>Ga0307963_1003260_pt1 | contig 12871 bp, 13 predicted proteins | sample OrgLakmetagen594_FD_201829 | JGI IMG/M metagenome (GOLD analysis project Ga0307963, IMG submission 201829) | Saline water microbial communities from Organic Lake, Antarctica - #594 | ecosystem: Environmental > Aquatic > Non-marine Saline and Alkaline > Saline | place: Antarctica: Organic Lake...
ATGTTCAAACAGAAAATGCTGAGAGCCACACAGGTTCCCATGCAAGAGTTCATTTACGATTTGCGTTTCAGACATTTGAAGGTATGGAGGGAAGCTGATTTTTCATGTCCTCGCGCAGTAAACAAGATCAGTGACGTATCACAAGTGGTGTGGGAGTTCTGAGAGTGGTCCTAGAGGTTCTCCTTTTTCTATCCCCTCCTACTTGTACAAGGATTTGGACAAACATGTGTTGAGGAATGTTAGCAGGTTCAGATTGCGTGCACACCATTTGAGAGTGGAGTCTTGCAAATGGCATGGTAGTTCTAGCATTTGTGATAAATGTGAGTGTGGAGAAGTTCAAAATGAGAAGCATGTGCTTTTCTTTTGCAAGTGTGCTGAAGTGTGCGAGCTGCGCATGAAATACAGAGACCTTTTTGAAGGAATGTTTAAGACTGCGTGCGTTTGCTCCTTCGAGCTCTGAATTTATTCCTTTCTTCTTGGCTTGCCATCACAGTACCACTGATTTTGAGATCAATGCATTCCTGAATCAAGACTCATACAGACTCCTCAAGTTTGTGTCAGATTTAGTTTCAATTTTCGACACTGGTTGATTTCGTTTCACCAGGCAATTGCCATCATCCAGAGTCTCGGGCTTTAGGCCATCCTTGTAACCCTTGAACTCCGTGAATTGAGACGAATTGTGCGGCCACTGGTGTACAAATTTACAATCGTGTTTTGGTACTGGGATTTTTGTTGCTACGTGCGCCAGTCCATGCTGCGTGCTGTGATGTGCTGCAGTCAACCGGCGAAAGATGAGTAAAAAGTCGAAAGTCAGCAAACGAAAAATATTAGTCGAAAGCAAACAACTGCACCCCAAAAAGGTGATCTAGAAAATGAAGAAGAGCATGCCGCTGATAGTAACATTAAATATCCACCTGAACTGTTGTGTGTCCTCAGGGCTCCTCGGTTCATACGTACCTACACTACACATTAAAATACACAAATGTATCCTGCAGTCAAGATAGTTAACCACCGCACCACGAGCCAGTTTGACCCGGGCATCAAGCTTTAAAAAGCAGTGGTGCACGCAGCCCAGGTTTGGATCATCTACCTGCTACATCAAGCTATAAAGCTATTGTAAAAGAAAACCGTCACGCACACTTGCGGTGTTGACTTCTCCAAATGCAAGCTGCTGTGAGCGTATTTTGGCAGCAGGGCATGCACAGCCCATCACATAAATACACCACATTGAGCCAACCCCCCCCTCACCGTGCCCGTAGATCTACTCAACGGAAACTCAGCTGCAAATGCTGTGCAACACTTGCAAAAAGTGCATGCATGTGTCAACCTTAAAATGAGCTGCTTGCACTGAAACAAGACACCTAGTCAGCACCCGCTGTAGAGCCTGCCATAGTCCACCCTGCGTACTTAGCCGTGCATGCGTGCTCCAGCAGAAGCTTAAGTGAGGTAAGCATCTGCACAAGCAACTCCCGTTCACGTAGTCAACGGCAGCTGTCTAAGGCCGGATGTACTGGAATTCAGTGAGCAGTGCTATGTGGTCGGAGCTGTACTGCGCGTTCGGCAGCTGTTCGTCTGGCTTGGTGAACACCTCCGGATCCGAGGGCAGCTCCAGTACGGCAGTGGGCTGAGGGTGGGTGCATAGAAGTGTGATGCACACGGGTAAGCAAAGAGCTAGAGGGTAAGCAAAGAGCTAAGAAGCTGAGCAAAAAGCTTGAGCCAACAAGGGCAACAAGGGCTAGAAGGGCAGTAAGATAAATGCAAAAATTAGGTAGGTGATAATCCCCCCAACACAGCTTGCTTTGGAGCATACCATAGAGACGGTATATCACCGGGTACCGCGAACGTGTTGGGTGAGGGTGATTTTATCAAAGGGAGGGGTCTGGGTGCCTGGTCATAGAAACGCATGAAATGCCCCCAAGTAGGCCGCGGGGGTGTGTACAGGCAAATTTCCAGCAATTCATTTCCAACTTGTTCACGCATTGCATTATGCACAATTTGCATGAATGAAGTAAAAAAAGTGCTATGGCAAAGGTTTTGGCTGGATTTGAGCACTGAACAGGTGATCAGTGCAAGAGCGTGTGCATATCAGTTTTTGCCCTATAACTCTTCAGGTATTAAACTAATTTACATAACAACTGCAGGCAGATATCTGCTTAAATTCTGAGCAGATTGACACCCTTTTTATTAGTGTAGGGAGTCAGGGAAGGGGGTTTGGGGGGTGGTCATTTCGAGCCAGAGGGCCATATTACACGTAACTATTAGGGATTTTTTAAAACAGGCTCCTGTTTTAAGCATTATTGTGGACAGGCCGGGAAAGCCTCTCAAGCCGCCCCTCAAGGTCCCCAAGGAGGACTGCAAACAGCCTAGGATCGCAGACTCTTTCAAGCCTGGTAAACGGACAGCAGGTGAGAAGAAGGCAGAGGAAGGGGAGGCAGCAAAGGCAACTGCAGCGGGGCTGGCCCTCTCTTGGGGAGGAAGGACACCAAGAGGGCAAGGACACTAAGAGAAAGGACACCAAGAGTCAGGCCAGCCATCCCTGTGAGAGTTCTTGCCCCAAAGCCGAAAAGTACACTTAAGTATCCAGGACCCTTAACTAGATATATCTAAGCACCCCTGCACACTCAGTTTGTGGCGGGAGGTGCCCAGGTGGGCAGGTTGGAAATCCCTGCCAGAAAGAGGATTTCCAAAAGCTCCCCTCTCGTGCCAGCAACTTACCAGGGGTGTCTGCAATAATATTGGGGACGTTTTGGTGAAGGTCCGGGGGTCTGGGGTGAAGGTATGGTTTTGGACCCCCCTTTTGGCAGGGAAAAGTAAGATTTTATAAGTCGACAACCACTAAACCATTTGGGGTCGCGGTTGTTTTGTTGGGCGCACGTAAGTATATAAACAATGTTCAATCACTCAAATATTTGTCTACATCCCGGGTTTGAAAGAAACGACGAAAATCGACAGCCCTTCCCGCGTAATTCTGACTGGCTGAGTTGTGTTGAATAGTTCATCTGGCATTCTTTGTCAAAGCAGTCTGTGCTCGGAGGCGCTGACCAGAGCTGAAAATCTCAGCTGTTGCTGCCACCACGGCCCAACCCCAGCATTCCAGACCATAAAACTTGACAGGGCATGTCTTGGGAGCATACTGAAGGGCTCCCGACACTCAGGTGGTGGCCAGGAAGCGTGTTGCCAGGGTTTCCAGAAATGCACCATTTTTGCCCAGCAGACAGGCCCACACACTAAGTCCTTTAGCGGCAATTTTTCACCCCCCTTTTCTTTTGCTTTGATGGGTACGGTTTGACCCCAAACCTATCTGGCAACAAAAAAAGTGGTGAAATTCGGACCAAAACCCGCATTTCTACACCCATACCACCTTTTTGCAGGGAAACGGCACATATCCAGCCACCCACTCTCGCCCTTGACCTCGAACTCATTAATTTTTATGCAGAAGTGTTACATTTATGCATAGAAACCATTGGGTGACCTCAGATGTGCAATTCAGGAAAGGGGCATCAATTCCCCCTTTTTGGGTGGGGCTTGGCTGGGCTGACCAAGAGGGAAAGGGCACCAAGAGGGCAAGGTCACCAAGAGGGCTTGAGAGGGCGCCTCCCTTTACATGGACATGCACACGTGCGCGCACATACACATGTACACGCACGCACACACACGTACGCACGCGCACACACGCACACACAAGTACACAATGCATGCACACACGTACGTACATAACCGTATACACACACGCAACGTACGCACACAAACACGTACGCGCATGCACACATACATGCGCACATACGCAAACGCACGCACACGTACGTGCGCACACGCGTGCACGTGCAGCTCAGAGGGCCCAAGGCCCTTGCATAGGCCGCATTGGGGCAATTGATTTGATTGTTTGCCCCTCACATAAGCTCGCATTGGTCACGAGTCTCTATGGTAAGCAACACGGTTAGTGAGGAGAAAGGGAGGAAATGACATTTATATATAATTTAATTATAAATGCTGGCCTAGCAAAATAATTAGGGTTGTTCAGTTCGTTTTTTTGGGAGCAAGGGTTTGATAAAGTTTGTGATAGCTCTAGAACCCTCGAACTGTTCAAAGGGTTCGATGTGCAATTTTGGAAACGGGCCCTTGGGCTCCTCCCCCCACCTTCAAAACGTCTCAATTAGTGTATGTTTTATAAATAATTGTAGGGGAACAAAGGGGGCCGGAATGAGACCATGTCATTATTCTAGACCAGAAAAAGGAGAACCTTAAGTTGCACGTGCAAGTGCCGCGTTGTATAAATCCTTAGCAATTTTTATATGTATGACAAGTTTGGCCTTAAGACCAAGGAAACTGTTTGGCCTGATACAGATTACAGATAACATCTCATATATAAATCATTGAACATGTTACTTTTACTGCAAGGAAAGAGTGGGACTGAACTGGGAGGGGCTGCTGTCCCTTGCAATTTTGACAGACGTATGCTGTAAAGTTTGACTAACTCTTAAATGTTCGTCGAACTTTGACCGATCTCCGAACAACACTTTTAAAATTCGTTAAAATGCATGAAAGTTCGCGAACCCGAACGTTTGGATGAACCTCAAACTGAACAACCCTGGCGATAATTGAGAGAGAAGGACCCAGAAAGTAACAAAAGGGTGAAAAGCTCTTCCTTTAACTAACCTTTTGCAAATGTGTGGGTGTGTATGGTGCGAGTGCGGGAGCCTTTAACCAAAACTGTCTCCTTGCATACGCACACACACACATACACACACAATCAGGAGTGCCAATGTGTGCAGGTGAACAAGTTCAGACTGCCAAAATTTTCAACCCTTTTGCCCCTGCCAGGATAGCGCCCTCAGTCCTTTGACCACTTAAAACCAACCTGGAGAGAGTTGTCAGTGTAAAGGATGTAGTCCAGCGTGCCTTTGAAGTCTCGGGTTGCGTTTGTAAATAGAGGCTCGTGCAGCTTGGCATCAAGCCGCTGCTTTTGCTTTTGCAAACGAGAGTCCACAGCACCGTTGGCTCCATGCATGGTGGCGTACGCACTTTGCAGGGGCAGCTGCAAAGAGAGTATGCATATATGCGTGTATGTTTGTGTATGTGTGTGCACGTGTAAGTGTGTGTGTGTGTTTGTGTGTGTGTGTGTGTGTGTGTGTGTGTGTGTGTGTTTATGTGTTTAGTTTGGGTAAGCGGCTCAGCATGTTGCTCCACTCCATGCAGCCAGAGGCCACCCGACATCAAGCTCATATACACAGCAGCACTGATCTGCACAATGAAAGGGCCTGTGAAGATACGACAGCTGCACACTCTCAGTTAAATCTGTGGTGGTGCTTCATTTTCCACAAGGACATTCACTAGCCGTCACACAGAGCCTGCTTGATCTTGAACGTGCAATCCTTGTACCCATCATTGCGAAGTAGAACCAATGATGTGCCAAGCCCCTGGCACGAGCTCAATGAACTCACAACTGCAGAGAAGGTCTTGTATCTTTCATCTTATCTATATCTATCTGATCTGTGTCTATCTTAGATCTTAGATCTGTATTCTTGTTGCCTGCCTATTTCCTAGCACGTACCGAATGAAGGAGCTTTTGGTCCTTCAGGAAGCCTAATGGGTCGATGTGTTGCTGCAATGGCAAACAAAATCGAAAGTATGTTATGCATAGAACGGAAGGAATAAAGCAGAACAACCGCAACATTATCATTAGTGCCAGCGAGGGATTGAGTAAGAAGGGATACATGACATAGTACGTAGGGCAGCAGGTGATTGCACAACTAACCTGCACAGGGATGCAAGCATTGTATTATACAAAACAAGGGCGGGTCAGTAAACATGCAATGTCTACGTATGTCACCCAGCACCTCTGCAAGGGCTGAAGCATACACCTACAAAGGGATGTGTGTCTGCAATGGCAAACAGCAACGCCCACAAGAAGTGAGCGGCAACGGGAACTAACGGGAGTCAACAGCGACGCCAAAGATGAAAAGAAGGACGTATCACTCACGCCCCTGATTCTGATGCAATATTTTCAATTGTGGTCTGCTCAATCACCAATACTGAGGCCTATAGCCTTGCCCCTCACACATATACAGTACATGCCTTGCACGCATCATCATGCAAAATCTGTGCTTCAAAGCCTGTGCTTCAAAATCCAAAGCCTGTGCTTCAAAGCACGTTAAGACTGGAGCGAGCTCACTTGTTACTGCTGAGGACTTTGATAGCCTACGCCTGACACCAAACCCCCCGCGCACACATGTAAACTGGAATTTTAAACGTCTCACTCATAACTGCAGAGGGCCCACCTAGCCCTTCTGATAGCATACGTCTGACACCAAACCCTGCAAGTGCACGTAAACTGGAACTTCAAACATTTCACTCACCACTGCTGAGGGCTCCACCTTGCCCTTCACCAACAGTGAGTGCGCTGGGCTGCCAGGCGTGGAATTGAAGTCGCCCGCCACAAGCATGGGTATGTCCGCACTGTAGGTGAGGGATGCACGTGAAAGTATTTAAGATGGCAGGAGTTGAGAGTGAACCGTATTGAGAAATGTAGGGGTTGTGAAGGACGTGTGAAAGCATCAAAGTTGCCAGAGTTGGAGTGTGAGTCCTCCATGAGCATTGTAGGGTTTGCAAGAGGAAGGACGTATGAAAGCATTGGAGTTGCCAGAGTTGGAGTGTGGGTCCTCCATGAGCATTGTAGGGTTTGCAAGAGGCATGTGAGAGCAATGAAGAGGGGTAAATTCCATACGTTAGCAATGTATGGTTTGCAAGCCGTCCATAGCACTGGGGCAAGGGCTCCCAGGCAGTGCTAGAAAGCAGTACAGGTGCCAAAAGTAGAAAGCGCATCATCCACAAGCTTTGTGTGTCCCAATTCCTGCTAGGACTATGAGCAAGAGCATTTGGGAGGCTCCCCAGGAAGCCTGTTGGTCTGTGGTTAGACCTGAATCTGATGGGTCACGGGTGTCAATCTGAATCTGATGGGTCACAGGTATGAATCTGAATCTGCTGGGTCCTGGGTGGGAATCCGAATCTGCTGGGTCCTGGGTGGGAATCCGAATCTGCTGGGTCCTTGGTGGGAATCCGAATCTGATGGGTCACGGGTGTGAATCTGCCTGGTGTAGTTTACAGTCCGACGGCGACGCCTCTGTTTCCTTAAGGCGTGCCCTGGGTGTTATGCCCTGGGTGTTATCACCGGGGCATATATTCTCTAGGGTGTTATGCCCTGAGTGTTATCTCCCTGGGTGTCTCTTTAGGGTGTTATGCCGTGGGTGTTATTTTTCGGGGTGTTATGCCCTGGGTGTTATCACCGGGGCATATGATCTTTCATTTCACTTTGCCAGGAGCAAGAGTGCACACGTCCAGGAACTCTGGTAGGAAGAAAAGCCAAGAGGCAACACCAGAAAAAGCGCAAGGATACCTCCAATCAATTGCTCAGTCGATAGGAGCACGAAAAGCCCAGAGGCAACACCAGAAAAGCGCAAGGATCCTCCAATCAGTTGCTGTCAGTCGACAGGAGCACGAGAAGCCCAGAGACAACACCAGAAAAAGCGCAAAGATGCCTCCAGTCAATTGCTGTCAGTCGATAGGAGCACGAGAAGCCCAAAGGCAAAAACCGAAAAAGTGCAAGGATACCTCCAATCAATTGCTGTCAGTCGATAGGATGTCAGTCGATAGAAACAAGAAGCCCAAAGGCAAAAACAGAAAAAAGTGCAACGACGCCTCCATCCATCGCTGACATTGTTGTCAGTCAGTACAAACAGTGCACCCGTTAACAAGGAGCGGTCACAAAGACCTTGCGCAGCTTTCCAATAAACTTTCATAGTCATGCATTTTAAATCGTGCACAAGAACATGCTGACTTGCCAGATGCGGAGGATTGTAATCAGAGCAGTCAAACATCAAGGACAGACGTTCACAACTTACCATGAGTCCCACTTTGCGTACGACAGAAGAAGTTGCTTCATTAAAAGCTCAAATTCTGCTCTGACCACAGAACATGGCAGCAATCTTCTCCGGCCCTTTGAGCAGGGATTACTTAAAACTTCTTTAAGCACTGAAACTAACAGTGCTCAAAAAAACAACGCACGCACCTGGCAGCAATCTTCTCAAGCCCCTTGAGCAAGGTGTGCACCTGCCACAACTTAACGTCGTTGAGCTCTGGATTGGCGTGGATGTGCGTGTTGGCCACACAGATAAGGGTGCGTCGGCCACCAGCCTCGGGGGGACCAGGCTCGATGGCCTCTAGCACAGCGATGAGCGCCACGTTGTCCTGCATACATGAGTGCCAGGTAGTGATGTTAATGTGTGTATGTGTATGTGTGTGTGCATGCAAAATGCCTGCTCTTCTTTGAAAATAATGCTTTCCTTGATCGACCACATCAGGCATGATGGCTTAACAGCACAGCGATTGTTCCTATGTCGGTCCATTCCAATGGAATATGCAGAAATTGACCCTCAGCATAACTAAGCCTCTCGTGTAGAATCAAACATCCTTTTCTCTCTTCCTGCCCCATTTGCAACGGACGATAATACCTACGGTAGCTGCCTGCTTTAGTGTAACTGGTTACCTTAAGCAGCCTGTTGAGGGCCTGGTTCTTCTGTGAGGGGTTGGTGAAGGACTCTGCCAAAGAAAGCGCAGCCTTGTTGAACTCGACCTCATATCTGCACAAAGGTGTGAATAGAGCGAGCGGGTCAGCTTCTGCCAGGTAAGTAGGGAGTCTGTGTGGACTGCAAGCCCTACTGCCCGTTTAATTTATGTAACGGGGCATCCTGATATGACAAGGTACATCTGCTTCAGCAACTTGCACAAGCGTGGGACATGCAGGCCAGCGTCCGTACACTCACTTCTTAACCAGCTGGAAGCGGTCCCGCCTGAAGAAAGTGGCGCAGCCGTCAATGGCATACTTGTTGTCCGTGTAGATCTCGGCCGTCTTCTTCTTGTAGATGGCGATGTAGCCTGCTTTCTGCAACTCAGGCTGCCAGAACTCCAGGAAGTGGTCGCTCTGCACCTCCTGGAGGCACAGGATGTCCGCCTTGTAGGCCAGCATCTCGCGTAGCAAATTGCGCTTGCGGTAGTTCCAGTGCAGAGACCAGGCGGGGCAGTACTTGGCGAAGTCAGCCTGGAGCGTGTGGGCATGAAGATAATTTTGTAGTTGTCGCAACAATAGATGTACGGGATGGTTAGCAGCGTCGACGGATATCCGTCGGTAGATAAGCGAGCGCGTTTGCATCCCGTCGTCGAAAGAAACGAACCCGCTCCTTTTCCCCTCGTCACCTTGGCGTACAGGTCCGCGAGTAGGTTGTAGGACAGCACGGTGAAGCGATTTCCCGCGTGCGTCTGCACTGGGGGCACCAGGCGGACCAAGGCACGCTGGGGTGGGTTGGGGATTGGACGCACTCGCGAGGAGTACAGGGAGGTAGGCACTCCAACCTTGGCATCAGACACCACATTGTGGTTGCGGTCCACTATGCACATCTCAAATTTGAGGGTATAGCCCACATCATCGTGTGCAGGGGTGTAGGCTCGCCCCTTGCCCACCTGTGCACGCACGTGGAGGGGGAAGAGGAAAGGAAGCTTAAACACAAACATTGCAGAATAAATGTGCCATGCTCTTCTTGTGAAAATTGCCAGATGCTTTTCAGTGTTAGAGCACGATACCACGCTTGCACGTGCTGTTATATTGCTGTGACAGTACTCGGGTGATCCCCTGTCCGGCCCGGGGGCCGTTAGTTTCCCCCCATGCCCAAATACACCCAGCCTTGACTTTTTCTCGCAGCTGAGTACACATGGTCTGGCACTTTGGCTTCTCACCTCAACCCAGCTATCTGTCAAACTGCTGTTCTTGGTCAAGCTCTCGTATCCGTTGTTTTCACCTGTTAGGGAACCGTCCAGGCAATGCTAATAATTTAGGGTCGAGTTGCAAAATGACAGTCTAAGGAGTGACATGAAACTTTGTCCACATGGGAATGCGCATGCACATGCTTTTCAAACAGTGTTGCAGGATGCCACAAACATTCCTGACATGTTTGTGGGTATCATGCGGTGTGATGCATAAATTTACAGCATAATTAATGTGTGCATTCAATTGCCGTGTTTTGCACAGGCAACGTTCCCCCCTGCGCTCTATCATTCAGGTCTCTTCCCTTAATATATTCTGTGACTGGGAAAACTCTCACCGTTGACTTGAGGGGGCTGCTGCTTGTGGTAGTCCTTGTGGAGGTTCCAATGGCTCTTCAAGCACTCCACGGTACAGTGATAGCTGAGGTGGGTCGGCACCTTGCAGCGGAGGCACACCATACACTGCAGGGAGGCCTCCCTCTCTGGGTGTACGCTGCACACGGCTCCTCCTCGTGGGTAAGTGCTCCTGAGGCAGTAAGGATACACTCATAGGAGGTGTGTGTGCGTAATGTGTGTGATGCTTAAAGGTCAGGGGAAAAACTGGGGTCGCATGCACACGCAGGCGCTGTGAGTGGTGGCATGCTGAGAGCTTAGACATCTGCCGGTAGGGCGCACATCATCATCATCAGCCGTGTGAGCAGTTTAGCACCACCGTGGTAATGTGACGTGCAAGAGGGGGAGGGAATGATAGTTGGCAACCCCTCTTGACCTGTCCCCCCATTCCTGCACAAAAGTACCTGTACCACCGCATCCGCAGCTGGTAGGGGGCATCACAGCTGCCCTCCAGCAGGTTGCTCTCAGCATCCTCCAGAGACAGTGACTGCCCGGTTGTCTGCCTTAATGCGCCAAAAGGCTCAATGGATACCCCGCATACGGGTGCATCGCCGGTAGGGAGGATCGCCTTGCTAATTACAAACATAGAAACAGTCTACGCATGAAGCTCTTGCTCTCACGCCAAGCGGTACTTGTGTATCGTCAAATGTGTATCACATTCACGCGCTTGCAGGTTGGGGGATACGAGCTAGGATTTGGGCTTATTGAGTATAATTTTACATGCTTTGCTTGAAGGCAACTTTTCAACAGGTACAAAAAAGGAAAAGTATCGGCATGCATTCCTTACAATAATGTACAAACCTGGTACTGTGTAGGTTGGACGCAGAAACATGCAGGCGGTAGATACACCAACCAGCACTTGCCAAGACCTACAAAAAGAGTTGCAGCAGCTAGACCACACTTCCAAAGCCCTGGATGCTGCAGAAATAAAGCTTCGCTCCAAAACTGAAAACGCGTTGCAGCATGAGGCGCGCACACGTGCATTCATGGCGCAAGCGCCACAAGACGCCATGTTACAGAACAGTTGGGACGTGACAGGCGTGGCTGGCAGCTCGTCCCTCCTTGACATCGTGGATGCTCACGTCTTGGGTGCATCAATTCCTCTAGCACCACCCGCAGCAGCAACGCAGCAGCACGGTGATTCGCTGCTGGAGCAGCACTTGATGAGCTTGGATGTGCACCACGCGCCCACGGCATGGCGTGGCAGCCTGCACGAGGCCGTGCATTGCGGTACGACGTGTGACACAGCTTTTTTTAGCGGCGGTGTGTGTGTGTATGTGTATGTGTATGTGTATGTGTATGTGTATGTGTATGTGTATGTGTATGTGTATGTGTATGTGTGGATGTGTGTGTATGTCTGTGTGTATATGTGTGTATGTGTGTGTGTGTGTGTGTGTGTGTGTTAAAGCAAGTGCTAGCAAGTGCTCTCCGGCTGCTTCCACCGCTCAGTGCGCATTTGATCTCCTGGTTAGAGCTGCACGTCATCTTATACATTGCATTTGTATTTTTCTCAAGGAGCTAACCTTGCTATTCTCACAGCAACACTTATCCTTGCCTTTTACTTGCGTATTTTATAACACAGTCGCGGGCTTGCCTGATGCATTAATGGATGCTGTGAGGGCGCGCAGAGAAAAAGAGGAGGCACAGGCGGCATACTACGCTTGCTTGGCTCAGGTGTGTTTAAAGTGGTGGGGATGGGGGTAGGAGCGGCAAGAACGTATTATTGTGCAGCAGCCAGAGTGTCTACTGTGAGTGGTGTGTGCTGAGTGCTCGTCCAAAATGAGTAACTTGCTTAAAGCTATCGTTTAGTTGATAATCAGCTGTGTCTGTTCTGCTGGTCCCTCGATCTTTGCACTTGAGGTTTGACCATGTAATCATTTCTTAAGCATGAAGCAAGGAAGTGCGGGAGCTGATTCTCATGCTTTTGTGTGCAAAGCAAGGCAGGTCAGTTAGTCAGCTAAGGACAGACGTTCTATATTTTTTTTAAAAGCAGAAAGTTGGTGGGAAAGGACCAAATTAAAAGAACCAGAGAGTAAAGGAACCAACAACCACCTCTCTGCCTCTTTGAATTTCAAAAAAGATCATGAAACAGGACTCACGTCAATGCAAACTCATGCGTACAAATGTGAACTTATAAATGATGCCCACTTTGCTGCTAGGTGGGCCATGCGGTGCTACTCGGGCGTGCGTGCTTCCTCCGCCTCTTTTCCCGCTGCACACATGCGTCCATTCGCTATTCACAGAGGGGGGTAACCCATTCGCCTGTTCACAACCTACGCATGCACACATCAATTACACACATGTACTGCTAGGTGCGCCATGCGGTGCTGCTCGTTCGTGCCCTCTCCGCTGCGCTGTCTGCTGCACTTGCACGTGAGGTTCGCTGGCAGCCTCTGACGAGCGTCGGCACTGGCCGTGTGTGTGGGGTGGTGGAGCTGCTAGCATTAGGGGGTGGGGGAGAAAGTGGTGCTGATGGGGCTGCAAATGTGGGCGGGGCTTCTGCTGCTGCTGTTGGAGGCGGAAGTAGGGGGGCTTCAGGAGGGAGAGGAGGGTTGGGAGGGCTGTTGCGGGGGGGAGGGGCGCAGAGTGCAGCTCAAAATCAGCAGAAACCAAAGGCACACGTGGGGGCGGCGCTGCGCGATCTGTCGGCGCGGAGGGTGGCGGA
>Ga0307963_1003263_pt1 | contig 12865 bp, 22 predicted proteins | sample OrgLakmetagen594_FD_201829 | JGI IMG/M metagenome (GOLD analysis project Ga0307963, IMG submission 201829) | Saline water microbial communities from Organic Lake, Antarctica - #594 | ecosystem: Environmental > Aquatic > Non-marine Saline and Alkaline > Saline | place: Antarctica: Organic Lake...
TCTCTCTCTCTCTCTCTCTCTCTCTCTCTCTCTCTCTCTCTCTCTCTCTCTCTCTCTCTCTCTCTCACTCTCTCTCTCTCTCTCTCTCTCTCTCTCTCTCTCTCTCTCTCTTACTCTCTCTCTCTACCTCACTCACATTGCTCTTTCCTCACCCCTACTTTACACCACTCCTGCTCAGCCACATCTATGCACGTACTCACCTTAGACAACCCAAAATCAGTAATTTTGGCGGCGCCCAGGGTGTCGAACAAAATGTTGGCGGGCTTCAGATCGTAGTGGATCACACGCCTGCCTGGCTGGTTCAGGTACACCAGGCCTGCAAACAGCTGCTGCAGCAGGGAGCGAGCCTCCTTCTCAGGCAGCATCTGCAAAAATGCCACACAAGGAAAGTAGTAATCAATTCAGTCCCAAATATCTGCTGTGGCATGGAGCGTGCAGCCTTTTCAGGCAGCGTTTGAATGCAAGTAGTACGACAGAAATGTTATTCACTGCAGACACGGCGACAGCAAGGCTTTGTCCCAGGCATCATCACCAGTTACAACTAAGGACTTGAAATCATACAGGTAATTTCCTTCCCCCTGGAAACTGCCAAATCCTCCTCCCTCTCTCAAAATGCCTCCCAGCACCCCATATGAAGTAAAGTAGGAATCAACCTGTCTCTCACCCTATGTCCCTCAGCAAGCTGTCGAGGTCTCCCCCCTCACATCATTTCAAATAAGGCAAGAGCAAACAGTGCCAACCACCCTGTGGTCCCTCAGCAGGCTGTCGAGGTCTTCCCCCTCACATTATTTCAAGTAAGGTGAGAGTAGTCAGTGCCACTCACCCCGTGGTCCCTCAGCAGGCTGTCGAGGTCTCCCCCCTCACAGTACTCCAGGACAGTGGCAAAGCTCTCGTTGCTGATCTCAAGCACATCCACGAGGCTCACCACGTGGGGGTGGCGCAATTGCTGCATACAAGGAACAGGTCTGGATTAGCCTACTATAAACCTTTTCCGTCAAAAATGCCCCCAGTGACGTCCTTTCCATCAAGCGAAACGATAAAGGAGCAAATTTCATGCATAAGGGAAACGCATTTACTGCACACGGAACAGGTCTGGGTTAGCCTACTGGAGTGAAGCACATGCGTGCATGCATGCCGTGTGGGTGGCGCTACCCTTCTGCCTTTCTTCATTGCAAGCGGTTCCCCCCCTCCCCAAAATCAGTACTTCACCTAACAAACCTTGTTCCCACCTTTTGAATATTGACTTCCCGAATTGCATGCTTCACGTAGCTGGCCTTTTTGGCTTCGCTCCAGGCCGGGCTCAGTTGATGCACCTTGGCAGCCACAACACGCATGTTCAACAGGTCGTAGGCCTGCAAAAACACACAAGGAGGAGGAGACGTGTGTAGGAACTCCACATTGCTGGCCTTCTCAGCACTTTCTAGGCTGGAAGACGTCGCTGCTCAATTGATCACAGTGAGCTGTGCACTTCATTGTTGCGTACACAAAGTGACTCATTATTGAGCAGCTTAGATGTTTGCACAGCGGCAGGCACCGTGCTCACGTTTTGCGACCATAGGCCTGCGACTCGTGGCGTAATATAGAATATAGTACAAACATGGCGAATCGAGGTCATCTCGGACTTGCACAAACGGAACCATGTCTTGCCCATCTAGCGTGCCATTCTCCACCTAGTGTCTTCAGATTGGAGGATAGAAAACACAGATGCCTACCTTGAACACCTCGCTGAAGCCACCCTTGCCCAGCATGCCCAGCAGCACAAAGCGCCCACCCAGTACCACATTGGAGTTTCCAAACTTGGAGCCGCTCTGCGGAGCAATGCACGACACATAGGGGGTGAGTAAAGTGGTGATCTGTTTCGTAAGAACTTTCTGTTATGCTACTTAGCAGGTTTGAGTTTCAAGACTTGGGAGCCGCCCTGCGGAAAGACTCTCTCAAGTAGGACAGATGACGGTTTGTAATGCCATGCTCGTACAACATTTGGGGACAATAGCATTGCGTTGTGTCAGTCTCTCATACGTTTCTTGCTTCTTAGGTACTACAACACACGCCACACACCCACACCCACACCCACGTAAGAACGGCACCTCCTCCCCACGTACCATTTGGCACAAGTAAAGCCCTGCCTCCTCCTCAATACCTAAGCAAGTCAAAACAAGTCACACACAAGCGCTCACACCCACACCTAAACCCCATTTCACATGAAACCTCTGCTGCTCGCGCTTGTTGTGGTGCTCTGCCTCTATGTCTCAGCTGCCACATAATGGCCACACACAAGTGCACACACTGACACTTCCACACCCCACATCCTCTCCAGCGCATGCACACGATGCTTTGCCTACTCACACCTGAACACACAACAAACACACTCACGCGCACCTCATCCCACATCCTCTTTAGCGCGCGCACGTGTCGCCGTTTCTCCATGCCCAGCCGCTCGGTTTCCTCCTTCACGGTGTCTTCCTCACGTTTCAGGATGGCCAGACGAGACTGCATATGGAAACCAGGTGTGAGCGGTGGTAAGTGTTGATCCCATTATCTGCTTAAAAGTACCTCCAGGGGCTACTTCACGTTTCAGGACGGCAAGACGAGAGAGACTGCGTGGATGCCAGGTGTGAGTGGTGTGAGTTTAGTATGCAAATCACAGGTATGCATCAGAAGCGACAGCATAACGTTTGTGTATGGTGAGGGTGAAATGAGGGGGGGTTACAGCTTTGGGAACGTATGTGCGCTATTTTTGGTGTGGAGCAAATATTTAAGCTTGAAGAAAGGTGCTATCCTGGACCAATTAAAAAATTAAAATGGGCACAAGCTTTAAAGGATAACAGAATGCGCCATCCCTTCAAATTTACCAAGCCCCTTGGTTTGCAATGACTCTAAAGAAATTAACACCCAAGGCAAGAACTCCGCAATCTTTCATTCTGCTGACCAATTGACACCTTAAGATAATTTTAATTAGCACCGCTAGCTCTGCAGCACACCACCTTGCTCTGCAACCTCTTCTCCATAGTACACACAAACACACACACACGTAGACACCTCGTCCACGTCCAGGCTCACTTTGCTCTGTGACCTCACATCCTTACACACGCACACACGCACACGGTCTCACCTTGTATACATCATCCAAGGCCACAAACTCCCCTCCCTCCATGGCACCCTCCTCCCCGCTGGTTGTGCTGCGATTGCTGCTCGGCCCTCCTGTGTGTGTGCAGGTGTTTGCGTACATATGCTTGTGTGCATGCGTGTGTGCATGTGTGCATATATGTGTGTCTGTGTGTATGCATGTGTGTGTGTGCTTTTGTTTGTATGTGTGTATGTGTGTGTACGCACGGGTGAGCATGTGCATGTGTAAATGTGTGCGTACATGTGTTTGTACGTGCAATTGTGCATGTGTGAATGCGCGGGTCAGCTCCAACTCTAAAACATGTGCGCATGTTACATTATACCTTTCTAGCCTAGATCGCCTTAAATATGCTCCAGGTAACAGCAAACATAGCCTATTATATTCTGTACAGCCAGTACACTGTTCTGTACAGCCAGTACACAATTTCTGTACAGCAGATGTTCTGTACAGCCAGTACACTGTTCTGTACAGCCAGTACACAATTTCCCTCATTTTGTGAAGAGGCTCCTGCTACCAGTACCTGCTGAAGTGGTGCTGGAGGAGTTATTGCCAAACGCACGAGCTGGTGGGGTCGGCAACTTCTTGCGCATGGCCTGTGACATGCACAACCAGTGTGTGTGCGTGTGTGAGTGTGTGTGTGTGCATGTATGCATGCATATGTGTACGTGTGTGTACGTGTATGAGAGACTGTATTCGCATCTGGTTTATGTGTCTGCATGTGTGTGTTTGTGTGGACGTGCATGAGAGATTAACACATTCCTGCTTATGTATGCAGGTTTACAGGCTGCTGTGCACGTCACGCAGCACCAGGCAGCGATCTTCACAGTGCGTGCTCAACCTACGGGCTGTCCCTAAACCCTTTACTTCAGAAAGCTCAGGCGTACTGCCTTCCTCTAGTCAGCCTAGGACCTGCTGCTATAGACACCAAAAACCATCCATCTGAGAACAAGTATTTCAATTGAATGGCTCACTTGTCTCCCGCTTCAATGCACATCTACGCTATCTTTTGACTTTGATACACACCTATGCTTATGCTCTTTATTGACTTAAACGCACACCTGCACTACTTCTTGACTATTTTCTTGCAGGTGAGGCATGCGCGGCTACGCATGTACCTGCTTCACAAAATGCACCTGCACAGCCACTTTCTGCTCGACACAGTGGTACAGGGCGCAGCGGCATCCTCAGTCAGTGACGCACTGTGCGTACCTTGCGTGCTGCCTCTACTCCCTCTTTTTGAGCAGCCAGGGACTGCTGCTTGTGCTGCAGGGCTAGAAACGCCTCACCATCACGCCATGCCTGCAGGGAAGGGAACTCGCCCGTGAATGTGCTTATATACGTACGCGTGAGCGCATGTGTGTGTGTACGTGCAGCAGTGTTTGTTTGTGTTACAGTGCATGCTTAAGTGTGCATTTGTGCATGTGTGTATTTGCTGTACCCAACCAGCTCGGCAGTGACACACACACACCCCTAGGTGCTACACACCACAAGTGCTACACACATACACACGAGCTACACAGCTTCACCTACGCACCTCTTGGAGGGTGAGGCCTGTGCGCTCAATGGCCACACTACCCAAACGCACACCCTGGGCTGCTAGCTGCAGCCTGGTCAGCTCACGCTCTGCACGCTGCCCCGTCTGCAAAGAAAACGAGAAAAGTGAGATGAAGGACGCTGCTCTTCTTTGATATTGCTTGTACGCTGAGTTTATATCATTGCGTTCACACACACACACACACACGCACACACACATGCAAACACGCAAATGCACCCAGCTCTGCACGTAGATTTGCATCTTGCTCTGACACTCCATCCTCCAGCTATGCACACACAGACTGAAAGGCACACACACACATTCACACACACCCCTACCTGCAAGCAGTGCACCAGCTCCGCACGTAGCTTTGCCTCCCGCTCTGCATGCCCCCTGGATTTGGTCTCAGCATCGGTTGCAGCCTCGGCTAGGCGAGCAGCCAGGGCTGCCACATCAGCGGTAGCAGTTGCCAGTTGACTTGACAGAGCAGCCTCGGATTGGCTGCATTGTTGTGTGGGTTTGTGTGCTTGTGCGAGTGAGCATGCTTGTGTGTGTATGTGTGAGACTGTCAGGGTGGCAGAAATTGCGAACTGACTAGATTATCCATGAATGCCTGTGCATCCGTTTGTGTAAGTGAGGTAGGGTCGCTCACAGATCACCTCCAAAAACATCTTAGATCACATGACACAGCTGCTTCAGTGGTACACAACGCTCTTGCTTTTGTTCTCTCCATAAGTAGAAAAAAAGCTACGCGCATCACTTGAGGAGCCACTTTGATACTGAAAGTACCACAATTCTTCTTAGCTGCAGATCAGAAAGAGATGGAAATCACCCTCCCTCTTTAAAGTGACCGCCTCCGCTCTTGCAAGACACTTTCAGTGTGCACCACGCGTCAGCTTGAACTCATGTGCTTGCTTATGGCAGCAATTCAACCGTACTGAAACGCACTTGTCAGGCAGTTGACTTCGCAATTTGAAGCATATGCTGGTCAAAACCAAACGCACAAACCGCACACACAATCTCTTGCAAGCTCCTCACCTGCGCTGCTCTTGCAAGGTGGCGATCTGGCGGTCTTTGCTCTCCAGCTGGGCTTGCAAGCCCGCGATGTGGCGGTCCTTGCTCTCAACCTGAAGACCACACACGCACACACGCAACGAGCCAGATAAACCTCAGGTCGTGATCGCTCAAAACATTATGCTCCATGTCGTTGCACACATTCTAAAACATGGGCCAGTTGCTGTCTAACTGTTGGTCTTTGCTCTCGCCTCAACGTTAGAAGTAGCACGTGCGATGCCATGAGAGCCAATTCCAGCTGAAAAGGTTGCGTTCCTTGCTCTTACACGCAACTTGTTCTCCATTAGAGACACGTGACACAAATAAATAAAGGCACTCTTTGCCTTGAGCAGTACAGGCACGCAACCTGCCTTGTACCTCACAACTCAAGCTCCCCGTTTACCATGCAATGTCATGCACACAGTATCATGCACACAAAACCATGCACACTTAACAGCGCCTGCTCTCAGCAGCAGACTGGCCTTAATGCTGAGAAACAGGAGCACCACCCACAGCCCCCGTACCCCCTTAGCCATGCACAGACAGACACACACCACAGCACCACACCCTCTCATTCCGGAACGCACGTCTCATTCCTCTCACTCACCAGCGCCTGCCTCTCAGCAGCAGACCGGTCTGCTCCTGGTTGTTGAGCAGCAGGAGCGCCTCCTACACCTCCTGCACCGCCTCCTACGCTTTCCCTCCTTCCGCTTCCTCCCACAGCTGTAAGGCCGCCATCTGCACCATTACTGTTTAGTCCATATCCTGTGATGTGACGTGCATGTGGAGGTGTAATGTGTGTGTGTGTGCGTATTTGTGTGTGTATGTGTGTATGTTTGTGCGCGTGTTGCGCTGGTTTGTTTCATTCAGGCATTCAGGTGCATGCACAACAACTCTGCCCAATGTAACCCTTCCCCTCGTATTTCATAAACACATCCCATGATACGTGCAATTCCATTCTCGTTTTGCCTACGGATCTGGCTTACCGGCCCTTCCTGTGAGGGTAATTGAGTACAAAGGAACACTCAAGTGCTCTGGACGTTTAAGATTCCAGCCCTGTCATACATCCTCGTACTCACCACCCCGCTATAATAAACAAACACAGATCACAGAGCACCTCTCTCGCACTGGTCCAGTGCACCAGCCTCACCCGCGTGTGTGCTAGGGTAGGAGGACGCACGCCCCAGGTTAGACAGCATGTGTGTGTGGCTGCCGCCGTGCTGTGGGGGGGGGAGGTGGTTAGCGTGACTAGGGTTGTTGTGGCCCACACCACCGCTGCCACTCCCACCCACCGCGTGGAAGTGGGGGGGTGGATGGGAGGGGAGCACGGTTGGGGGGGGAGGGGCTGCTGCGTTGTGGCTGGTGGTGATGTGGGGGGCTAGGTTGCTGGGTTGCTGGTGGTGCTGCTGCTGTTGCTGTTGCTGTCCAGGGGGGGGGGCGTGGGCGTGTGTGTGGTGCAGGCCGCCTGTAAGGACGTTGTGTAGTAGTAGACAAGCAGGGGGGTCGAGCACGGCCCTAACGCTGTGCCAATTTTCCACAAAACTCGACAAAATGAGTTCATGCAACCACTTCTATGGCCCTGCACGTCAGTCCGTTCTACCTGGGGTTGTGTCTGTTTGGTGGAGGAAGAGGGAGGATGACAGAGGAGTCAGGGGGAGGGTAGTATTTAATGTCGCCGGGTTTGCGTGGACGCGCACGCGCGTATGCAGCCCACCCACGCTTGACTCTTGTGCTCATGTGCAGGGTTGACATGATTGACTACATCCTGTACTTTGATGGTAGCATAGTAGCACACCTGCTGGCTGACCATGTCCGCTCGCGGTTGGGTGGCCATGGCCTACTCAGCCAGAGGGTGGCGTAAAAACAAGCATGCATAAAAGCTCTCACCTTGGCCTCCCGACAGATCAGAATCTCTGCTGCTGCTGTCCAGGACGGGGTAGAAGGAGTTGAGTTTGGTCTGCTGGCCGCGCGGGCCTTGCTGCTGTGCACCTACGCCTGAGGTAGGGCAGGGGAACATGGTAGGGTAAGACTACAAAATGCGCATAGAGTTGAGTACAGTGGTAGGTGGGAAAGCCGGCCGTGTGGGCGTCGCAGCTGAGCGCCTCCGCCTGAGGTAGGGTATCGTAGAGGCAGGTTTTATAATGTGCATTGGAGTTGAGTACGAGTGAGCAGGCAGAACGGCTGTTTGTACGGCATGTTAGCTGCTGCTGCTGCGTTATTGCACCGCCAGCTGAGGCAGATCAAGTGAGCGTGGAATAGAAAGCTCGAGTGACGCACGGAGTTCAAGGCAGGTGGATCAGGTATTTACTTAAGAAGTTGAGATCTTACTATTCACTCGTTTTTGCATCTAAGTAGCATAAAATCAGCCACATTTTTGGCACCACCTTGGAGGCACTAAGTCGCTTGATGTGCCACAATCTGCCAGCACAGAATACACAGCAGCAGGTAGCAAGTAAGACAGATGTTGTAACGAGTTGTGTGTCCCACCCACACAAAAAGGGTACCAATCTACTCCTTTTCAAACTCTGCATCTATTTGCAAACTCATCAAGACCTTAAACTGAATTGTTGCAGAGGTATGGGGCAAAAGCTGAGATACGGACGCCCATGCACACATGACCTACCAGGCTCCTACAACTGGCTTGCACAGCCTCACATTGCTTCAAATGTATGTTGTGGAATGATTGCACAACTGATAGAACCGTTAACAAACACCAACATTTTTTGCTAGGAAAGGAAGGTTCGGCATTCTCTGTGTTAGGAGTGTCAACACAGCAAGTCTTACACGTGCAAGGCCCCGGAGGACGGGATCTGTGGCTCTGCCATCTAGGAACATCTGGTTGCAGGCGGTCAGGTGCATTGGCACAGGTGTATGAGCATAAGCAGCAAAATATGCTGGAGAAATGGAACTCAAGTGAGGGGGTGCCATTGATGCTGATAACTAATTGTGTGTGTGCAGATGTGTGTGTAACGTGAGTGAGCGCGCGTTTGTATACGTGTGTGTATGCGCGTGTGTGTACGCGTGTGTATGTGTGTATACGTGTGTGTGTGTGTGTGCGCCTGTGTGTGTGCATGTGCGCATGTGTGTGCGTGTGTATACGCACATGTGTGCATGTGTGTGTATGTGTGCCTGTGTGTACACACGTGATTAAGCCTCTACCTGAGGTGCGGGTGCCACTGCCTTGCTTCTGGGCGGAACGAGGTTTAGACTGAGGAGGTTGTGGGTGCTGCTGCTGCTGCTGCTGCTGCTGTTGTCCAGTTGCTTGTGGTCCAAAGAGGCATCTCACTGGGGTGGGGGCACCTGGTTGCTGCTGTTGATGGTGAGGAGGAAGCTGGTGGGTGCTGCTTGGTTGTTGGAGGGGATGGTTGCTGGCATCGTCAAGCACGATTACGCCTGTGTGGGAAGGGCGTGGATGCAAAACTGTGTGTAATTGAGTTTGTGCGTGTTTATGTATGTATGTATGTGTGTGTGTGTGTGTGTGTGTGTGTGTGTTATGCATGTGTTTTTGCACAAGCTCTGTGTGTGTGAACGTGTGTATATGTGTGTGTTTGCACGTGTGTACAAGCACACGCAGGTTAAACCCAGCTGTCGGTTCCTAATTTGAAGGTGCTGCCTCCTCCATGAACCCAGCCTGCCCACCTGGTGAGAAGTTTTGAGGCTGCTGCTCAATGGGTGAGCTGTTTCTTGCACGCTTGGCCCCTCTGCTGTGATTGCTGTGGCCCTGAGGAATGAGCTCGACCCGCTGCCCGTGCCCTTGCCCGCCCTGCTGCTGCTGGATCAAACACTGCTCCTCAAACTCGAGAGGTTGTCGGGGGAGGGAGGCCCCTGGTTGCAGGGCTGCACCCGATTGCGGAGCAGCGACAGCTGCACTATTCCCTGTATTTGTTCCTGCCCCGACGCTGGGCTGCCGCTGCTCAGGCGTGCTTCGCTTCCTCCTGCTTGCTGAGCCTTTTTGTTGCTGTTGTTGTTGCTGCTGTTGCGGAGCACTGGACTGCTGCTGCTGGGCAGGTGCGCCCTGGGGATTGTGGGGAGGGAGGAGCAGGGAAGGATTGACAGCGCCCTGGTTCGACGATGCTCCGCCAGCATCATTCCCACATATCCTTCGCTCAAGCTGCATCAGTCTCGCAGAGTTCTGCACATAACCCTGTACCCCGGGCAAGCTGTTTAGAGGGCTTGCCGTCGACATCGGGGTTAATATGAATATAAACAACCTATCCAGCCGGATTTAAGATGAGAGGGAGACAGCTCCGCACAATAAAAATCCAAATCAGATTATTTATTCACATAAGCGAAGCGTTTGAGTATTCAACGTAGTCAGCCCCGTTGGTGTGCCACACTAGTCCTAGTCTCAGGCGTGTAAAACCTGCATGTCTCTCATTCCTAGCGCACATCTTTCGCGGTGAAGGAGGCCTTCCATCGAGGGCAACAGCAAAGCTTGCAAACGCACGTGCTCGTGAGGATCAACAGACCCTCCTGTACATGCACCTGCAGGCGCCAGGCAGGAGTCAAGCCACTGGAGCAGCAATTCACTCCATGTTTCCAGGATTGTGCCAGCATGAGATAGGGGTATCCGCATGCCTTGGGACTTCAAAAATAAAAAACACCCTCCTGGCCCAATAATATACAAGACAATTTCCCCCCCCCCGACGTAAGAACCAGGATCAGATCACTCGATATAAAGCACCCAACCTTAGGATCCATGATGTGTTTCATGTATCCTTGCTTAAGATTTACTTGAGGGATGGGCGTACTCAACCACCTCTGTTTTCTCTTTTTGGGTAGATGGAGAAGAGTACTGCAAAGTGGAGCGCATACTTTCACACCGAGTGCGTATGATCACCACACAACATGCTTCTAAACATAGAGCAAAGAAAGAAGCAATGACTGAATTCCTAATAAAATGGGAAGGTTATTCAGATCATCATAACACTTGGTAACCTGATGAAATCTTGAAGATTGTCTCACCGTTTCATCCTAGTCAAGCTGAGTTTGAAGTTGTAGTGTAGGCTACAAGGTGCTGTGTACCACGCGTAATACATTGTTATCTTCAAAAAAAGTGATTGTGTTGCATTCGAGACGGAGTCATGACCGGTCAACACAACAAATTGACTTTCTTACAACAAGTATAGTAATTCTTCTCTTTGGATAAAAACCGGGACAGCTTTTCATTCAAGGGGGGGTATCATGATATTGGTTATTCTAATCATCGCATAGTAAGGGCTTATAATTCTAGGGGGAATAATTTCAGGTCCTTTATTAATTTAGTATAATTTGAGTTCACCTGCGGAGGTAGTTCACGGGACAGAGCGAGTTGGAGCTCTGCCTACACACAAACCCTTTCCGGGACATTCACGCCAGGCAAGTTTGGCAGTCTCGCTGCCTTAACTTTGCCTGCTACATTTGGTATCGAAGCACACGTACCCCTGTGGAATCGGACAGTGGAGCTCCTTGATGAGAGGCTGATTGGCTCGTAATTGATGAGATTGTGGAGTTTTTGATGCTCCTCAAACGGCAGCTGCTGGTCTTCCTTCTGTTGCAGCTGCTGCGGCGGCAGCTGCTCAGATGTTAGAGAGTGTTGAAGCTTGGTCTGCTGGTGTTGCTGCCACACGTGTAATTGCGAGAGAGGGTGCTGGGAAATTGTGGCAAGTTGTTGAGCACAGTGCTCCTCCTGATGCGTTGACGGATGCTGCTGCTGGTCCTTCTGCTGCTTTGCTTGCATCTTGGAGTGCTGCTTCTGTTGATCTTGCTGCTCATGCTGCTGGCTTCTTCGGTTTCTTTCACTTTCTCTTTTGCGCCGCTGCAAGAGAGGTTGCAGTGTGACCGCTTCTTGCTGCTCATTCTGTAGCCACCTGCTGAAGTGGGGGGGGCCAGGCTGCGGCCTGCCCACTTTCTGCACTTGCCTCCCATTGTCTCTGCTGCTCTGCCCTCGTGTGCGAGTAAGGATGCCGGGTGGAATAAATGGTGGTGGGCATGGGGAGAGTAAAGTGCGTTCTTTAAAGCACGCTTGGGAGACAGAAACCGATCGCTCAGCTGCCTCTGATATACTGTCCATCATTAAGAGATCATTAGGCTGATCATATTTGGACTGAAAACGGTTGCATTGCTCCAGAATTACAGGGATGCGTTGCTGTGCACGGTGGCGGAGCAGAAGCTCTGCATGCAATTGGCAAAAATGTATGACACTTTGATCTTAGGGCTGTGTGTCAATGGGACATGTCGTAACAGGATTACGTTGCGTGCTTGGCGTGCGAGATTGTTGCGTGGATTTGGTGTGCTCGTGCATGCGCGTGTGCGTGTGTGTTTGTGCGTGTGTGTGTATGATGTGTGTGTGCGTGTGTGTATGGGTGTGTGTATGTATGTGCACATACATACATACACGTGCATGTGTGTGCGTGTGTGTGTGTGTTTGTGTGGGTGGGTGCATTTGTGTGTGTGTGTGTGTGTGTGTGTGTGTGTGTGTGTGTGTGTGCGTGTGTGTGTATGTTTGTGTGTGTATGTTTGTGTGTGTATGTATGTATTTGTGCGTGCGTGTACGTGTGTGTATGTATGTGTGTATGTGCGCGCACGTGTGTTGCCCACGGTATTAGGGGTTGACCATGGTCAACAACATTTTGCAAACTGTGACTTTTCATAAAGTTAGTCACCTTTGCAAGATGGTCGGTAAACAGGCCCAGGAGGCTCACATAGCCTGTCCACTTCCACGAGGTGGTCCACCACTTGGTTGTTCATGAGCCGCTGAGCTTTAGCGTGCCAAACTATTCGGCCGATTTGTCCAGGTATTATAATGGATTTTGTTTCGGTTTGTGCCGTTAAGGATAGGACAGCTGTGTAAAATGCTTCGTTAATCAATCAAGGATAATCCAGTAATTATTTCCGGGAATTGTTAAATATGTATGTGATTTTCTTCGATTTGTTGATCAGCCTGCTCTTTCTCTGTCTGGAAGAGTTGCACCATTCTGTCATTATAACGGCGCGTTTACAACGGCGGGTTAAGGTTAAGTCAATTAACCCGACTTGCAATTTCCGAATTAACCGCGGTTGCTATTTTAACCCCGTTTGCATTTACAACAAACAGGGTTAATATTAGGTCAAACACCTGCTCCTTTCTGTCGCTGTTGGTGCCAACGTGCTCATAAATCTGTTTAGTAATC
>Ga0307963_1003267_pt1 | contig 12849 bp, 15 predicted proteins | sample OrgLakmetagen594_FD_201829 | JGI IMG/M metagenome (GOLD analysis project Ga0307963, IMG submission 201829) | Saline water microbial communities from Organic Lake, Antarctica - #594 | ecosystem: Environmental > Aquatic > Non-marine Saline and Alkaline > Saline | place: Antarctica: Organic Lake...
CACACACACACACACACACACACACACACACACACACACACACCCCCACACACACACACACACACACACACCCACACCCACACCCACACCCACACACACACACACTATCACACACACAAAACCACCCACACACACACACACACACACACACACACACACACACACAATCACACACACAAAAAAAAACACACACACACACACACACACACACACACACACACACACACACACACATACACCCACCCACCCACCCACCCACACACACACACACACACACAGTTAGCAGCAGCAGCAGCAGCAATCTGCGCAGCGACGCCACCGTCCCCGTGCGCACCTCAACCCTAGCTGCAGGTGATGGCTCCGCACGTGACTTTAAGCACGCTTCTGCCGCTCTCTTGTCGTCGGACGATGGCCTCTCCAGTGTGCGCAACGATGGGAGCCGTGGGTTGGCAGCCGGGGCAGGAGGGATTCCACCGTCCTCGTCATCAGCAACAGTCGGCACTGGTGGTGGAGTGGAAGCTGGTGCAGAGGGTGCTGCGGCAGATTCGGTTCAGAAGGATAAACCTGGAGATGGTCAAGGTGCTGGTGTCGGTGTTGGTGGTGGTGGTGGTGGTGTAGGGGATACTGGTCGGGGGGGAGAAGAAGAAGGGGCGCGTGTAGGGGAGCGAGGCGTTTCGGGAGAGGGCTGCTCACCCCCCTTGGTGCAGCTGCTGACACCCTTTGCTGTACCCACGGCGCGTTTCCCTGGTGAGTGTGCTTGTGTGTGCGCGTGTATTTGCGTGTTATGTGTGTGTGTGTGTGTGTGTGTGTGGGTTTTGTGTGTATATGTTTGTGTGTGTGTCGTTTGTGTTTTGATGTTTGTTTGCGTGTTATTCACACCTGAACTTGTGCTTGCCGTTGTTGTGTTTTGTGCTGCTGGTGCCACGCCCTCGGCACGTTTTCCTGGTGAGTGTGGTGTGCTTGGAAGTGTGCTTGACATTACAGTGTGCTTGACATTACAGTGTGCTTGACGTTACAGTGTGCATGCCACTACAGTGTGCTTGACGTACAGTGTGCTTGACATTACAGTGTGCTTGACATTACAGTGTGCCTGGCATTACAGTGTGCTTGACATTACAGTGTGCTTGACATTACAGTGTGCTTGACAATTCAGTGTGCTTGGCATTACAGTGTGCTTGACATTACAGTGTGCTTGGCATTACAGTGTGCTTGACATTACAGTGTGCTTGACAGTACAGTGTGCTTGACATTACAGTGTGCTTGACATTACAGTGTGCTTGACATTACAGTGTGCTTGACATTACAGCGTGCTGTTGCTATGCAGTGTTTTGTGCTGCTGGTGTCTCTCTCGCCATCGCACATATCTAGGCTTGGCCAGATTCGTATGCATACACCGTATATGACCGTATATTTGGCGATTTCCCTGCGAAAGATACCGTGTATACACCGTATGTATACGGTTCTGGCCAACCCTACACATATCTCTGGGGCACGTGCGTGCAGCGTACCTTTCAAGTTAAGCAACGACATGCCTTAGTCTCGTGGCAAGGTTCCCTTTGTTGATTGGCATAATGTCATCTTAGTAGCCAAAAGAGTAAAACACCAAGCTGTGTACCGCAGCTCGTCAAGCCCTTCTCTAACTCATCTTGATGACGTCACACCAATGATGACGTCACCCCCGTGATGACGTCACACGCCTGTAATGAGGTCACACCTGTGATAACCTCACACCTGTGATATCGTGATGACGTCACGCCTGTAATGAGTCTTGCCTGTGATGACGGCACACCTGTGATATCGTGATGACGTCACGCCGGTGATGAGGTCACACCTGTGATATCGTGATGACGTCACACTTGTGATGGCGTCACACCTGTGATGACGTTACACCTCTTTTTTCAGGGGATGATGCTTCACCCTCCAACGCATGCAAGCACATCACTTCTGAGCTGCCAGTTGGGATGGAAACAGCTGAGGGCAGCCAGGACAGTGAACACGTTCTGCAGCAGGAAGAAGAGGACCGGGCAGGTAGGAAGTTAGTGGTGGCCGATGTGTGTCTCATCAATAGGGTTGGCCAGAGCCATGAATATACGATGTACATACGGTATTTTCGACAGGGGACTTGTTTATCGAGTATACAGCCATCTACGGCGTATATATACGGTTATGGCCAACCCTGCTCATCAAGCATTTTTTCATGTCAGAGAAGCCATTCAAAGCAGCGAATTCAGCGATCAGTGCTGTGAGAAACAAGAGAGGAAAACAGTTCGTGAAAGTTTTAGAACCCTCTAACTGTTCGAGCACTTCGATGTGCAATTTTGAAAATGGAGGATTTTGCTGGGTTCTGTTGTCATATTCGTCCAGAACATGCTATTGTCTTGAATGTATATACTAAATTATAATTCATGGCTGTCCCCATGTACAACCCCCCCAAACCAGTCTCACTTAAATCTCCACCCAATTCAAAGCCCCCTATACCCTGCAAGATGCTTGATGTTGTATCTAAACCATTGACATATGCTGGAAATTTGGCAATCTGGGGGGTTCTGTGGGGCCCGGTGCGTATTTTACACCCACTCTGGCAGGGAAAAGATGCATTTTTGAAGTTGCCCTGATCGACCTCTGCTTCAGGATATAAGCGTTATAAATGGTATATAACAATGCTGCGATGTCGAATTTGGGGCTGGGGAACTGGGAATGCCGGCGTATGGGAGGCACTCACATAAGGGACACTGGGGTAAAAGACAGAAAGGCTGTCGCTCCATACCTGCTGTGAGTTACAACCCGTTTTTTGCTCTCCGAGTTGCGGGATTAAATCTAGCTTAATATAAAGTTGAAATGGGGCCAATCGGTGGCCTGGTCAGAATTTGGTGAAATGTAACTTTGTCTAGCGGGCCACCCACTGGGTCTTTTTGCTGCTCTTTTCGCAAAGGAAAAAAACAGCTATCCAGTTCAACTTTAACGTCCCAAAGGGAAAGGGGGGATAGAGCCAAAATTGGTTTATTGGGACTGTTTGGCTTGCAAAGGGGTTGGCCAGGGGTTCATGTGGACAGCCTAATGAGTGCGCAGAGAATCAGAATGTTTGACGGCCGTTTAAGGCTCTTTCCTCAAAAATTAAAAGGGCTGAAAGTTTGACAGAATTTTAATAGCTTGCGAACGGCATTTTTAGAATTCATTAAAATGTGTGAAAGTTTGCAAACCCGAAGTTTTGACCGAACCCCAAACTGAGCAACCCTGGTACACACACAATGAAACATCAACTGCATTGCACACACACAATGGGACATCAACTGCATTACACACACACAATGAAACATCAACTGCATTACACACACAATGAAACATCAACTGCATTATACACACAATGAAACATCAACTGCATTATACACACAATGAATCATCAATTGCATTACACACACACACACACACACACACAATGAAACATCAATTGCATCACACACACACAATGAAACATCAACTGCATTACACACACAATGAAACATCAACTGCATTATACACACAATGAAACATCAACTGCATTACAAACACACACACAATGGAACATCAACTGCATTACACACACACAATGAAACACCAACTGCATTACACACACACACGCACAATGAAACATCAACTGCATTAAACACACAATGAAACATCAACTGCATCACACACACAATGAAACATCAACTGCATTATACACACAATGAAACATCAACTGCATTATACACACAATGAAACATCAATTGCATTACACACACACACACACACACACACACACACACAATGAAACATCAACTGCATTGCACACACAATGAAACATCAACTGCATTACACGCACACAATGAAACATCAACTGCACTACACACACAATGAAACTTCAACTGCACTACAACATCAACTGCACTACACACACAATGAAGCATCAACTGCACTACACAGGCATTGCAAGCCAATCCCCACTGCACCACCGTCTCACAACTGTGTGCTACTGACCCGTCTCCGCACCTGCTTAGCCGCACACGCACGCATAACCGCACAGGCACTGCTTAACTGCACAGGCACTGCTTAACCGCACAGGCACCTGCTTAACCGCACCGCTTAACTGCACAGGCATCTGCTTAACCGCACAGGCACCGCTTAACCGCACAGGCACTGCTTAACCGCACGGGCACCTGCTTAACCGCACAGGCACCGCTTAACCGCACAGGCACCTGCTTAACCGCACCGCTTAACCGCACAGGCACCGCTTAACCGCACAGGCACCACAAGCATGCTCTGCCACATCACCGTCTCCACATCCATGGCCTATTGGCCCTACAATTCACTCACTCACACACACAATTGTCTCTTTGTCTGCTAAACCACACAGGCATTACAGGCGAGCCCTGCTACATCACCGTTTCAACGATTGTGCGCTACGAGCAGCGCCTGTGTGCACTGCTAGAGCTGGGACGTATGGTAGTGGGTGTGCAGGTGTGTGCTATCTCAAAATGTCTGTTCAATGCGGCTGGCCCTGATAGAAAGGGTCATCCAAAGGTTGCCTGAGTGTGTAATGTTCAAGAACGTGCTCGAGAAGGGGGCGTGCATGTGTGTCTTGTGTGTCCTGTGTGAATCTTTCCGTGTGCAAACTTGCAGCTGTACGCCTGATGCAGCTGTAGGTCTTCGCTAAATTATTTGCAGCTGTAGCTGTAGGTCTTACGTCTAAGAAGTGCTGCTTACACTGACCTGGCCTGCTTACACTAACCTAGCTGATTGGTATTGTGCCTGCATTGGATTGCTGCTTGAGGTGGACGGGTTTGCCTGCTTGACTTTTTGCTGATCTGGTTCCTGGTCGCTGCTTATAAATACCTAAATGCTGAAGATCTCGACCTCCTCTAATCATTTGCTATACCGTGCATTCCAGCCTCCCATAACCACACACACAAACACACACAAACACACAAACCTAACTTACCAATCCAAACAAACTCAGCTGGTAGCACACTTTACCCCACTTTTCTTTCAAAGTGCATATGTAAGTGTTTCGTGCTTCATAGCCACCCACATCACACCTACCTCAATTAACACACTCCTCTGTGCTCAATAACATAGCTTCGTGCTCTCCTCCATACACTCGAGCATGCATTTTAGCCTCTCATATAACACCCACCTTACTTGACACAAGTTGTTTGCTCATTGACAATGTTTCCTGCTCCACTTCACCTTGAGCATGCATTTGCCTCTCATAAAACACACACCTTGCTTAACACAAGTTGTTTGCTCAATAACAATGTCTCCTGCTCCACCTTACCTTGAGCATGCATTTTAGCCTCTCACAAAACACCCACCTAAGCTAGCACAAGTATTTTGCTGAATAACATTGTTTCCTGCTCTCCTCCCATAAAGTTGAGCATGCATTTTAGCCTCTCACAAAACACCCACCTTACTTAACACAACTTTTTTGCTCAACAACAATGTTTCCTGCTCCACTTCACCTTAAGCATGCATACACATCTTGTGTGCCAAAATCTTGTGTGCCAAAATCTTGTGCCAAAATCCCCCCATCACACCCCCCCCAAACCTCCAGACCCTTTTGTAGGAATATGCTTCTTGCCACACTCCCACCCAAATCGCAGCCCCCCCAGGCCGACCTCTCCGCCCCTCTCCTCCAGCCTGTCTCAATCTCGCGCGTCGCTGCCACCTTGAAGCGCACCCACGACATCGCTTGCCCTCCTGAGCCAACATGCGCACCCGGCACAGGCCTTGAAAACAGAGGGGGTTCTGCTAGCTGTCAAGGTGATCCCTCTGATACGTGTGCGTGTGTGTGTTTCTGTATGTGTGTGAGTGTCTGTGTGTGTCTGTGTGTTTTTGTGTGCGTGAATGTCTGCGTGTGTCTGTGTGTATGTGTGTGTGAGTGTCTGTGTGTGTGTGTGTGTTTGTGTGTGTGTGTGCCTGTGTGTGTGTGCGTGTGTGTGAGCGTGTGTGTGTGTGTGTGTGTGTTTGTGTGTGTGTGAGTGTGGGTGTGCGCTTGTGGGCTCAGGTTGTACACTTGTATGAACTGGAGGTGGCAAAGGCGTAAAAGGTAGGGCGGGGTGGGGCTGAGGCAGAGATTAAGACTGCTCATGTAAAGGCTTAGATGAACGGCTGATGCTAGTCTGTCTGTGTTGGTTAGTTTGCAAAAGAGCCAAGCCCAGCATAGCGTTTCAGTCACGTTGCTGGAGGTGCACATGTGCGCAAACATGTAACACACACATGCACATGCACACTCACACATACATACATACATACGTACCACTCACACACCACCACACTGTTATTAATTCGCACTCAATGTTTCAACACACACACACACACGCGCAGAGGGTGCTGGAGCCTGTGTGGCTGACGAACAACCCACGTCTGACACCCCTCAACCAGTCTCAAACGTTGGCAACAGCCACATCCGCACGGCGTCACGTGAGTGTATGTGTGTGTATATGTGTGTGTGCGTGTGTGTGTATGTGTGTGTGCGCGCGTTGACCTGGTATTTGGAATCATTGTGGCAGTATGGACCAATGCTTTGTGTTGTGTTTGTTTCACGAGCACTGCCATGGTTCTGTATTGCACCGGCTATGACCAGAGGAAAGTTTACAGTCAGACAACAGCTTTAGAGGTACCCTGTTTCAGAGCACTGCATTTTTTTGCTGCCCTACTCAGCTGCCCTACTCAGCTGCCCTATTCAGCTGCCCTATTTGTGTTTTCCCTGTTTGTCCTAGCAAGTGTGTGGGCCAAAGTACAAGTGTTGTAACACTTTAACTCACATGAGTGCGCGCATGTGTGATTGCGTGTGCGTGTGTGTAGGTGATGACGGCAACCTCACACTGCCGCAGCGCCTTGCTTTGCGTGCGGGGTGTGAGGAGTTGGTGGAGCTGGGAAGTGCAAGCTACAATGGCGCCAGCTTTGGAGGGAATGTTCTAGGCGCGTCTGGAAGGTGCGTGTGTGTATGTATGTGTGTATTTATATATATGTGTGTGTGTATGTGTGTGTGTATATGTGTGTGCATGTATGGAGTGGGAGAGGCTGGTGGGTGTTCTGTGCGTGTCTGGAAGGTGTGTGTGTATGCGTGTTTATGTGTGTGTGCATGTATGGAGTGGGAGGAGCTTGTGGAGCTGGGGAGTGCCAGCTACGATTGGGACAGCTTCGGAAGGGAGATTCTAGGCGCGTGTGGCATGTGCGTGCGTGTGTGTGTGTGTGTGTGTGTGTGTATGTATGGAGTGCAAGGAGTTGCTGGAGCTGGCGGGTGCCAGCAACGATGGGGCTGCTTTGGGGGGGGAGTTTCTAGGCGCGTCCGTTAGTGAGTCATCAATAGAGGGATTTTGCATTGAGTGCATAAAGCAATACCTCAGAAAAAACAACCCCACTGCAATTCCGCACATCAGATTCAATATAATGAACATTTATGGTCTATGAACTTATAAGGCACACCAAAAGGTGAATAAACGTGAGGGTTGAATAGGTGCCCAGCTGCATCTGGTGGTCCATTCATGCACGCCAATGCATGCTTGCGCATCACACATGCATTAACGAGCACATCCACCTAACCACACACATATACCCAAACACATGCGCACACACACACAAACACACACAAACACACACATACAGAAACACACACATACACAAACACACACACACACACAAACACACACGTAACCTTTGTTTGTGCAGGCGTGGAGAAAGTGAGCCTCTGGGAGGAAGCAGGTTTGGAAGACCCCAGCCCCGCACCCGCTCGCGCATGCATACCTCGCCAGCCGCACAAAACAGTGCACCGTCACTGCAGGTGTGTGCGTGTGTGTGTGTGTGTGTGTGTGTGTGTGTGTGTGTGTGCACGTGTGTGTGTGTGTGTGTGCACGTGTGTGTGTATAATTGTTTGCGTGTGTGTGAGTGTGAGTGTGAGTGTGTGTGTGTGTGTGTGTGTGCGTTTGTGTGTGGGTTTGCTTGCGGATGTGCGTGTGCTTATGAATGTGCGTGTGTGTGCTTGCGTGTGTGTCTGCACCAATTTGCCAATATCAGCAGGAAAATCGCTGCCTTGACGTCACTTGTGCATACACACTGCTCACAACAGCGCACTCACTGCGAGGCACGCAATTATGTGCGTAATTGAATGGAGGCCTTGCCCATTGAATACTCGCCAGCCCATGCACACAAGCACGCTATGCATTTTTGCATGTTTTCTTGCACAACTGCATGCGCACGCTCGCATACCCTCCCCCACATCTACACAGGTACACACAAATATGCATGCACACACACGCACGTACACACATGCATACGCACACACGCACACACACACAAACACACAAATACACAAACAAGTACACACGCACATGCGCACAACACACATGCGCGCGTAGACACCCACAGCCACCCACCCACACACACTTACAGGACATGGGCAGTCCCCACCGCCACAGACGCTACACCGGGGGTGCCTTTGGGGGCGGCACCCCCCCCCTTGGCAGCCAAGAAAACCTGTTGCAGGAAGAAAGGCGCGTTACAGCTGATGGCAGTGTCATCTACGATGCAGGATTGTCCTCTGGTATTGAAGCCACTGCTTCACGCAGCTTGACCCATGGAGTAGATGCAGTGCCAGCGGTGGTGCGGGTGGAGGTGTCCGTGCAGCAGCCACAGGTGCGTGTGCGTGTATGTGTGTGTGTGCCTGTGTGGGTGACGGTGTGCCTGTGGGTGTTTGTGTGTGTGTGTGCGTGTGTGTGTGTGTGTGTGTGTGTGTGTGTGTTTGTGTTTGTATGTGTGTATGTGTGTGCGTGTGCCTGTGTGTGTGTGTGCGTGTGTGTGCGTGTGTGAGTGTGTGTGTGTGTGTTTGTGTGTGTGTGTGCGCGCGCATGGTGTAAGAGTAAGTGTATGCAACTCTGCACACCTGCTGTTTGAATGTGGCAAAGTGAGCGCCTGGGATTACGCGCTCATTTGTGTGTTCTGCATCCATTCATCATTCTTGCACACCCACTCACACCTTCATTGCAAACACAGGTGTGCTTGGATGCAGCTGCTGTGGCGGTGGTGGTGGACGCAGGGTGTGCTGTGATGGGCGGGGTCGCATCAATGAGCGCGACCAAGAAAGCCATCAGGCAGCAGTCACAGCAGGTTTGTGTGTGTATATGTATGCACTTGTTTGCGTGTTGCATCGTGTGAGTGTGTTAGTGTAGGCGTGTGCTGTGATGGGCGGGGTTGCGTTGTGTCTGTGAGCGCGACCAAGAAAGCCATCAAGCAGCAGTCGCAGCAAGTTTGTGTGTGTATATTGATGCACTTGTTTGCGTGTTGCATCGTGTGAGTGTGTTAGTGTAGGCGTGTGCTGTGATGGGCGGGGTTGCGTTGCGTCTGTGAGCGCGACCAAGAAAGCCACCAAGCAGCAGTCGCAGCAGGTTTGTGTGTTGACGTGTACACACTCGTGTGTGTTATTTGGGTGTGAGGGCATGTTTTTTTAACTGTAGATGTGGACGTGGGCTGCAATGGTTCAGAGTGCGCCAGTGAGTGTGACCAAGAAAGCCATCCAGAGCAAAGCAGAGCAGTTCAGTACGTGCATGTATGTGTTATGTATGTGTATGTATTTGTTTGCGTGTGAGCGTGTTCTACTTGCTGGTGTGGACGTGGGCTGGCTGTGCTGGGCAAGGTTGGTGTTCTACTTGTTGGTGTTCTATTTGTTGGTGTGGACTTATTGGACTTGTTGGCGTTCTACTTGCTGGTGTGGACGTGGGCTGGCTGTGCTGGGCAAGGTTGGTGTGGATTTGTTGGTGTTCTACTTGTTGGACTTTCTAAACTTTTTGGACTTGTTGGTGTTCTACTTGTTGGTGTGGACGTGGGCTGGCTGTGCTGGGCAAGGTTGGTGTTCTACTTGATGGTGTTCTAATTGTAGGTGTGGACTTGTTGGTGTTCTACTTGTTGGAATTTTTAGACTTATTGGACTTGTTGGTGTTCTACTTGTTGGCGTGGACGTGGGCTGGCTGTGCTGGGCAAGGTTGGTGTTCTACTTGTTGGTGTTCTACTTGTTGGAATTGTTATACTTGTTGGACTTGTTGGTGTTCTACTTGCTTTTGTGGACGTGGGCTGGCTGTGCTGGGCAAGGTTGGTGTTCTACTTGATGGTGTGGATTTGTTGGTGTTCTACTTGTTGGACTTGTTGGACTTATTGGACTTGTTGGTGTCCTACTTGTTGGTGTGGACGTGGGCTGGCTGTGCTGGGCGAGGTTGCTTCCGTTAGCGCAATTCAGAGAGCCATTAAACAGCAGGTTTGTTTGCTTATGTGTACGCGTCCATATCTGTTACTTGCACGAGAAGGCCGTGCTTTATGTGTGAGTGTACGTGGGCTGCGATGGGCGGGAGTGTGTCTGTGAGTATGACCGAGAACGCCATCCAGAGCAGTGCAGCAGCAGTTGCAGTTGGTTTGAGCATGTGTGTTGGTGTCTTGAGTCTTTGGAATGATGGCTGGTGACTGGTTGGGGATCATTGGATGGGTGATTTGAACTGTCGTGGAGTTTGTGTGCTGGGAGAGTCTGGTCGAAAGATCAAGGCTACTACAGTCAAGGATGAGTGCTGCTCGTACACACGTCATGGATTTGTGCTGCTCGTACACACGTTGTCATAAGTTAGTGCTGCTCATACACACGTTGTCATAAGTTAGTGCTGCTTGTACACACGTTGTCATGGATTTGTGCTGCTTGTACACGTTGTCATAAGTCGGTGCTGCTCGTACACACGTTGTCATAAGTTAGTGCTGCTCATACACACGTTGTCATGGATTAGTGCTGCTCGTACACACGTTGTCATGGATTCGTGCTGCTTGTACACGTTGTCATAAGTTGGTGCTGCCCGTACACACGTTGTCATGGATTTGTGCTGCTCGTACACACGTTGTCATAAGTTAGTGCTGCTCGTACACACGTTGTCATGGATTTGTGCTGCTCGTACACACGTTGTCATGGATTTGTGCTGCTCGTACACGTTGTCATAAGTTAGTGCTGCTCGTACACACGTTGTCATGGATTTGTGCTGCTCGTACACACGTTGTCATGGATTTGTGCTGCTCGTACACGTTGTCATAAGTTGGTGCTGCTCGTACACGTTGTCATAAGTTAGTGCTGCTTGTACACACGTTGTCATGGATTTGTGCTGCTCGTAAACGTTGTCATAAGTTGGTGCTGCTCGTACACGTTGTCGTGGATTTGTGCTGCTCGTAAACGTACAACGTATAAGATGGTGCTGCTCGTACACGTTGTTGGGAACTCCATTCCCCGCACAAACGAGCCTCAGGCTTGTTTTAACGTGGCAAGTGCCTCTCATAAAAGTGCAGCCTCTACAAACAGAAGGCCACTCATTGTTGTTGCTGTGGCGTCTTCCCTCATGCATGGTGTCTTGCCTCATGCAGCCTCTCCAAACACAAGGAAACCCACCTCTGCTGTGACATCCCTCCTTAGCTTGCTTTGCTACCTCACCGACCACTTCGATCTCATCACACTACCCCTAAATGACGCTATTTTCTAAAATGCATCACACCTACCCACAGACCGAGCAGCATGCCCCGCCTGAAACGAAAAAGGAGAAGAAGAAGAAGAAGAAGGGGGGGCACAAGCTGGCCATCCAGCTCGTGGATGTGCATATTGAGGATGTGCTGCTTAGCGCAAGCTGCCCAGTGCAGGTGTGTGTTTGTGTATGTGTGTATGTATTGTGTGTCTGTGTGTGTCTGTATGTACATGTGTTTTTAAATTAGGGTGTTTGTACGGTTGTGTGTGTTTGTGTGTAGGCGTGTGTGTATCTGTGTGCAGAAACAAGTGGTGCAAGCATGTGTGCGTACATTTGTACATTTGTATGTGTATGTGTGTATCTGTGAACTTGCATTTCCATGATAAAGTGCATGTCAAGGCCTAAGCCCTGGGCAATTTCTCCCTCACCTCCTTCCGTCAAAGCCAGCAAGAGCATGAGTGCTATCCTTTTCATTGTGTTTCACGACGCACGCCTGCAGGTCCTGGGCAAGTTCTCTCTTACCTCCTTCCGTCAAAGCCAGCAAGAGCATGAGTGCTATCCTTTTCATTGTGTTTCACGACGCACGCCTGCAGGTCCTGGGCAATTTTTCTCTCACCTCCTTCCGTCAAAGCCAGCAAGAGCATGAGTGCTATCCTTTTCATTGTGTTTCACGACGCACGCCTGCAGGTCCTGGGCAATTTCTCTCTCACCTCCTTCCGTCAAAGCCAGCAAGAGCATGAGTGCTATCCTTTTCATTGTGTTTCACGACGCACGCCTGCAGGACCTGGGCAAGTTCTCTCTCACCTCCTTCCGTCAAAGCCAGCAAGAGCATGAGTGCTATCCTTTTCATTGTGTTTCACGACGCACGCCTGCAGGTCCTGGGCAAGTTCTCTCTTACCTCCTTCCGTCAAAGCCAGCAAGAGCATGACTGTCGTCCTTTTCATTATGTTTCTCCACGCACGCCTGCAGGTCCTGGGCAATTTCTCCCTCACCTCCTTCCGTCAAAGCCAGCAAGAGCATGAGTGTCATCCTTTTCATTGTGTTTCTCCACGCACGCCTGCAGGTCCTGGGCAAGTTCTCTCTCACCTCCTTCCGTCAAAGACAGCAAGAGCATGAGTGCTATCCTTTTCATTGTGTTTCACGACGCATGCCTGCAGGTCCTGGGCAATTTCTCTCTCACCTCCTTCCGTCAAAGCCAGCAAGAGCATGAGAGCTATCCTTTTCATCGTGTTTCACGACGCACGCCTGCAGGTCCTGGGCAATTTCTCTCTCACCTCCTTCCGTCAAAGCCAGCAAGAGCATGAGTGCTATCCTTTTCATTGTGTTTCACGACGCACGCCTGCAGGTCCTGGGC
>Ga0307963_1003271_pt1 | contig 12843 bp, 14 predicted proteins | sample OrgLakmetagen594_FD_201829 | JGI IMG/M metagenome (GOLD analysis project Ga0307963, IMG submission 201829) | Saline water microbial communities from Organic Lake, Antarctica - #594 | ecosystem: Environmental > Aquatic > Non-marine Saline and Alkaline > Saline | place: Antarctica: Organic Lake...
CTCTCCTCACCTCACCTCACCTCACCTCACCTCACCTCACCTCACCTCACCTCACCTAACTCCCTACCCCCCCCCCAAAAGTGCAAAACTAACCGCTGATAAGCAGGGTTGGCCAGAACCGTGTATCTGTACCGTATATGACCGTGATGTATGGTGATTTTGTTGCTAAAAATACCGTATGTACATCGAACATACCTATACATGTATGGTTCTGACCAGCCCTACTGATGGCCTGATTGTGACATCAAAACGCACTACTTCTGCTGCTGCTTGTCTAAGGTCCATAAAAAGGACAGCAAGTCGAAACTGGCATGAGGTATGATCAGTCTGCCTGCATCCGCTGTGTAACAGCTGTGTGAGGCACCACGCCCTACAATCAATACAGCAACATAAGTGCCGACTGACCTGGGACGACCACTTGGAATTGGTACATGCAGTCTGCCTGCAGCTGCTGCGTTGCAACTGGGGACACAAGCTGCACCCTGCGCTGAATGAAGTTGGCGTGGGTGTAGGGCAGCAGCCGAGGCCTGGTCGTGTGGTCATGCAGAATGCCCGTGCTGGGGTCGTGGGGCTCGATCTCTGGGACGATGACCTGGTGTTGTGTGTATGTGTGTGGACGTGTGTGTGTGTGCGCGTGCGTGTGTATGTGTGTGTGCATGTGTAATTGCCCTGACTTCAAATGCGTGAGGATTTTCAATGAGCACAACACCGCCATGCGGCCATTTTTATCTCCGTTATGAGGCGTTTAAAGATATTCTACTCAGGCTGGTGACCTATCATTGCCATGAAAAAGACCGCACTCATGAAGTTGGATCACTTGATATTCAGCACCTCCTCTCCTTGAAAAGGGTTTCAGTGTTTAGGGTATACTACTAGAATTGGCCAGAACCCTATAGATATAGTGTATATACGATGTTTTTGGCAGGAGATTTACCAAACATACGGTCATATACGGTACAAATATGCAATTCTGGCCAATCCTAATTACTACCAATGACCCCTGCCATCATCATAATCTGAATGAGATCACCGAGTGAAGCTAGATCACCTTTATGCTCAGCACCTCCTCCACTTCCTCCAGCCGTAACACCATTGGATCAGGCATCTCATGCACTTGGATCGGCAAGCCGCCAGGCACCTGCATTGTGTTCAGTACGAGCACGCCTTTTGGTGGTTAGTAGCACGAAGTCAAGAAGCATCTCATGCATTTGGACAGGCAAGCTGCCAGGCACCTGCATTGTGTCCAGTACGAGCAGGCATTCTGGTGGTAATTAGCACAAGGATAAGGGCTTTATTCAATGCATTTGAGCCAAGCCATCATGCACCTCAATACAAAGAATGAAACAATTGGGCACGCATATGAGTTTCAAGGAACACCCCACAAGCAAACCAAGTGTTATAAGGGCCAGTGCAATTTGTGCTCTGAGCTGAGCGTCTGTACACAGTGCAAATATAATTTAGATTGAGTGCAAATTAAACAGTTAGAAATGAAACGGCAAAGAGGCAGGTGATTTGGTAGCCAAATTGAAAAGCCTCTGGGCACCTGCAGGCATTGAAAAGCGGGTGGGGCGGATTGTTCAAGCGCAAATGAAAAGTACAGAAAAAAATGTAGCCAAGGAAGGTGCAGAATGTAACGTAGCCAAGAGGCAGGCAGCTCAAGAAGTTGAACTTGCAAAACCCAATTACCTAGCTCATAAGTTAAGGGGATTTGAAAGCAAGCTTAAGCATATAGCTTTGCTACACACACAGCTTAGAGGCACATATGCAGGCCCACGCATATACACAAACACAGACGTGTACCACACACTCAGAGCATCAGAGAATGCCACACCTCTGCACAAACACACAACCCCTTTCCACTGGACACTCCTAGTATTAGCAATGCAAGTAAAATAGGACAGGAGGAAGGTTCAAGTCACCTTTGCTTGGCATGCATGTGTACATGTTCACACACGTATACACGTACGCACCCATATTGACATGCACAAACACACATGCACACACACACATATTGCACGCATGCACGCACACGCATGCATGTAAACGCACGTACATGCACACAGATAATTGTACACATAAATTCAGGCACTTGCACGTAAGTACACACCTCTGCCATGCACCCAATTCAAGCTTGTAATCTTGAAGCCCATAAGCCCATACCGCAATACGTGACACTGATACACATACAGCAAGCCAAGAATACTAAAACGCAACACACATGTGTCCATGCTTGTATAACTACACACACTCACACAAATGCATCCCTGCTGTGTACTCCACCATCATTACTCACAAGCAGTGCTCACACACACACACACACACACACACAGACACACACACACACACACACACACATACACTCATGCAAACGCACCTCTGCCACGTACTCCATCACCATTACTCACATTCAGTACTAACACACAAACCCACACACACACTCACGCAAACACACCTCTGCCACGTACTCCACTACCAGCTCATATTCTCCTGGCCCAGGTGGTGAAGCCACAAGTGAGCAGGGGGAGCACACATACGTGTTTGCACCAAACCGTACGGTGTGAGACGCAGGGCTGCTATCCACACTGACTTGTTCCACCTGCATGTGCGCATGTGTGTGTGTGATGGGTTGTGTGTGTGTGATGGGTTGTGTGTGTGTACAGTCGTTGGCTGTTTATGCGATTTAACTTTGTCTCTTAGCATGACATCACACACTCATTGTTCCATGCATATACCAACGCTATTTCAAATAAACGCGACCACACCCACATTTTCACAGACAACACCAATCATTAACCTCACACAAACTCACACATCTACATACGCACACCCACTCACACTAACACCCAACATCCCACACACAAACACACACACACACAAAACACACATTCTCCCACCACACACGCAACACACCTGCTGAAACGCCAGTGCCCCTCGTGCTGCCACACGTAGCTCCTCCGCCTCTAATGCAGAACTCACAGACCCGCACAGGGGAGGCGGCCACAGCACCACTGCACGTCCCTCCTCTCCATCCCCCTTTCTCCTCTCCTTCCCCTCCTGACCCATTGTATGCCCCTCCCCTCCTTGTACAAAACCACTTATCTGCTGCTGCTGCTGCTGCTGCTGCTGCTGTGCATCGTTTGTTTCCAGCAAGTTGACGTCGACAATTTGGCCTGTGACAAGAGACGATTGGATGTTCAGCACTCTTTTATTGTGCTCACGCATGCCACGTATTCCTTATCACAATTTCCACAATTCCAGCTTTATCCATGCAGCAGCAAAGCAATCCTCATTTTTTGCCCAGTTTTACCACGCTTGCAGTGTGTTGTTTGCATGTACAGATCAAATCAGTCATATACAAATACGAGCCATCACCAACTCTGAGATCTGTGGACATGCTAGGCTGGACATGCTAGACTGACAAAGTGTGTTTAGTTTTTAGTTTTTAAGCTATCTGTCTACTCACAGCTGCATGTCTACGCATTGCACGTTGCGCACAGACATGAATGCTTGAGTGTAGGGTTGGCCAAAACCATACATACATACGTATGTACGATGTTTATGTATATGGTATTTTAAGCAGGGTAACTACCATACACATGGTCATATATGGTATATGGTGCACATACACGGTTCTGGCCAACCCTACTTGAGTGCGTACACCGGGCACTCTTCTAGCCTTGTTGCTGCCAGCAACGGTAGCGTCCTTGCACAGTGCATTGGTAGACCTACTAACAAGTTGCTGGATTGGTACAACCGTGTACTGGCACCGCACATGATCAAGGTTCGAAGGTTTGGCTACCAAAACTTAGATGGTTGCTATGCCAATCAGATGCTGCATGTTGCAGGGTTGGCCAGAACCATACATTAATAGGTATTTGGTGTACATACGGTATTTTTAGCAGGGAAATTACCATACATACGCTCATATACGATGTGTATATAAGGTTCTGGCCAACCCTATGTTTGTTGCAGGGTTGGCAGAACTGTGTGCCCACACAGTACAAGGTTTAACATTTGAAAACTCCTCTATCAAAATGATGAAATGTACAGGTTTGGCAAGAAACGCATGTACACACCCACACCCACACATGACCAAGGATTAGGGCTGGCCAATACCATACATTCATAGGTAAATACGGTTACATACAGTATTTTTAGCAGGGAAATCACCACACATACGCTCATATACGGTGCAGATGTACGGTTCTGGCCAACCCTACCAAGAATCCAAAGTTTATTCATTACGTTTATGTTTGTAACAGACGACTGCTGTATACAAAAGACAGTTATGGCCTACCTATGTGTGTGTATGTAAGTAATGCCTCACCTGTCGATGTATTTCTGAGGGAGTGGCGAAGGAAGCAGCCGCTCACATTGGGCACAGCCAGACGGATTTGGAGTGCTGGCAGCTGGGTCCCTTCCCTGTGTGCATGTCATGGTCAAGTAAAGATGCAAGAGATGTCATGATGTGGATAAGTAAAGAGATGTCATGTTTTGTTTAAGTAAAAACGCAAGAGATGTCATGGTTAAGTAAAGATGAAAGCAATAGCTGAAAAGCACAACAGCAGCATGCATGACAACAGCAGCATTTTTAAACTAGAAAACAATCAAACGCACCCGTGAGGCTGAAAGCTGTCATACTTCTCTGCACGTTGGATAACTATTCTCTAGGCTCCCAATTTTGCCATGTGTGTTTGACGGTGGTGTTTTCCTTAACTGTTGCATTCGTGAGATACTTAAAAGGTTTTGTTGGCTGAGCCGCCAGCACTGACCAGACGCACACAAGCAAGCGCATTTTCACTCTCAGTACACTTTAGGTAGCTCTCACTGTGTGCGCCAGCACAAAACTTCAAAAAAAAGACTTGGTCAGCCGCTACACTTAAGGCGGAAAACCAGAACAATTTCAACTGTAAGAGTGTGCCATGCTAGCATAAGGAATTTGATTCAGACGTACCTGGGAGTAGGTAAGGTATTGACGCTCTGTAAGTGTCCCAAGTCCAGAGCCTCCAACAAAAGCATACCACGTGCAAGGAAGCTCACAGACACATGTGGCAGGGACCACCTGTGTGTGTGTGTGTATGTGTGTGTGTGCGTGTGTATGCATATGCGTGCGTGCGTGCGTGCGTATGTGTGTATGTGTGCTATTGTGCTTTGGCAATTCATCATCTGCAGTTGATGAAGGAATTACTGCCAGGTTGGCTAGCTTACGTTATAGTGTGAATGCATGTAAGGTAGTAGATAGTTGGTAGTTGGTACATGATGTAAATAATAGTAGTTTCAAATCATACCCTCCAGCGTTAAAGACAGCTGCCAATCCAACAGCTGCCAATCCAACATGGACAACCACACACTTACTCTCATACTTACAGTGTGTGCACACAACAGCTCACAAAAACCAAGACACGCCCAGCAGCACGCTTTTGAGGCATTGGCTCAAGTAGCAGCTGCCAGCCTAGCAATGGAAGCGAGCGCTCTTTGCTCACACCAGACCTCACAAACATCAAAGCACACCCACCAGCGCGCTAGAGACATTGGCTCTGGTAGCAGCTGCCAGTGGTCCTCTAAAGGAAAGTAGGCATAAATGAAAGCCAGAGGGGGGACGAAAAAGGGGGCAGAGGGTGTTTCTGTGCCTCTTTGAAGAGACGCAGCTGTGGGGTCAAGGAGGCGCCACTGGCCGTTCACCTTGACGCCTGCACGTGTAATCATATGTGCGTTATTGTGTGTGTATGTGTGTATGTCTGTGTGTGTGCATGCATTGTTCTGCTTATTAATGTGGCGTTCAAGGCTGAGCTCATTCTTTGCTGGTAAACACACACACACATCATGCGCTCGGTGTGTTATCTGCAAGTAACCCGCGAGAAAGACCTGTTTATCATCTGCTTTCTAAAAGTTGCGGGACAGGAGTAGAAATTTCCGCAGCTGAATTTGCATGCACAGGTCTGATCTGCAAGTACTCAAAGCTTAATATCTGATTTTGATTCTAATCTTTAGTGGACAAATTACGTTGGATGGCACATACTTGCACCCAAACTCCCACATGCATCCCACCCTTTTCCTAACCCACCTGCCCAGCAGTGGTTGTGAGCAACTATGGGCTTGCCCGGTCGAATGGTCTTGTCGCCCTTCCAAAAGCCAGAAATAAGGACCGCCTCCAGTTCACAAGCTTGAGCGAGCTGCACAAATAACCAGGCTGCTCGCTCAGCCCAGGTGCCAGTGATGGCAGCATCCCCAAGCCCTAGCAGCAACAATTCCTGCGCATGTATATACAAATACACATAGGTTCAAGAATTTACTGAGTTAACAAACACACCCAAAAGCCTGTTATGGCGGCATTTTCAAGCCCTGGCAACAGGAAATCCTGTGAAATGAACACACAGGATCAATAGGTGATTGCATTAACAAACACAACCAAAAGACTGTGATGGCAGCATCTCCAAGCCTAGCAGTAGGAAAACCTACTTACACAAAGGCTTCAGACAATAATGCATCATCGTACATGCCAGCCTGCTGGTGACAATAGCATGCTTATCAAAATTATGCACATACGTACGCACTCATTCACGCAACACACACACACCAACACGCGCACTCATCACTCATGTACCCTTCAAACTAAGTAATGCTCACACTTACTTACATATACACCTCCACACATCCAAACACCCACATCCACACCCACACCTGCACCCACACCCATACCTGAACACACACATGCACCCCCACTCACACATACACACAAGACCATACACACACATCTATACAGACAAACATACATGCAGGCCCAAACACACACGCGTACGTGGGCATTGAAAGCAAACAGCGGAGCATCTACTGAGGAAGTTGCGCCAGGCCCTTGGGGGGCCAGAGTGTGCTTGGCCACCCACTGGTAGCACGCGCGTGCCAGCTCCAGTTGGCCTGCAAGTTGGGAAGTGATGGTACACGGTGTCCAAGGTTTAAGAAAAACACAAGAAAACACAGTTTGTTTAGCAGCCACTGGGGTTGCAGGCACTCACATGCCAAATTGTGATGCTTTAAAGATTGAAACACAGTTTATGAGGTAAAGGAAGAAGATGCTCACGCGCCCACTGCCAACACACACAATTGCAAGGGGTGACGCTGACGCATTATTGTATCAAGTCTTGTGTCAAATTAGAGAATGCACATGCGTGGCAATCATTGAAAAACAGGCCTAATGCTACTGATCAACACAAAAAGGTGCGATGGCAACGCATTGAGATACATCGTCTGGAGTCAGAAGGGAGGACACAGAAACTCACTGAACCTGCATGCATGCCACAGACACTGCTACCGGCCTGCATGCCACAGACACAAGTAAGGGAAGCCATGCAACTTAATTGCATCATAGGAACGCTACTGTGGTGATGTGGATGTAGTTCACAATTTTGAGACCACTCACAACATAGACACTGTCACCCTTGCCTGCCATGCTTGCAAGTTTCCCTCATTGTGATGCACCTACAGCCTATGTTGCAAGACCGCTGAATATGCCATTGGCGCTGCCTTTGCACACGCAGCTTAACGCTGAGCCTGTTGCCAAGTACCGTGCTTGGTTGGGAGGAGGTTGGGAAAAAGTACGATCAGGCATACATATTTGCAGACACATGCACTCACGCACCTTTTAGTACTTGGATTACCATGACAGATACAACGCTTCTAACTTTCAGCACAGCAGCTGCCAGCATTGGCGTGCATGGTATTACCTTCGCACACACTACTCAGCTCATTGGCCAGTGCAAGAAGTGCAGGGCCGTTAGGAGGCACCGCGCAGGAGTTTGAGATGGCTTGGCTGCTTGCCTGCGTCCGTTTTTATTTGTGTATGTGTGTGTGTGTGTGTGTGTGCAAGAGGGGCAGGATGGATTTTGAGCATCTATGACTGTGCAACAGGACGTACTTTGACAGGAAAACAGAGAAGGTGGTTTACTAAGAATACAACGTAGAAAATAGCTGACAAGCACACACAGCAATACACACATACACTTGCGCATTCTCACCTGCACCCCCACAAACACCCACACCCAAACCCACACCTATGCCCGAATTCACACCCACACCTGTACCCACTCCAACACTCACATTCGCACCCACATGTGCCCAAGTGCAGCCCTAAATGCGTACAAGCAACATTGTTGACCCTGTACAAGTGAGCCTGGTTAATTATCGGAACACGCACTTTGATGCCACCATCCTGTATCACCCTTGGCCGGTCCTAAACAGATTCCACTAACAACGTCCCATAAACAAGAGCAAGGTGTAGTCCCAGGGCATTTAAATAGGAACGAGGGGTGTTCCCAAGAGCATGTAAACACAATTTTGCTCCCTTTCGTAACGCACCCAACACAAAGCGTCCCTAGCACCAGCACTCCAACTGCCCATGGAATTTGCATGACAAGCAACCTTCCCCCAACAAACAGCAGTAAGCAGCCCCCTGCACCTTGGCACCAAGCACGCCACCGGCTGGAGCCAGCCCATTCAAATCAGGGCTTATTCCTTGTGGTGACATCCCTGCTAGCACTGGTTCGCTGCCGTCATTGTCCAGCAGAGTGGTCAACTGCCTGTGGCCTGATCGAAAGCTGCTAGACCTGGAGGAAAACGCCGCAGCTGCCATAGCTGCCCGGCGTGATTTGCGTGTGTAAAGTGTATTGTGAGTATGTGTGTTGTGTGTGGATGTGGATGTGGATGTGCACTAGTGTTTGTGTGTGTGTGTTGTGTGGGGCTATGGATGTGCACTTGAGTTTGTATGTTTGTTTTAGTGGATGTGGATGTGCCTTAGTGTTCACGGGTACACGCAAGTTTTGCAAGCACAATATCACACTGGTCTGCGTTCTAGGGTTTGCGACGCCCTAAAAAATGCAGCAAGAATTACATGCTCTGAAATGTACAGATAATAGTTCACGAGCACCACGGCCCTCAGACTTGCAATGCACGTGAAGCTTCTGCCGCCACGGCATTGGGTGGCATCCTCATTGTTGGTGGTTGAGGTGGCTGGGTGGCATCCTCATTGTTGGTGGTTGAGGTGGCTGAGGAACTCCTAGCAGTGCATTGACACCCTAGATCTGGGCTTGAATCACACCCTTACACAAAATGAAAAAAACAAAGGGGAATGCACCTGCTGCCACGCCATGGACTGCTTCCTAGATCTGGGCTTGAATCACACCCTTACACTAAGTAAGAAAAATAAAAGGGGAATGCACCTGCTGCCACGCCATGGACTGCTTCCTAGATCTGGGCTTGAATCACACCCTTACGCAAAGTAAGAAAAACTTAAGGGGAATGCACCTGCTGCCACGGCATGGGCCGCTTCCTCGGTATTGGTGGCAAGAGCTTCCAGCAGTGCATTGGCGCCCAGGATCTGGGCGTGCGGCATATCGATGCTGCCCACGTCTGCGTCAATGTGCTGGAAGGCTTCCTTGACTCCAGACTGTGTAAGCAGCATGTAATTGTGTTCTTTTGTGTATTAATGTATGCCCTTATTCATTGCAAAAGGTGTGTATTATGAACGTGTACGCGTATGTGTGTGTTTAGAAACGTGTATGTGTGATCGTTTGTCTATACGTTTATGCCACGTTTATGCCAACCTTGTGAATACTTTCCGTAGCTGCATCAAACAAAGAGTAATACGCAACTTCTTTGTTTTAAGAAGCTATCAAACTTTCTTGAAAGCCTCAATCCATTTTTTGTTCATGGTTCGCACTGGCTGTGCAGGGCCCCAAGACCCACATTTTCCCAATATCATCGTCACACAGACGAGGCCATAGACAAACATCGAGGGTTTCAAGCAGACACACCTGACTGACGTGTTTTCAGAGCATAGATGATAACCAATACCCTAAGGCTTCACTTCTCCATTTTACTTAGGTGAATGGAGTTGTGAAGCCTAAAACGATAATCGAAGCAACCAAGTTGTATCTTCATTCAAATCTTCTGGTCACGTCCACACGTGCAGACACACACTTACACACACTAACTTATGCACGAACACACACACACACACGCAGACACATCTCTACACACACCGGATCAGTGGCCTCTTCTTGGGCATCTGAAGCCACAAGCCCTGCTGAAGGAGGGGGGATGGCCCCCCCATTGTCGGACAACTCCCCACGCGGAAAGTACTTCTTGCGAATGGCCAGCAAGCTCTCAGCTGCTGCACCGTGCATGTTGGCGGCGTGCACTTTCTCATTGGGGGACACATCCTGCCTGTCCAGTCTAGCCACCTGTGTGTGCATGTGTGTGTGACGTGTGTGTGCGTGTGTGTGTGTGTGTGCGTGTGTGTGTGGTGTAATTGTTTTTGTTGCGTGATAAGTTTAGGGCATTACATGTTTGTGTGAACGCCAACACGCACTCTAGTTTCTGCACAGTAGCGTGCAGCTTGTGAATACGTGCAAAAAGTACGATTTTGCCGCACATTAGCACGTGGGGTACCTTGCTCACCCTATTCTTCCCTATCCTTCTACAGCTATAATTTGCTGGCAATGCCTTATTCCAAGCTCTAACAGTGTTTGCACATGCAACGGTGATTCCTATGCTGGAACATATTGATGTGTGCATCAAGGAAGAATGATGCCCACGCTGGAACGCATTGGCATGTGCATTAAGGAAGAATGATGCCCACGCTGGAACACATTGGCATGTGTATTAAGTATTAAGGAAGAACGATGCCTACGCTGGAACGCATTGGCATGTGTATTAAGGAAGAACGATGCCTACGCTGGAACACATTGGCATGTGTATTAAGGAAGAACGATGCCTACGCTAGAACATATTGGCATGTGTACTAAGGAAGAACGATGCCCACACTGGAACACATTGGCATGTGCATTAAGGAAGAATGATGCCCACGCTGGAACGCATTGGCATGTGCATTAAGGAAAAACGATGCCTACGCTGGAACACATTGGCATGTGTATTAAGGAAGAATGATGCCTACGCTGAAACGCATTGGTATGTGCATCAAGGAGAGAGTATAAAGCAGTGCCCCATGAAAAATTAAATGAAAGTGCTGGGAGAAGAGGCTCCAAAGCAGTGCTCACAATAATCAGAGCCTCACTCAAGCAGAACATCCAGAACTCAGACTTTAATAAATCTGGCATGTGTACATGGATGGAGGAAGATCTGTGTTAGATGCAAAGCACAGCTTATTGGAGGGAAATAAAGGCTTGTGATCAGGCTAGGCTCTTAGGGATCTCAAGTTTATATACTTTGATTAAAACATATACAATACCAATCCCATGGCTTGAAATCACTTGTGATCTCCCACGGTAAGGTGAGTGCTCAGCTGCCTGGCAACAGCAGTTTCGACTCTTGAATCAATGCTTGAGATAATGAGCTGCCCGGTAGCATCAGTCGTTTCTTTGATCCATACGTGAGATGTGATCATTAACTGTGCATAACCTCTTCCTCAGGAAGGTACTCCAACAAGTGCAAGCAAACAGAACCCTGCTGGTTTACATCTATCCAAAACTTGTGCCCCACATCATGTCCTGTGCCTGTGCTCAATCATCTCTGAAATGTGTACTTGACGACGGGGGTTCACCATATGAAGGTGGCAGCCCTGCCAGCCAATTTCCTGTGTCCTACATCAACGTCTGTGTCTGTGGTCAACCCTTCTCTCTTCGAACCTTCAGCATGGCTTTGATTTGCCTCAACAAGTTGGTCCCCACACTTTCACGGCGGCTCACTTTACACTCGATCTTTTCTTAGCTGAACCGTTCTTTTTGAATCAGTACCTGAGGAAGGAGGTACACAATGTGGAGGCGGCAGCCCATGACTTTTGCCAGAGGGTTTCCGTGCGTGATGTCCAGTTGATCCAAGAAGGCCAACTCGGCGCACGGCCCTGTCACACTCAAGCCTGCATTTGTTTTGTGTGTCAGTGTGTCTGTGTGTGTCAAGTGTGTGTGAACTTGTGGCCGGTGGCGTGGTTTAACTTGGCACAGTATGAGGTGCCAAAGATATCTTAATCAGTGGGTTTAACAGGCACATGAATTGAGGATCCAAAGGAGGTTCCCAATCCCACAAAGACCACCGCCACAAGTGAAGAATACTAAGATCTTGAAAGCCAATCTAACACACAAGTGGAGGAGACAGGGAGCAAGAAACAGAGATGGGAGCAGGGCGCTAAGATTTGCAGATCTATGAGCCTGTGACTGGGAGCCCATCGTCGACCAATTTCATTTTTGTTTTGTGTAACCTATTCCCAATTTGGCAACAGATCCTGAGCATATAAATAAGTTGTTGGATCCTACACGTATAATCCCAGAGGGGGCTGACTGAGCCCAAAAAAAGGGTGTTGTTAAAATGTGGATTGAGCATGGGCGCCATGACTGGCAAGCTCCAAAATTTACATAATATGAAATATGAATCCTTGCTCCGTCCATAGATGTAAAATTTGGAGCTTGCCAATTTTGGCGCGTGTGCTTAATTTGCTGTGGCGTGCAGGCCATTTATTACCACAAATTGTTCATACCAACTCACCCACTGCACCAATCTGGAATATTTTTAATGGTGTAGAATTCTTATTGGAAAAGAATATCATTGCAACAAAAATGAAAGAAAACGGCTGAGTGGTTGGTGATATTTGAGGATTTGAGCCATTTTCCCATGGAAATCACCAGATTAGGGCTTAAATGCACCATGTGTGCTTAATCCAGTCTATCTCAGCACGCAAAGCGACCCACATAAAACTGGGCACACGCTCGGGTAGCTCTCAATGCCAGCTACACTTCGGTACTAAAATGGTGTCGATGGGATGAAGTGGCTGTGAGTGGCTGCCTTCTGAATGCAAAAATGCACATTTTCAGGCATTTCCTCCGTTAGCCCCCTCTG
>Ga0307963_1003274_pt1 | contig 12841 bp, 17 predicted proteins | sample OrgLakmetagen594_FD_201829 | JGI IMG/M metagenome (GOLD analysis project Ga0307963, IMG submission 201829) | Saline water microbial communities from Organic Lake, Antarctica - #594 | ecosystem: Environmental > Aquatic > Non-marine Saline and Alkaline > Saline | place: Antarctica: Organic Lake...
ATCATGACAGGCACGCAAGTTTGCTCCTGCAGTGATTCAGGACACAGATTGGCACAGATATTATGACTGGCACGCAGAGTGTGCTCACGCAGTGATTCAGGACACAGATTGGCACAGACATTATTACGGTCATGCAGAGTGTGCTCCTGCAGTGAACCAGAACACAGACTGGCACAGATATCATGACAGGCACGCAAGTTTGCTCCTGCAGTGATTCAGGACACAGATTGGCACAGATATTATGACTGGCACGCAGAGTGTGCTCACGCAGTGATTCAGGACACAGATTGGCACAGACATTATTACAATCATGTAGAGTGTGCTCCTGCAGTGAACCAGGACACAGATTGGCACAGATATTATGACAGGCACGCGGAGTGTGCTCACGCAGTGATTCAGGACACAGATTGGCACAGACATTATTACGGTCATGCAGAGTGTGCTCCTGCAGTGAACCAGAACTGCATGCATGCACGCACACACAAACACACACACACACACACACTACACACACACACACGCACACGCACGCACGCACGCACACACACACATGCATGCATGCATGCATGCATGCACGCACGCACACACATACAAACACGCACGCACACACACACACATACGCACTCACACAAACACACACACACACACACACATGCACACACGCACGGACGCACACCCACAAACACGCACGCACGCTCGCACACACTACCGCACGCACTACCGCACACACTACCGCACGCACTACCGCACACACTACGCACTCACTACCACAAGCATACACGCACACATGCACGCACACAACACGCACCCGCAGCTTGGTGATCTGGTCCATGCTGGGCGGTGCGTGCTGTACTGCTGCAGCATTCACAGCGTTGCTGCTGGTGGCTAGCAATGGCTGGGCTTCATCCTGTCAGTGTGTGTACGTGTGTGTTTGTGTCACTAAATATGTGTATGTGTGTGTATGTGTGTGAATATGTCACTAAATGTGTGTATGTTGTGAACGTGTGCAAGTAAGAGTGAGCACGCGTGTGTGCATGTGTGTGTGTATGTGTGCGTATGTGCCTGCGTAGGGGCGCGCATTTGTCTGCCATTGCGTGCAAGCGTATATGCTTGTATGCTGTCAGTGTAGTGTGTGCATGCATCCTTTTATACATAGTGCATGCATGCCATCCTTGATTTAACCAAACACACACAAACACACACACACACACGCACGCACACACACACACACACAACACACACACACATACACACACACACGTACACACACAGCCAGCGGTCACTGACCTGCTGTTGCTCTGCTTGTGCGCTGGTGCCTGCCTCTCCACTGCCAGCACCACCCTCTTCGGTAATAGCAGGGGGTGTTGATTTCATGGTGGCGTCTCCTGCACGCACAGAGGGTGAGGGTGTCGCACACACATAACACACAACTGTGACGCACAGAACAAGCACAAGATGTGCTCCACCATTTGCAATGATAGCAGGGGGTGTTGACGACATGGTGGCGCCCCCTGCACGCACAGAGGGTGTCGCAAACACGCCTGTAAGGTCACATACGCGTACTCTATACACAGACAATGACAAAAAGACACTCCAGTATTGTCATTTCCTCGCGGCTGTTAATTTGAAATGCACAGTTTTCACGTCACACAAATTCACATCTGACTTCAACATCACATCCAAGTTGTCTGTCAATCTCAATCGCGGTGTCCCCTTCACACTCAGACTGATCATCGAAAAATCATGCAGCAATATATGCCATGTTGTGGGTGCTCAACAGCTATGGAGCCTACTTTGATAACATTAAGTGTTACAATAAGTAACTAAATAGCCCCACACCTACCATGCTGTCTGTCATTTTCAATTGCGACATCTCCTTCACAGTCAAACTCATGAATCGTAAAATATGCACAGCAGTATATGCAGCGTATGCCATGTTGTTGTGGATGCTCAACAGCTATGGAGCCTACTTTGATAACATTTAGTGTTACAATGTAAGTAACTAAATGACTCCACACCTACCATGCTGTCTGTCATTTTCAATTGCGACATCTCCTTCACAGTCAAACTCATGAATCGTGAAATATGCACAGCAGTATATGCAGCGTATGCCATGTTGTTGTGGATGCTCAACAGCTATGGAGCCTACTTTGATAACATTTAGTGTTACAATGTAAGTAACTTAATAACCCCACGCCTACCATGTTGTCTGTCAATCTCAATTGCGACATCTCCTTAACAATCAAACTCAAGAATCAGAAAATATGCACAGCAGTATATGCAGTGTATGCCGTGTTGTTGATGCTCAAGCCAGGCTCTGTGGAGCCTACTTTGATGACATTCAGTGTTGCAACCCTTTGATGGGAATGCTTACAATCACTTCAAAACGTTGTGACCCTTTGATGGGCAAAGTGAAACGTTGTGACCCTTATTGGGCAAAGTGAAACGTTGTGACTCTCGCTGCACAAAGTGAAACGTTGCGACCCTTTGATGGGCAAAGTGACATGCTTACAATCACAGTGAAACGTTGTGACGCTTTGATGGACAAAGTGAAACGTTGTGACCTTTTGATGGGCAAAGTGACACGCTAACAATCACAGTGAACCGCTGTGACCTTTTGATGCACAAAGTGAAATGCTTACAATCACAGTTAAACGTTGTGACCCTTTTGATGGGCAAAGTGAAGTGCTTACAATCACAGTAAAACGTTGTGACCCTTTGATGCACAAAGTGAAACGTTGTGACCCTTTGATGGGCAAAGTGACATGCTAACAATCACAGTGAAACGGTGTGACGCTTTGATGGGCAAAGTGACATGCTTACAATCCCATTGAAACGTTGCAACCCTTTGATGGGCAAAGTGAAACGCGTACAGTCACATTGAAACGATGTGACCTTTTGATGGGCAAAGTGAAACGTTGCGACCCTTTGATGGGCAAAGTGACATGCTAACAATCACAGTGAAACGTTGTGACGCTTTGATGCACAAAGTGAAACGTTGTGACCCTTCAATGGGCAAAGTGAAACGCTAACAATAACATTGAAACGTTGTGACCCTTTGATGGGCAAAGTGAAACAATTTTACAATTTACTGGATAGAGTGAAATGTTTGCAATTTGTTGGATAGAGTGAAACATTTGCATTTCGCTCACAGTTTGGGGGTCAAAGCGTTTTTCAACCAGCAATGATTAACTGGACTGCAATTAGAGACACACAGCCGTATAACGTTGGTGGCTGCCTAGCACACCCTATCTCTGTGAATGCGCGCACCATGCTCAGCATAAGAAAGTGTCTCGGTGAATGCGCGCACCATGCTCAGCACAAGAAAGTGTCTCTGTGAATGCGCGCACCATGCTCAGCAAAAGAAACTATCTCTGTGAATGTGCGAGCCATGCTCAGCATTAGAAAGTGTCACGACAACTCTTGCAAGCACCTTATAGCAACTCTTGCAAGCACCTTATAAACTCTTGCAAGCACCTTGTAGCACCTCTTGCAAGCACTTATAGCAACTCTTGCAAGCACCTTATAGCAACTCCTACAACCACCTTGTAGCACCTCTTGCAAGCACTTATAGCAACTCTTGCAAGCACTTATAGCAACTCTTGCAAGCACTTATAGCAACTCTTGCAAACACCTTATAGCAACTCTTGTAAACACCTTATAGCAACTCTCGCAAGCACCTTATAGCAACTCTTGCAAGCACCTTATGGCAACTCTTGCAAACACCTTATAGCAACCCTTGCAAGCACCTTATAGCACCTCTTGCAAACACCTTATAGAAAAGCGCTCTCACCTCATACCAACTCTTGCAAGCACCTTATAGCACCTCTTGCAAACACCTTATAAACTCTTGCAAGCACCTTATAGCAAACTATTGCAAACACCTTATAGCGACTCTTGCAAACACCTTATAGCAACTCTTGCAAGCACTTATAGCAACTCTTGCAAGCACTTATAGCACCTCTTGCAAACACCTTATAGCAAAGCGCTCTCACCTCATACCAACTCTTGCAAGCACCTTATAGCACCTCTTGCAAGCACCTTATAGCAACTCTTGCAAACACCTTATAGCAAAGCGCTCTCACCTGCAAAGGTGCCGTTGGCGGCTTCGGCCAGGGCAGCTTCTGCGAGGGCGGCCTTTTTGCCGGAAAACATGTCCATGAATTCCTCCTGGCTGGGATACTGCAAGGAGGACACACACAAGGATGTTTTAATGCGGCTTTCTGGGGGACCATTTGCAGGGTTGCAACAATATGGTGAACAGCAGTGGAATCCAGGTGCTTGAAAAAGTTCCTTGGAACCCATCGAATTGCGCAAACAGGAAACACTAACGTGGTGAAGAGCAGTGGAATCCAGGTGCTTGATAAAGTTCCTTGGAGCCCATCAAATTACGCGAACAGGAAACATTAACGTGGTGAAGAGCAGTGGAATCCAGGTGCTTGATAAAGTTCCTTGGAGCCCATCAAATTGCGCGAACAGGAAACATTAACGTGGCGAAGAGCAGTGGAATCCAGGTGCTTGAAAAAGTTCCTTGGAGCCCATCAAATTGCGCGAACAGGAAACATTAAAGTGGTGAAGAGCATTGGAATCCAGGTGCTTGATAAAGTTCCTTGGAGCCCATCAAATTGCGCGAACAGGAAACATTAACGTGGTGAAGAGCAGTGGAATCTAGGTGCTTGAAAAAAATCCTTGGAGCCCACCAAATTGCGCGAACAAGAAACATTAACGTGGTGAAGAGCAGTGAAATTCAGTTGCTTGAAAAAGTTCCTTGGAGCCCACCAAATTACGCGAACAGGAAACATTAACGTGGTGAAGAGCAGTGGAATCTAGGTGCTTGAAAAAGTTCCTTGGAGCCCACCAAATTGCGCGAACAGGAAACATTAACGTGGTGAAGAGCAGTGAAATTCAGTTGCTTGAAAAAGTTCCTTGGAGCCCACCAAATTGCGCGAACAGGAATCACCAACGGATTCCGTCTCTGATAAATTGTCAGAATTCAAAATATGACACACGCAGGCTGTAAACAACAACATTCGCCAGCAGGGCAATTCGCTTTTTCCTGTGCAGATCTTGCTTCTTTATGGTTATTGGCCAAACTTCTTAACCAAACTGTGTATACTAACATGCACACGCAGGCTGTAAACTACGATGTTTGCCAGCAGGGCATTTTGCTTTTTCCTGTGCAGATCTTGCACTTCTTTATGGTTCTTGGCCACACTGTGTATGCAAACATGCACACGCAGGCTGTAAACAACAATATTCGCAAGCAAGGCATTTCGCTTTTTCCTGTGTGCATCTTGCGCTTCTTTGTGGTTCTTGGCCAGACTGTGTATGCAAACATGCACACGCAGGCTGTTAACAATAATATTTGCCGACAGGGCATTTTGCTTTTTCCTGTGCACATCTTGCGTTTCTTTGTGGTCCTTGTGGTCAAAGCGCACCTTTGAGAGCATACACACACGCACGGCCGATACACACACAGGCTGTGAGCATACACACACGCACGGCCGATACACACGCAGGCTGTGAGCATACACACACGCACGGCCGATACACACGCAGGCTGTAACAAACACACGCAGGCTGTGAGCATACACACGCACGGCCGATACAAACGCAGGCTGTGAGCATACACACGCACGGCCAATGCACACGCAGGCTGTCACGGACACGTGCGCAAGGGATCCTGCTTTCTTACCCTGCAAGGGTTGAAGCTTACAACTAAGTATACGCCATCTGACCACACATGCACACACAGGCTGTAATAAACACGTGCGCAAAGGTTCCTGCTCTCTTTCCCTGCAAGGGCCGAAGCTTACAACTGTTTATACGCTATCCGACTACACATGCACACACACAGGCTGTGAAAGACACATTTGCCCAAAACAAGCTTTGCAGTCTTACCTTTCAGGCTTCAGCGCATGGATTTGATTTCTAGTTATTATGATGTGGCCTGACAAAGACGATAGACGTGCCTATCATTAGCCGAGTAATCCGCACTGCGTACACCACTGTCAGACCACTCATGCAAACCACAACGGACTAAGCGCCCAAAACAGGCCTTGCCCTCTTACCCTGTATGGGTCCAGCACGTTCAAAATGCCCCACAGCTCGCCCAGGTGGTTCTGGATGGGCGTGCCTGTGTAATGTGCAAGCATTAGAGCGTGCATACATTGATACGTGCAACCATCGATGTGCGCACACATTGAAGCGTGCGTGCAAATGCAAACATCGATGTGCCAGCATTAAAGCGTGCACACTTTGATACTTGCAAATTTTGACGCGTGCAAACATTGAAGCATGCAAACATGATGCGTGCACAAGAACGATGAGGATGGTATGGGCATGCCTGTGTGGCTGCCAATCTGCACAGGCGTGCCTGTGATTTGTGCAAACGTAACATTGAGGGTGGTGTGCACATGTTGGTTTGATGGGGGTGGCTTTAAGTGGGCGCGCCTGTGATTTGTGCAATTGTAACATTGAGGGTGGTGTGCACATGTTGGTTTGATAAAAGTAGCTTTTAAGTGGGCGCGCCTGTGATTTGTGCGATCGTAACAATGAGGGTGGTGTGCACATGTTGGTTTGATGTGAATGGCTTTAAGTGGGCGCGCCTGCGAGTTGTGCAATCGTAACATTGAGGGTGGTGTGCACATGTTGGTTTGATGGGGGTGGCTTTAAGTGGGCGCGCCTGTGATTTGTGCAATTGTAACATTGAGGGTGGTGTGCACATGTTGGTTTGATAAAAGTAGCTTCTAAGTGGGCGCGCCTGTGATTTGTGCGATCGTAACAATGAGGGTGGTGTGCACATGTTGGTTTGATGTGAATGGCTTTGAGTGGGCGCGCCTGCGAGTTGTGCAATCGTAACATTGAGGGTGGTGTGCACATGTTGGTTTGATGGGGGTGGCTTTTAAGTGGGCGCGCCTGTGATTTGTGCGATCGTAACAATGAGGGTGGTGTGCACGTATTGGTTTAATGGGGGTGGCTTTAAGTGGGCGCGCCTGTGATTTGTGCGATCGTAACGTTGAGGGTGGTGTGCACATGTTGATTTGGTGGGGGTGGCTTTAAGTGGGCGTGCCTGTGATTTGTGCGATTGTAACAATGAGGGTGGTGTGCACATATTGGTTTGATGGGGGTGGCTTTAAATGCCTGTTGTGTGCACAAAACACAACGAGGGCGATGAAGACACTGTTTTGTAATGAGAGTGGCTTTGAATGGGCGCGCCTGAGATTTGTGCGTGAAAAATGCTAAGGGTGGGGTAGGGACAGATGTGTTGTGAAGGTGCTGAATTAATAAGGGCGATGTGGGCATGCTTGCATAGGGAAGCCTTAAAAAGGCGTGCTTGTAGTGTTTTAACCTAAGACTTGAACGGTACTACCTTGCCATAAAGGATGTGCTCGTCTTTAAAGTTGAAAAGTACACAAACGTGCACACAAACACATGCGCACGCACGCACGCGCGCGCACAGACACACACACACACACACTCACACTCACCTGTGAGCAGTAGCTTCCAGTCCAGGTCCAGAGCTTGTGCAGCTGCGCGCGTGGAGCTGGAGGCACCTTTAAGCTTGTGTGCCTCATCAAACACGCCAGCAGCAAAGGAGATGCTGCAAGAACGGACGCGAATGGCATGGCGTGCGTGTTTGTTCCAAAGTATGATCATGCAGCAAAAAAGATGCTGCAAGAACGGACGTGAATGACATGGCGCGCGTGTTTGTTCCAGAGCGTGTGTGCCTAATCAAACACACCAGCAGCAAAGGAGATGCTGCAAGGACGGATGCAAATGATATGGCGTGCGTGCTTGTTCCAGAGCGTGTGTGCGTCATCAAACACACCAGCAGGGAGAAAATTACGCACACACACAACTTGTATAGAAGCTGACAACAGCCAAGATGCCACTAGCTGCAGCAGTACCAACTTAAATCTCAACACACGCATACACACACAACACACCTGCTGAGCATGCTCTGCTCTTTCAGCAGCGTCTCATAGGATATGAGCAGCGCCGTGAACTTTAGCGCGTGCTCACGTTTGCTCTTCCGTGAATTTCCTGCACATTGTCAAAATGGGTACGCGTATACAATAGGCACCTGTGAAGGAGCTTGTATAACACACACACAAACACACACATACATACATACACATACACAGCTAAATGTACACATGCCCGCACGCGCAATGACATCCACACAATCAAGCGCATTCTTATGGTCACACAATATGCATGCACACATTAGAATGGTGAAGTACACACCAACACAAAAACAAGCACGCACTTGAAGGTGCACTGCAATGCATGAATGCACAGCTTTACATTAAAACCTACCTGAAGAAGTTTCGTAGTAGAACTCATACTTCTGACACAGCGAGCGGTCAGCCTGGTTGCCCACGTACAGCACCACATTCTGTGTATGTGTGTGTGTGTGTAAGTGTGTGTGTGTGCGTGTGTGTGTGTGCGTGTGTGTGTGTGTGCGCGTGTGTGTGTTTGTGTGTGTGTGTGCTTTTGTGTGTGTGTTTGTGTGTGTTTGTGTGTGTCGGTGGGCGTGGGTGTTATGAAGAAGTGGTCGCCACTACTAAATCAATATAAATAACAAGCCGCGCATTTCCTTGATCATGTTGCAGGCAGGAAGGTGCAGCTCAGGTCCATTTAGTAATGTCAAAGAGGCACAGCTCGGGTCTATTTCATTATCTTGTAGGCAGAGAGGTGCAGCTCAGGTCCATTCAATTATGCTGCAGGCAGAGATTTGCAATTTAGATATGCAGCCATCACAACTAGCCATCACAACTAGCCAACTCCACCACAACTAGCCACCTCCACCACAACTAGCCATCACAACTGGCCATCACAACTAGCCAACTCCATCACAACTAGCCAACTCCATCACAACTAGCCACCACAGCTAGCCATCACGATTGGCCACCACAACTGGCCACCACAACTAGCCATCACAACTAGCCATCACAACTAGCCATCACAACTGGCCATCACAACTAGACACCTCCATCAAAACTAGCCAACTCCATCACAACTAGCCATAACAACTGGCCATCACAACTAGCCATCACAACTAGCCAACTCCATCACAACTAGCCAACTCCATCACAACTTGCCAACTCCATCACAACTAGCCATCACAACTAGCCATCACAACTAGCCATCACAACTAGCCAACTCCATCACAACTAGCCAACTCCACCACAACTAGCCATCACAACTGGTCATCACAACTAGCCATCACAACTAGCCATCACAACTAGCCATCACAACTGGCCAACTCCAACACAACTAGCCAACTCCATCACAACTAGCCATAACAACTGGCCATCACAACTAGCCAACTCTATCACAACTAGCCAACTCCATCACAACTTGCCATAACAACTGGCCATCACAACTAGCCATCACAACTGGCCATCACAACTGGCCAACTCCAACACAACTAGCCAACTCCATCACAACTAGCCATCAAAACTGGCCATCACAACTAGCCATCACAACTAGCCAACTCCATCACAACTGGCCATCACAACTGGCCATCACAACTAGCCAACTCCATCACAACTAGCCAACTCCATCACAACTAGCCATCACAACTAGCCACCACAGCTAGCCATCACGACTGGCCACCACAACTGGCCACCACAACTAGCCATCATAACTGGCCATCACAACTGGCCATCACAACTGGCCATCACAACTAGCCACCTCCATCACAACTAGCCATCACAACTGGCCATCACAACTAGCCAACTTCATCACAACTAGCCATCACAACTGGCCATCACAACTAGCCATCACAACTAGCCATCACAACTGGCCATCACAACTAGCCACCACAACTAGCCACCTCCATCACAACTAGCCATCACAACTGGCCATCACAACTAGCCAACTCCAACACAACTAGTCAACTCCACCACAACTAGCCATCACAACTGGCCATCACAACTAGACACCTCCATCACAACTAGCCAACTCCATCACAACTAGCCATCACAACTGGCCATCACAACTGGCCATCACAACTAGCCATCACAACTAGCCACCACAACTAGCCAACTCCACCACAACTAGCCATCACAACTGGCCATCACAACTAGCCAACTCCATCACAACTAGCCAACTCCATCACAACTAGCCAACTCCATCACAACTAGCCATCACAACTAGCCAACTCCATCACAACTAGCCAACTCCATCACAACTGGTCATCACAACTGGCCATCACAACTGGCCATCACAACTGGCCATCACAACTAGCCAACTCCATCACAACTAGCCATCACAACTGGTCATTACAACTGGCCACCTCCAGCTCAGACCTGTAGAGCTCACAACTTGACACCTCCACTTTTACTTTGCTGTATGTATATGTGTGTATGAATGGATATGTCTTGGTGTAAGGTACGCACACCTCCCAGCCAAGGTGCCTCCATGCAAAGCATACACACAGACGCATACAAACAAATGACATACAAACAGACGCATACAAACAGACGCATACTAACAAATGAAAAGCATGCAAACTTATCATAGAGGCCCATACAGACAGACGTATACAATTAAATGAAAAGCATACAGACGTACAAACAGACGCATACAAACAAATGAAAAGCATACAAACAAGTGAGAAGCATGCAAACTAATCATACAGAGGCCCATACAAACAGACGTACCATGTCCGTCCACGTCTCTATCTCTCGCTGCCAGTGCCCAAGGGTGGTCAAGGGGGCCACCAGCAAAAAGGGCTTCTGTACATTGCCCACTAGACGCAGGCTCTCCAGCACAGCAATGCACTGTGCGGTTTTGCCCAGGCCCATCTGCAATGTGATTAAGGCACACACACACACGTGCACAAAATTCAGCAGCGAATCAGTAGCAAACGCTTCTGCTACCAGAGCCAGGCTCTCCAGCACAGCAACGCACTGTGCGGTTTTGCCCAGGCCCATCTGCGGTGCAATTAAAGCATACACACACGCACACACACACGCATGCACGCACGCACGCACGCACGCACCCACCCACGCACGCACGCACGCACACACGCACGCACGCACGCACGCACGCACACACATACACACAAACACACACACACACACACACACACACACACACACACACACACACACACACACACACACACACACACACATGAGCGCGCTATCCGCTCACAACACACCTTTCGGTCATTAAGCACAGTATGTTTTTTGCACTGCGTACATGTACATACCTATGCAAATTATCACAGGAGTGTGCAATCTATACTATAAGGAGTCACACAAGGCTTCACCAACTCTCACCTCGTCTCCAAGCATGCAGTTACGGTTAGCCATGAAGTTGGACACCATCCAACGTACTGCGGTCTGAGGAAACGGCAGCAACAATAAAAGGGGGTGCATATTTGCATGGGTCAAGAAAGCAAATGTCATTCACTGAACTGCGGTCTGTGCATGCGTGCGTGCGTACGTGTGTGCGTGCGTGCGTGCGTCCATGCATGTGTGCGTGCGTGTGTCTGTGTGTGCGTGCGTGCGTGTCTGTGCGTGCGTGCGCGCGTGCGTACGTGCGTGTGTGCGTGCGTGCGTGTTGTGTGTTGTGATTGTGTGTGTGAGTATGTGTGTATGTGTGTGTGTTTGTGTGTGTGCGCGTGTGTGTGTGTGCGTATGTGTGTGTGTGTGTGAGTGTGTGTGTGTGTGAGTGTGTGTGTGTATGTGTGTGTGAACGAGAGGGGGACAGGCAAAGTCACAAAGTTGCACAGCTTCAGACGGATGTCAGTGCATGAGAGCACACGGGAGAGCATGCAGCAGATACACAGTCAGTGCATGAGCACACGCAAGCGAGCATGCAGCGGAAACACAGTTGTTATAGCATGCTGTTAATGAGAGGGTGGTCACGCAGCATAGTCACAATGGTTGGTGCATGCACACGCAGAATCACAAATGCTGATATGGTGCATGCACACGCAGAATCACAAATGATGAATGTGCATGAACACGCAGGATCACAAATGATGATGGCCAATGACCATGCCACTTTGTTTTCGCTTACTTTTGCTGTGTGCTTACTTTATTCGTAGGCGTGTCTGTGAATATATGGGGGGAAATGTTCAATATTTGGAACATAAATTAACCGTTTTGAACGATGAAAAACCAAACAACACATGGGGCATACCTCCTGGTAGTCTCGTAGGACCCTGTCATTCTTGAAGGAAGGCATTGGGAAGGTCTTGGCGTCAAAGCGGATGGGCTGCTTAGAGGGCTGGGGCGTGTTGAACAGGAGGAAGCGGTTGATGAGCTCCTGCGCATTGCAATGTGGGTGAAAATGACATCATGATGATGCTTATAAGGGGTCAGGGACGTGTTGAACAGGAGGAAGCGGTTGATGAGCTCCTGCGCATTGCAATGTGGGTCGAAATGACATCATGATGATGCTAAGAAAAGGATCAGGGGCGTGTTGAACAGGAGGAAGCGGTTGATGAGCTCCTGCGCATTGCAATGTGGGTGGAAATGACATCATGATAATGCTAAGAAAGGGTCAGGGGCGTGTTGAACGAGTGAAAGCGGTTGATGGGCTTCTGCGCATTGCAATGTGGGTCGATATGACATCATGATGATGCTAAGAAAGGGTCAGGGACGTGTTGAACAAGTGAAAGCGGTTGATGAGCTCCTGCGCATTGCAATGTGGGTCGAAATGACATCATGATGATGCTTAGAAAGGGATCAGGGGCGTGTTGAACAAGTGGAAGCGGTTGACGAGCTTCTGGGGACATTTAAATGGGGACAAATGTAAGATTCTGATGAACGGCCATTAAGACGGAGTCAGGGACGTGACGACCCGCGGCAGCAGG
>Ga0307963_1003279_pt1 | contig 12838 bp, 14 predicted proteins | sample OrgLakmetagen594_FD_201829 | JGI IMG/M metagenome (GOLD analysis project Ga0307963, IMG submission 201829) | Saline water microbial communities from Organic Lake, Antarctica - #594 | ecosystem: Environmental > Aquatic > Non-marine Saline and Alkaline > Saline | place: Antarctica: Organic Lake...
TCATGGTGACTGACGTCTTCCCCCCCCCCTTCATCAAAGCCGATGGTCCAAACCCTCCTGCAGCACTCTCTTTCATCCTTAGCGCCGTTCTCAACCCTTTGCAGGTGAGAATTACGCACAGTTGTGAGAATCACACACAGTCGTAAGAATTACACACACTTGTGAGAAGTACACACAGTTGTGAGAATCACACACAGTCGTGAGAATTGCACACAGTTGTGAGAATTACACACAGTTGTGAAAATTACACACAGTTGTGAGAATTACACACAGTCGTGAGAATTACACACAGTTGTGAGAATTACACAGTTGTGAGAATTACACACAGTCGTGAGAATTACTGTACAGTCGTGTTACTGTTGCCGCTGCATTGCCGCTCTGCACCCCGCCCTATCCCCAATCTTCATTCCCTTGCTTAGCAACACAGACAGCTGCATTGTTCATGCTACCTCTTCACAGCCATTTGTGTGCTACTGGACCTTACATAATCACCTCATCCAATCTGTCCAATTGTACAATCATTGATCCAATCACCTTATCCAATCAGTTTTGGCCCAGCAATTCCCGCCCCAGCTTTGTGATGAGCCCTTTCTGGTAATGAAATCATCATCAACGACTGTATGAAACTTCTTTAAGGTCTCTCACGCAAACATATTAACCCCCACAATATACATTAAAAATGTCAATTACCCCCTGGCAAGTCAACCCCCTACCAATGACTAGGGAACTCAGCTCCGGTGCCTACTGCGCATTTTGTATTTTATAGCTGCGCACGGGCGCCCAACCTTTTATAGCCCAACCTTATATAGCTGCGCATGGGTTATATGATTCTCAGAGGCATTCAATACGTTACCTACAATGTAGGATACCAAGGACTCGTCTGATAAAAATGAATTTCCCATCCCTGCTTACGTTGTGCCAACTCTCACACCTACTGCTGGTGTGGTGGAGTTAAGGGTGTAGGGTTTAACCTAACCCACCTTTTCCTGCACCAGCTAATCTAACCTAAACTGCCCCACCTTTTCCTGCACCAGCTAATTTATAAAATTGGCCAGGGCCATATATATACGGTGTATATACGGTATTTTTGGCAGGGAAATCACCAAATATACGGTCATATACGGTGTATATATACGGTTCTGACCAACCCTACTAATTTAACATAACCTGCCCCACCTTTTCCTGCACCAGCTGCTGCGGCGGCTCCTCCTGCTGCTGACGTCGCTGACAATGCACGCTGCACACGCACCACAGCATCGCTGCCAGAATGCGCATAAAGCATGTGGGTGGGGGTGGGGGGGGCGTCAGCGTCTGCTGCCATGTACGAAGTCCGTGAAGGGGGCTCGGGCATAAGGCTGAGCTCTACAGCCACGTTGCTGATGCGAACGGCCGCACCTCCTGATAATAGCCACTGCTGCGGTAAAGGAGAGGTGGCCGTTCCAGGCACACCCGCTGTAGAAGGGGCAGCAGCAGCAGCAGCGGTGACTTCCCACAGCAGCAGCAGTCCGCTGTTTGTGCCAACTCCCAGGACCCACTGCAGCTGCTGCTGTTGCTGCTGCTGCTGCTGTCCCACCCCCATTCCGCTGCTGCCTGTGCTCCTCTTGTGAATGGGCAGCGGTATGGGCAGCATGCCGGCCGAGCGTGCTGTTTCGTCACCGAGGTCCAAGCAGGCCAGCTGGCAGCTCAGGTCGGTGGCAGCCGCCACAGTTACCTGCGGTGTGTGTATGGGTGTGTGAATGTGCATGTAGTGCGTGTGTGTGAATGTGTGTGTGAATGTGTGTGCGTGCGTGTAAGAGCATGTGTGTGCGCACGTGTACACGTGCTGTTGCGTGTGTGTGCGTGCATCTACGTGCTCTTTGCTAGCAGGTCAGGTCACGCTGTATCATTTCTAAGACACATGACATTATGGAAAGTCATACCTTGTGAGGTCTGAAGCATGATGCATGAAAAACGAAGGTCGCAAAACACAAAGGAGGAGTGCCTCATGCAAAATAATTTCTCTCTGGCTTCCGAATCCCTGAATCCCAATTAGTATTACCATGGCCAAAGTCTGCACCTGACTCTGCTGATCTTCGCTTCCTCTCCATTTTCTGTACTCCAACCCACTGCCTCACCGGTCTTTGGAGCCTGGACCACACCGTGACACTGAAAACCTAGGAGCAAAGCATCTCTGAGAACATGCTTTCCACAACCACACCGTGCTGTCTCTCCCCGCTATTTCCTACCCTAAGCCTTTTATTCAATCCTTTTGTCTCTACTCCCTCTTTCTCACACACGCACACACACACACAAAAATACACACCTGGTTTCGAAGCCAGAACCCCATTACCACAGCCACGTCGCGCAGCCCCCCCTCCCCTTTTCCCCCACCCCCAAAACAACACACGTGCAAGGCCGACACTTGGTCTCGCAACTCCACAGAACTAACCACGCACAGTGCCAGTGCACCCTTTGCACCCCCACCCCTCTCATCTTGCTGCTGCTGCTGCTGCTGCTGCTGCTGCTGCCAGCCCTCGCCCTCTCCCTGCACCTCTAAACAAAACATGTGCGTTGCCGTAGCGACTGCAATCACATTGCCACTGGCAGATGCCAACGACACCCTGCTGATCCCACTCCCACTCCCACTCCCACTTCCACTTCCACTTTCACTGCTGCAAATATTGCTTGTGGTGCGCCCAACAGGGGTGCCAGCATTTGGGCCTGGCTGAGAAGCGCAGGGGTGCCACTGAGTGATGCGGTGTGCGTGGGGGAGGGGGGAGGCGAGCGTGACGCCTTGCTGCGTGACCTGCACCAATGCGCCTCCTGTGTGTGAATGTGTGTGTGTGCGTGTGTGTGCGTGTTAGTAAGAGTGTGTTACGCAAATTTGATGACCAGTGTTTATGATGCGGTGCGCGTGGGGGAGGGGGGGAGGCGAGCGTGACGCCTTGCTGCACCAATGTGCTTCCTGTGTGTGTGAGTGTGTGTGTGAGTGTGTGTGTGTATGTGTGAGTGTGTGTGAGTAAGCAAGTTTGATGACCAGTGTTTGTGATGCGGTGTGCGTGGGGGAGGGGGGAGAGCGAGCATGACGCCTTGCTGCGTGACCTGCACCAATGTGCTTCCTGTGTGTGTGAGTGTGTGTGTGTGTGTGTGTAAGTATGTTACGCAAATTTGATGACCAGTATTTGTGATGCGGTGTGCGTGGGGGAGGGGGGAGACAAGCATGACGCCTTGCTGCGTGACCTGCACCAATGTGCTTCCTGTGTGTGTGAGTGTGTGTGTGTGTGTGTGTGTGTGAGAGTGTGTGAGTAAGAGTGTGTTGCGCAAATTTGATGACCAGTATTTGTGATGCGGTGTGCGTGGGGGAGGGGGGAGAGCGAGCATGACGCCTTGCTGTGTGAGTTGCACCTGCGCACCCCCTGTGTGTGTGAGTGTGTGTGTGTGTGTGTGTGTGTGTGTGTGTGAGAGTGTGTGTGAAACATCAGTGGGGCTACGGGTATTCAAGTAGGTAATGGGGTGTGTGTGGGTGTGGGGGGGAAGAGGAGGCCGTTGTGGTACCTTGCTGCGTGGATGGTTTATGCACAGATGCGTCTCTAACGTGTGTGAGAAGACGTACGGCAAAATAGAACACAAATGAAGTGTTTTTTTGGTAGGGGAGTGGAAAGCAGGAAAGCAGGAAGCGAGGTGGAGATGGTGTGGAACGTGGTGGCAGGATGATGTGGTACAGTCATTACAGTGCTGCGTAGTGTAGTGGCTGGGTCATGTGGTACGGTCATTAGAGTGCTTTGCAGTGTAATGGGGAGGATGGAGTGTGATGTGTGATGTGGAGTGTAGTGGAGTGGCAGGGTCATGTGGTACAGTCATAAGAGTGATGTGGAGTGTGGTGGGGAGGATGGAGAGTGATGTGTGATGTGGAGTGTAGAGGCAGGGTCATGTGGTACAGTCATTAGAGTGCAGTGGAGTGTGGTGGGGAGGATGGAGAGTGATGTGTGACGTGTAGTGTAATGTAGTGTAGTGTAGTGGAGTGGAGTGGCAGGGTCATGTGGTACAGTCATTAGAGTGTTGTGCAATGTGGTGGGGAGGATGGAGAGTGATGTGTGATGTGGAGTGCAGTGGTAGGATCATGTGCTACATTTAACAAAGTGCTGCATTGCATAACGCAACTAATTGAGCCAAAAAGGAAGGGAGAGACAGTGTGAGATGTAGTGAGTGTGCAGACACATTCAGCGCAGTTCATTAAAGTGCTGATTTGCACCATGTGTAGGGTTGGCCAGAACCGTATGTTTACACCGTTTATCTGGTGATTTCCCTGAAAAAATACCGTTTATACACCGTACATATATGGTTCTGGCCAACCCTAACCATGTGTCTTGACTGGTCCCTGTGCGCTTACGCATGGGCAATGTGTGTATGCGCTTGTGCTGCAAGGTTGGCCAGAACCAATTACATAAGAACCGTATGAGGTATGAGACATTATATTGATAGAATCCCTGTGGGAAAAAAACGTATATCCCTGCCAAATACCATATATACATTGTTATACACACAGTTCCAGCCAACCCTATTAATGCATACACGCATGTAGCAAAACATGATGCTCAGTATGCAGTGCACTTTAGTGCATGGCACGCGCACACACACACATACACACACATACACACACGCACACACCCATGGGTTGTATGCACACACACATACACACATAGTTGTATGCACACACACATACACACATGGTTGTATGCACACACACATACACACACGCACACACCCATGGGTTGGTGGTATGCAGCAAGGGGGAGTGTAGATTTTGCGATGCCACAACCATAACAACACCCACACACACGCACGCACGTGCATATTGAATCATTCAAGGAGCACGTACACACACAGGCACACAGGCACGTGCATATTGAATCCTTTAAGGCTGGCACATCTGGCCTAAAAAATCCATGGTGCTTACTGCATCATCGATGGCTAGCATATGCGGCCTAAGTCATACCTGGTGCATACTGCATCATCGATGGCTAGCATATGCGGCCTTAGTCATACCTAGAGCATACTGCATCATTGATGGCTAGCATATGCGGCCTTAGTCATACCTGGTGCATACGGCATCATCGATGGCTAGCATATGCAATTTTAGTCATACCTGGTGCATACTGCATCATTGATGGCTAGCATATGCAGTTTTAGTCATACCTGGTGCATACTGCATCATCGATGGCTAGCATATGCAGTTTTAGTCATACCTGGTGCATACTGCATCATCGATGGCTAGCATATGCAGCCTAAGTCATACCTGGGGTGGTGTGCAGCAGCAGGGAGGGTAGGTCAGACTGGAGGCCCGGCAAGGAGGTGTGGGTGAAGGTGCCGTCCTGCTTGTGTGTGTGTGTGTCAGAGAGTGTGTGCTTACGTTAAGTCATGTGTGCTTCTTGAGAGCATTGCTTAGCACGTTGTTGGCCTATGGAGTTATTCAATTACCAATATGTCCTTTTCTGTTTCCTTATAAATACAAATATGCGTCCATGTGCGTATGTGTGTGTTTGTAAATGTGTGTGTGTGTGTGTTTGTGAGAGTGCTGTTGTAGCATCGTTTGGCACGTTGCTCAACAAGTTCAGTTACCAATACATCCTTTTCTGCATGCTTGTGCATATACCAATACGTTCTTTTCTGCATGCTTGTGCATATACATATGCGTCCGTGTGTGTATGCGTGTATTTGCGTGTGTGCATGTGTGTGTGTGCTTTACGCCAGCAACTGTGCATGAGCCAGTGCTTGAATAGGATTAAGCAAGTTATTCATGGCGTATTATTGAGCAACATCTGCACTTGTGAATCGGAAAAACATACAAAACACCTGGAGTGATGCGCAACCTCTCTCTCTCTCTCTCTCTCTCTCTCTTCCACACACACACACACACACACACACACACACACACACACACACACCTGGAGCTGCATCACTGCAGTGTGACCAAGGGCGTCAAAAGAGAAGGCCAAGTGGGTGTTGGCTGTGGAGGAGTTCAACGCAAACAGGCGGGCGCCCTCCTGTGTGAGGCCAAACAGGGACAAGCGCACGTGCGTGTGTGTGTGTGTGTGTGTGTGTATGTGTGTGCGTGTGTGTGTGCGTGCGTGCGTGCGTGTGTGTGTGTGTGCGTGTGTGTGTGCGTGGGTACGTCTGGTGCGCTCATGTGCACTTTACTTTCAGCCATGTTTGTGTACTCTCACACGTGCTAAAAAATAACAAGGAACCCCCTCTACTCTGCACCATTACGAAATCACAATTTAAAGACGCAGCCTGGCAACACAAAATGTGAACCTGCCACGCACACATTGCACATACGGAGACACATCTGTAGGGTCGGTCAGAACCGTATACAAACACTGTTTATGAATGTATATTTGGTGATGTCCCTAACAGAAACAGCGTATATACTTTGTATTGATATGGTTCTGGTTAACCCCACGCACCTGCAAGTGTAACCCCCATAGTATGACACAAGCAGACATATACACACACGCACGCAAATAAACATGCACATGGACATATTTAAGCGGCAAACACTCTAAACACGCAGATTTACACTTCAAACTGCTTTAAAAAGCTCACCAGAATGGCAGGGCCGTCCCCAAACATCTTCAAGCGGCACACACTCGCCAAACACTTTCACACACGCAGATTCAAACTTGAAACTGCTTTCAAAAGTTCACCAGAATGGCAGGGCCGTCACCAAACATATTTAAGCGGCAAACACTCTCACACACACACACAGATTCAAACTCCAAACTGCTTTTAAAAGCTCACCGGGATGGTAGGGCCGTCCCCAAAGTAAGGAGCGAGTGCACACCCCCATTTGGCACGTGCCAATCGCCCAAAGGGGGCCACTCCACACCCCACCATCAAAGTAGGATCTGACGCACCCTGCAAAGGCAACAACAATAAGAAGCATCTGAATTGGCCGCAAATTATTTTGAGGTATGCGACACACGCCCGAAGGGAGACACTCCACACCCCACCATCAACGTGGAATCTGACGCACCCTGCAAAGGCAACAACAATAAGAAGCATCTGAATTGGTCACAAATTTAGTAAGAGTAGGTAAGATCATAAATGAAGTACACTTGGAGGTGCCAGCCAAGAAAATGCATCATTCTGGTAAATTGTGCCGAGGGCCTAAGCCAAAAGACGAAAAGAGATGCACCAACGCTAAGTTAGTATGTGAGTCAGCACACAAAAGAAAAAATAATGCGTATGAGTTTGAGAAGTAACAGGCAACAAACAACAATGGCACTTTGGCTGCAGCTCACACACACGCACGAACATACACATGCACGCACGCATGTATGCACACACACACACAAAACACACACACACATGCACGCACGCACGTATGCACACACACACTCACACACACATAGTTCACATGTTGATCTGTCGTCAGAGTTCAGTATAGAGCACACGCTCTGATACGGGGGCCAGACTCAATATTAACATACAATGTAGAGCCTTGTACACACACACTTACACACACAAAGCAAACCTGTACACACACCTGTACACACACACACACGTACACACACACACACACACACACAAACACACACACACAAAGCACACCTGTGGATCAGGCACCAGAACGCACTCTTGCACCGGTGCCAAACTCCTCATGAATACAGGGCACCACACACTCACGTACGGAGCACTCCTGGGCATCCGGCACCAGCACACATACACACATACACACACTCACGTACGAAACACACCTGCGCATCAGGCACCAGCACGGACACACACACACATACACACACCCAAGTGCGGAGCACACCTATTTAGCAGGCACCAGCACACATACACACATACACACACTCACGTACGGAGCACTCCTGCGCATCTGGCACCAGCACGGACACACACACATACACATATTCAAGTGCGGAGCACCACTGTGCAGCAGGCACCAGCACACACACACACACACACATACACACACTCACGTACGGAGCACTCCTGTGCATCAGGCACCAGCACACACACACACACATACACACACTCACGTACGGAGCACTCCTGCGCATCTGGCACCAGCACGGACACACACACATACACACATTCAAGTGCGGAGCACCACTGTGCATCAGGCACCAGCACACACACACACATACACACACTCACGTACGGAGCACTCCTGTGCATCAGGCACCAGCACACACACACATACACACACTCACGTACGGAGCACTCCTGCGCATCCGGCACCAGCACACACACACGCACACATACACACACTCACGTACGAAACACACCTGCGCATCAGGCACCAGCACGGACACACACATACACACACTCACGTACGGAGCACTCCTGTGCATCCGGCACCAGCACACACACACACATACACACACTCACGTACGGAGCACTCCTGTGCATCCGGCACCAGCACACACACACACACACATACACACACCCAAGTGCGGAGCACACCTGCGCATCAGGCACCAGCACACACACACACATACACACTCATGTACGGAACACACCTGCGCATCAGGCACCAGCACACATTCCTGCACCGGGGCCAGGCTCTTAATGAAAGCAGCATCCAGAAGGGGCCACCGGGGAGGGGCGGATGCGGATGCAGCTACGCCTGCCTGGTGTTGCAGCTGCTGCGGGCCGGATGCTGCTCCTGCTGCTCCTGCTGCTGCTGCTGCTGCTCCTGCTGCTGCTGATGTTTCTGCTGTTGCTGCTGCTGCTCCTGCTGCTGCTGATGTTTCTGCTGTTGCTCCTGCAGGCTGAGGGGGCGGCAGCCTCAGTCCTAACAGTGGCTCTGTAGGAAATAAAGGGCCTGGCACCTCCAGCAGCTGGCTGTTAGCGCGCATGGATCCTAAGAACAGCAAGCCGCCTGCAGGACGTGTGTGAGGGAGCAGAGTGTGTGAATGATAGGAAGCCTGAATAGGAGCCAGCAACGGAGAGTGGCTAGCTGTTTGTCTGCATGAATCCTAAGAACAGCAAGCCGCCTGCAGGACGTGTGTGAGGGAGCAGAGTGTGTGAATGATAGGCAGCTTGAATTCAGGCGGAACCAGCAACTGAGGGTGGCTAGCTGTATACGTGCATTGATCTGGGAATAGCAAATTGCTTGCAGGACGAGTGTGAGGGAGCAGAGCGTGTGAATTATAGGCAGCTTGAATCCAGGCAGAACCAGCAACGGAGGGTGGCTAGCTGTATACGTGCATTGATCTGGGAATAGCGAATTGCTTACAGGACGAGTGTGAGGGAGCAGAGTGTGTGAGTAACAAGCAGCTTGAATTGGAGCCAGCAACGGAGAGTGGCTAGCTGACTACGTGTGCAGGAAGTTGCTCGCAGGACGAGTGTGAGGGAGCAGAGTGTGTGAGTAACAAGCAGCTTGAATTGGAGCCAGCAACGGAGAGTGGCTAGCTGACTACGTGTGCAGGAAGTTGCGTGCAGGACAAGTGTGAGGGAGCAGAGTGTGAGTAACAAGCAGCTTAAATAGGAGCCAGCGACGGAGAGTGGCTAGCTGTTTGCCTGCATAAATCCTAGGAACAGCAAGCCGCCTGCAGGACAGGTGTGAGGGAGCAGAGTGTGTGAATGATAGGCAGCTTGAATCCAGGCGGAACCAGCAACGGAGGGTGGCTAGCTGTCTACGTGCATTGATCTGGGAATAGCAAGTTGCTTGCAGGACGAGTGTGAGGGAGCAGAGTGTGTGAGTAATAAGCAGCTTGAATCGGAGCCAGCGACGAGGGTGGTTAGCTGTCTACGTGTGCAGGAAGTTGCTTGCAGGATGAGTATGAGGGAGCACAGTGTGTGAGTAACAAGCAGCTTGAATCGGAGCTAGTTGTTTGCTTGCATAAATCCTGGGAACGGCAAGTTGCGTGCAGGACGAGTGTGAGGGAGCAGAGTGTGTGAGTAGCAAGCAGCTTCATTCAGGAGCCAGCAAGGATGCAACTGAAACAGCAAGCTGCTTGCAAGGCTACTACGATGCAGCGCTGCTATATTTCAAAGTTGGCCGGCTGCTGCACATGGTGAATTCAAGAAGCAAATGCAGGGGCATGTTGGGGAACGCACATTACACAGTTTTACGCTCAACGCAAACACAAATACTTGCCCACACCCACATTCGCACCCACACCCACACCCACCCACATTCACATCCACATCCACACCCACACCTACACCCACACCTACAACCCAACACACACATACACACACCAACACTTACCACTGTCGACGGAGCCCTCCTCCAGCTGAGCCTGCGGCTGTGCCGCACCACCAGCTTCTGCTGCTGCAGCGACAGCTGAAGGGGAAAGGGCTCCTGGAAGGTAACACAGCACAGACGCTGGGGACAGAGGGCCCCCAGCCACAGCCACACGTTGCATCCATGGGGCATGCTTGCCTCCGAGGTGCATGAGGTAGATGCCTGTAGGTGCGTTTGAGTGTGTGTGTGCGTGTGTGTGTTTGCATGTGTGTGTTTGTCACGTGTTGCATCCATGGGGCATGCTTGCCTCCGAGGTGCATGAGGTAGATGCCTGTAGGTGTGTTTGAGTGTGTGTGCGTGTGTGTGTGCGTGTGTGTGCCTGTTTGCATGTGTGTGTGTTTGTCACGTGTTGCATCCATGGAACATGTTTGCCTCCGAGGTGCATGAGGTAGATGCCTGTAGGTGTGTTTGAGTGTGTGCGTGCGTGTGTGTGTGTGTGCGTGTGTGTGCCTGTTTGCATGTGTGTGTGTGTCATGTGTTGCATCCATGGAACATGTTTGCCTTTTAAGGTGCATGAGGTAGATGCCTGTAGGTGTGTTTGAGTGTGTGTGTGTGCCTGTTTGCATGTTTGTGTGTGTTTATCACGTGTTGCATCCATGGGGCATGTTTGCCTCCGAGGTGCATGAGGTAGATATCTGTAGGTGCGTTTGCGTGTGTGTGTGTGTGTGTGTGTGTGTGTGTGTGTGTGTGAGAGTGTGTGTGTGTGTGTGTGGGCGTGTGTGTGCGCGTTTGTGTGTGCCTGTTGGCGTGTGTGCGTGCGTATGAGTGTGCGTATTTGTGTTTGTCACGTGTTGTATCCATGGGGCATGTTTGCCTTCAAGGTGCATGAGGTAGATGCCTGTGGGTACTTTTACGCGTGTGTTGTGTGTGTGTGTGTGTGTGTGTGTGTGTGTGTGTGTGTGCACGCGCGCGTGCGTGCGTGATCAAAGCAGAGTGACTTACACATTGAAAAGCACATTGCCTCCCTGTAGAACCGGAGTCGACAGAATCTACACTGCCCAAGCATAAGCACACACTAGCAGGGTTGGCCAGAACCATGTACATATACGGTGTATATACGGTATTTTTGGCAGGGGAACCACCGAATATACGGTCATATACGGTGTATATATACGGTTCTGGCCAACCCTCCACGTCAGCGTTTGAGCCCCCCCCACCTGCCAAGCCGTCCGCCACATTGGGCACCCCAGGATGCCCTTAGAAAGCCTAGCGTGCCCTTTAGTAGCAGAGCAGTTGTGCAGCACCAATGAACAATAACACATCGGCATCTGAGCCCTTTCACCTGCTAGACTGCCTGCCACAGCTCAAGCACACCCTCAAAACAGCATCTCACTCATTGCGTGCACCACCCCAAAAAACAGCACCTCAGCCATTATTTTCAGCCATTGCGTGCATCGCCCCAAAAAACAGCAGCTCAGTCATTGCGTGCATCACCCCAAAAAAAAGCATCTCAGTCATTTTTTCCAGTCATTGCGTGCATCGCCCCAAAAATCAGCATCTCAGTCATTGCGTACATCACCCCAAAAAAACCAGCATCTCAGTCGTTGCGTGAATCACCCCCAAAACACAGCATCTCCGTCATTGCGTGCACCACCCCAAAAAACTAGAACCACAAGCGCTTGCAAGCGCCCTCCCACCTGCCAAGCTGTCCGCAACAATGAGGACCATCTCCGCCTGCTGCTTGCAAGCATAGTCGCCCATTCCTGCCCCTGCTGATGTCTCTGCTGCCCCTCCTCTTGCAGCTCCCCCCTCCCGCCACACCACTTCATAGCACGTAGGCACGCCAGCCATGCTGTAACGCAGCAGCTCCAGCTTCTGAGCAGCTGCCCCAGCAGCAGCTGCGCCAGCGAAGTTACTATTGCCCCGGACTGACAAGGGGGCTTGTGACGGCGCCGTGCTGGGAGACAGCGAGGAGGGGTGCGTTCTGAACGTATGTGGTGTGTGTGTGTTCAGTGCACGTGCAATCTATGTGTGTGCATGCGTGCTCGAGGGATGAAAGTGGTGCGGTGATACTTAAAGTGATGCTATTTAGACTTGCGCAGGTGAAGGAGGGGGAGTGCATTCCGTGCATAAACAAACGTGTGCTGTTCGTGCGTCCTGTGCATTCTGTCCACGTGCCTTTTGTATGTGCATGTGTGCTCAAGGGATGGAACTGGTGTGGGGAAAGACACAGTGGCGGTGTTGGCTTACAGAGGTAAGGGAGGGGGAGTACATACTGTGCAAGCACGCATGTGTGCTGTGCGTACGTGTTTCCTGCCCACAAGCGTTTTGTGTGTGTGTGTGTGTGTGTGTGTGTGTGTGCGTGCGTGCTCAAGGGACGGAACTGGTGTGGGGAAAGACGCGGTGGCGGTGTTGGTTTTGGTTTACGGAAGTGAGGGAGAAAGAGTGCATGCTGTGCAAGCACGGATGTGTGCTGTGGATGCATGTTATCTGCCCACAAGCATTTTGTGTGTGTGTGCGTGCGTGTGTGTGTGCGTGCGTGCTCAAGGGACGGAACTGGTGTGGGGAAAGACACAGTGGCGGTGTTGGCTTTGGTTTACGGAGGTGAGGGAGAAAGAGTGCATGCTGTGCAAGCACGGATGTGTGCTGTGG
>Ga0307963_1003281_pt1 | contig 12825 bp, 14 predicted proteins | sample OrgLakmetagen594_FD_201829 | JGI IMG/M metagenome (GOLD analysis project Ga0307963, IMG submission 201829) | Saline water microbial communities from Organic Lake, Antarctica - #594 | ecosystem: Environmental > Aquatic > Non-marine Saline and Alkaline > Saline | place: Antarctica: Organic Lake...
ACGTAGAAAACATGGACTGTCACACTGAGGATACCAAGAATGAGGGAGGCTGTCTAACAGTGTGTTTTAGACGAACGAGGTGCATGCTCTTTTAATTTGCCAAGACCATCGAGTTTGTGAGCTGAGGAAACACTTTTCCTTTCTGTTTTCACCTTTTTTTGAGGACTTTTCAGCAGCCCAACCCTTTTTGCTGCAACAGGTCAACAACCAACTTGTTCATGATTTTCTTTCTCAGCAAAACAATAGACTTTTTCTTTTTCTTTCTGAGCTTATGGATTTATTTGTGGCTGGCCGAGACCAGTCAGCAGCCGATCAGCCAAACTACCTGGCTGAAGGTCACCCCCCATTGTAACCATTGTAACCATTGTATTTTAGACACAAGGCTACTATGCAATAGTACGAAGCAAAAAACGTCCCTTTCTTTACAAGCGCCCTGGTTCAGCATAAGGAAGTTGGTAACGTAAGTGCTCACTACAAGCGCCCTAGCAGCACCGCCCAGCAAAGCGCAGACAGATAACGTGACAAGTACTCTAGAAACCTTGAGCGCCCCAGCACTGCCCAAGACACGAAATCCTGGCCACTGGGCCCCTCACAGCATCCCCTCAAGTTTACCATCCTACGCTCACTGGCCCTTACAGCGTGCACTAACTAAAGGCAATCCTCCCCTTTTCTCTTCTGATCAACTCCTTTCCCAGAAGCCTTTCCTTTTTTGTTCTCCAGGTGGGCTTTGCATCCACTGGGTGGTGCAGGACACAAAACAACATCCTTTTCATATTGTGCCGGTAGTGTTTACTATTATTGTTCTTTTTTTACACAATTCAAATAGCCCCACCAATCTCCATTTTGTGGCTCGCAAGCTTGCTTGCTCACACCAGCTCACCAGGCAAGTGGCAATGCACGGACAACGAAAGGTGCCTTAAAAAGAACAATAAGAATGGCAATGAAAGACAGGCAAGAAAAGACTATCATTGAAAATAATAGTCCGAAAATGAAATACGCAAGCATTTTGGGACATTGCACTTCTCAGCTTATTTACACTCAAGGTCTTTGTTAAGAAAGAAAGTAGCCTTTTCGTGAAGGTAATCCCAACCATACATAATCCCGTACACATAAAAGCAAAGAGGGTACGCGTCTAATACAATGCAACGCGCGAAGCAGGGCCAATCAAAAATAAGTCAAGCACTAATTTGGCCGAAGTAACCTTGATTACGCGTACACTTCCAAGTGGCATGCATGCATAGGACGCCTGCCGTACGCAAACAAAAGCCTTAAGGAGCAGGTTTCGGTGGCACTGCGGCTTCTGGTTGGCCGCCACCGCCCCACAATGCAGATAGAATACTGGCGGAGGGTTGGCATGTGGGCATACTGATCCCTTGGTACAGCTTGTAAACGGTGTTCTCCACAACCTGCAATCGATTATTGCACATGCTGTGAAAAGAAAAGAAAAGGGGCAGGCATGATGTATGCTGACACATTGATACAGCTCGTACACTGTGTCCTCCACGACCTGATACTTTTGATAGCGCCTATTGTGCAGAGAACAGAAAAGGACTAAGGGAGCTACGTCAGTAGCTGGATACATCCAATGACAACACGCCAAGCAGGGGGACAGGTGCTGCAAGTTTTTAACCAAATTTAACACCGTTATAAACAGCTTGGCACCTTCTACAGCCTCTGTGCGGGCACGCAAGAATAAGCAAGCCAACAAGCTGCAAGGAAGGCTGAGGTCAGACGCTTAACTCACTGAATTGGGGCACACATACCACACACACCCAGGATCACAACACAACACAAAGCACTTACCTTGCTATGCTTAATGAACTCCGTTGCATGTGGACGTCCGGACTCCTCTGTCTCACCGATCTGTGGTGTGTGTGTTTGTGTGTGTTTGTGTGTGTGTGTGTGTGTGTGTGTGTGTGCTTGTGTGCTATGTGTGTCTGCCCTATGTGTACGTGTATGTATATGCATTGTAAATGCATGTGTGTGAGAGGGGGGAAGGGGGCTACCTCTGCGTTAAATTTTCTGAGTGGTCTACGTACGCAAAGTGCGTGAAAGTTGGATGGTACACATCAGCCTGCAATTCAGCAACAGGGGTGGCGGGCATCAACCGAAAATAGGTGTGATGACCTTCTCAGGCAAAACAGCAGCCTAGATCGTGCAATCTTTTCTTATTCTGAATGCAAGCCTCCCATTAACCTGCGACGCGCGTGAGAAGGCACGATGCAGGTGAGCCTAGAACAGCAAATATTAATTGCAACTTGCTTATGATTGTTGAGTGAGCAAATGACAGCAAATGTTTGTTGAACCTTGCCTATGGTGTTTTTGTGCGCACATGGCAGCAAATTCTGGTTCCCTTGTCGTGATAAATTTTGTACAGGCTTAGGTCGTGTGTTCACGTGCAACAGGAAGGCGCTGGTGGGGCTGTACGCAATAGACTTGTGTGCATTAAGAGCAGGCAGCATCATGTCAGCTGTGCGTACCTTCCACTGAAGGGCTCTTGTAGGGTTAACACATAGGGTTGGCCGAAAGGTCACTTCGGATATTAAAAATTTATATGGCAAAAAACGAAACTTTTGATAATTCTACGAGCCGTCTCTAGACTGCAATTTAAATTTCAAAGACATTTTTGGTTTCTTTTGGGCACTCAGGGGTACAAAACACACCGATGAAGTGCCCCTTTAGAATTTAAAAGGGATTTAATGATCTTTCTCCGAACTGAAAATGATTGTTAATTTATTATTTAATCTTGCGAAGTGATTGTGGACGCACAATTACGGTGTGCATACAGTATTTCTGGCAAGGAAAACCAAATATCAAATACACGGTCATATACAGCATAATTACACGGCTCTGGCCAACCCTATTTATACATGTACAGGTTGTGTGTACACACCCTAGATGTGTACGGGGTGCATGATCCGTGCCCGCTGATCAGCTTTGCATACCTGCTGCATGAAGGACGCTCTTGTCGAGGTGAATGGTCCTCTTAAGGTCACTCATTGAAATGCACGCGCAGGTGCAGTCCGTGTGTAGGTACGCAGTTTAGGTGTGTGTATAGAGTGCATGAAGTATGTACGTGCACTCATCAGCAGTGCGTACCTGCTGCATGAAGGACGCCCTTGTCGGGAGGATGTACATCCCAGCCCACACAGCTGTCCGCACCATGTAAGGGTGGACCGGGGCTAGGGACTGCGCAGCATAAGGCAGCATGTGTGATTGATTTGAACAGAGGCTGAGTACACAGCTTCTGATCTCTGCTTCTGCTGCAGATTCGAAATGGGTCTGGGTTGGCCAAACCTGTGTACCCAACTGCGTGTTGGGTTGGAATTTTTGTCCAGAAATGAGTTAGCAAAGCCAAAAATAAGTCTGTATCGACCAGGCTCTTTCATCCACGCATGGCTGGACCAAAATTTGGGACTTCAGTTTGCGAGGCAAAGCATATGACAGAGTGTATGAGCACACTGAGTACCGCTTCTCATCTCTGTACCGTGTAAGGGTTGCGTTTTTAACCTCAGCCACATTGCAAAGAACAGCTGCAACGTTGCAAAGAACAGCACTAGGCTGAGCACGCAAATGCAAACGCACATTGGCATACAAAACATTGCAAAGGGTGGAGCAAAGCTACACATGGCGGCAACACCAGGCCGACCACATGCACCACGCAAACAGACGTTGTCACATTGTGCACACTAATCCTAACACACACACATACACCCAAACACACCCGCTCACTTGATTAATCCTAACACACACACACCCAAACACACCCGCTCACTTAATTAATCCTAACACACACACACACGCACACTCGACCCAACAAAAGCACTCAAAATACTGCTGGTACACAGTTGTGGCAGCTTATTAAACAATGACCAACTCAACAAAGTCACTCCCAACACACGTACTGGCACGCGTCTGTGGCTGCTTCCTAAGCACTTTGCTCAACTCACCTTCTGGTACGCATCGGTGGCTGCTTCCTTGACGGTGACCTCCGGCCCCCTCGTAAAGTTTTCGAGCAGCACGCGCATGAACGTTACCACAGCAGTAAGCCGGTGTAAGTTACGGGCACAGCTGTCTTTCTCAGTTATCTGTGTGCGCATGCAGGCCCAATATGTGTGCATTTTGGTATGTGTGCGTTTTTGTGTGTGTGATCCTTAAGTACAGTTGTGTATGTGTGTGCATGCATGCACCTCAGTGTGTATGTGCGCTGGTATATGAATTGTTGGATGGTACGTGTGTGTGTGTGTGCTTGTGTGTGTGCCTGTGTGTGTTTGTGTGCTTGTGTATGTGCATGTGCATGTATGTGTGTGTGTTGAAGAGCAGTGTTTTGTATGAATGGGTGCGCAAATACAAGAAAAAAATGATGGAACGTACATCATGCCCACATCCTACTTATAAATCTTGCTTGCATATCGTTCCAGCATTTACGCCCTACAGGCACATTCACACATTACAAGTCCACGCTTGCGCTTTTGTGGTAGGACGAGCCCTCTTTCAACTCTCCTTCACTTTGTGAGCTTCCAAATCTAGCTCCACTTCTCTTTTGCTGCCTTACGAGCAGTAGTTATATACGCTAGCGGTGACGACACCTCAAGCCTTGATCCCGCTGCTGCTGAGTATTGAAGTTGCCAATCGTTATAAAACCCTTGACACATAAGATCCTGGCCTGACCACAGACCACCAAGCGTTCAGGGCAGCTACCTGCCTTATTCCTAACACCGTCAGCAAGTGGATAGAGAGAGCAGCCTTATTCCTGACACCATCAGCAAGTGCATGGAGAGAGCAGCCTTATTCCTGACACCATCAGCAAGTGCATGGAGAGAGCAGTCTTGGTTCTGACACCATCAGCAAGTGCATGGAGAGAGCAGTCTTATTTCTGACACCATCAGCAAGTGCGTGGAGAGAGCAGCCTTATTTCTGACACCATCAGCAAGTGCGTGGAGAGAGCAGGCTTATTTCTGACACCATCAGCAAGTGCGTGGAGAGAGCAGCCTTATTTCTGACACCATCAGCAAGTGTGTGGAGAGAGCAGTCTTATTTCTGACACCATCAGCAAGTGCGTGGAGAGAGCAGCCTTATTTCTGACACCATCAGCAAGTGCGTGGAGAGAGCAGGCTTATTTCTGACACCATCAGCAAGTGCGTGGAGAGAGCAGGCTTATTTCTGACACCATCAGCAAATAAATGGAGAGAGCAGGCTTTCAGGTGATAGCCGGACATCCCGTACATTCAACATACCTCAACTCGCATTGTGGCCCCTTCCAAGGCAAGTCTGATGGGGTTACCAGCATGGGGTAAATCAGGTCTTACACACAAGAATCCGACTGTGCAATCACCAACTCGTACAATCAAAGCTGTCAGGCATACTTATTCAAATGCACAATCAGGCACAAAGGCGAGGTTGGCATGCCATTCGCGCTGCTTGCCGGTGTGTTTTGAGACCACTTTATGAGCTACCCTGTATCCCCCCACTGAAGGTTTTTCCGGCTCCCCAGCATGTCTCACTGCCACTCACTCTGTTGGCTGCCTTGTCCGATTCCACAACCGAGCACACAGGCAGGGGCTCTGCCAGTGGCTCAGCCGCTTCTCTGAGTGTGTTGTTCTTGATGTTCATGTCCATTCGAGCCACTTGCAGCAGGGGGCCCAGGAAGTCAAACACACGCACGACCTGGGGAGCAGGAGTTGTGTGGTCAGTGGGTGGTTGCAAAGCAGAGGGTTTGTCATGCCTTGCCATTGAAAGCTTTTCTGCAGATAGATTTAGCATTAAGCAGGCACAACTAGATCTCAGGTGTGTGTACACAAATGTACATGAGAGAAAGAGACACGCGAGTACAGGGAGCACAGCACTGTAAAACATCACTGAAAAGTTTGCCTTGTGTGCATGCTTCTCTGCACAAACGAGCATATGACTGTGTGTGTGTGCGTGTGTGTGTGTGTGTGTGTGTGTGTGTGTGTGCGCGTGGCGGGGGAGAGGGGGGGGTGCGTGTATGTTTCTGTTTTGTGTGCTTGTGTGTACGTGTGGTGTTTGTGTATGTGTGTATGTGTGTATGTGTGTATGTGTACGCTCGATGGCAGGTGGCCAGGTAACTGTATGTATGTATGTATGTATGTATGTATGTATTTATGTATGTATGTATGTATGTATGTATGTATGTATGTATGTATGTATGTATGTATGTATGTATGTATGTATGTATGCATGCATGCATGCATGCATGTATGTATGTATGTACAAGCGTGTGTGTGTGCATGTGTGTGTGTGCGTGCGTGTACATGTGTGTGTATATGTGTGTGTGCGTGCACGTATGTGTGTGTGTGTGCGTGCGCGCGTGTGTACGTGTGTGTGAGCACGTGTGTACGTGTATGTACGTGTGTGCACGTGTACGTGTTTGTACGTGTGTGTGCGTGTGTGTTCGTGTTTGTACGCGTGTGCGTGCGTGCGTGCGCGTGTGTGTGCGCGTGTGCGTGTGCGTGCGTGCGTGTGTGTGTGTGTGTGTGCGTGCGTGTGCGTGTGCGTGTGTGTGTGTGTGTGTGTGTGTGTGTGTGTGTGTGTCTGTGTGTGCACGTGCGTGCGTGCGCGTGCGTGTACATGTGTGTGTATGTGTGTGTATGCGTGTGTACATGTGTGTACGTGTGCACGTGTGTGTTTGCAGTTGCCTTACATACCATGCCAGTCATTTCAGCACAGCCAACTTTTTGGGGCCATGGTGAGGCACACGCCTCGTTGGCCACTCACCGCGTCTATGAGCTCTACAAACTTCATAGTGGACAAGCCATCGCCCTCGTCGTGAGCTGCCTTCGCCGCTGCCGCGAGCTGGGACAGGAATTTATCTTTGGGGGGCTGAGCCATGGTGTTAGGGACTAATACTTATTATAATATATTACATGTGAAAGGAAAAAGAAAATGGGGAGTCAGGAGGGGGAGGAGTGCTCGAGGTGTCAATTGGGCTTCCTCCAGGTGGATGAACAGGAGGGGTTCCTGCTGTGCCCTTCCTGTGGATTTGTGGCAGATGAGGTGCACCTGGTGCACAATGAACAAGGGTTTGGGGAGGGGGTGTTCGTGGGAGACCAAGGTGCAAGCGGAGGGGGTGAGTCTGCAAATACACACATACATACACACATACGCACATGCACACATGTACGCACACACACGCTCGCTCGCTCGCTTGCACGCACGCACGCATGCACACGCACGCACACACTTTTACACACACACACACACACACACACACACACACACATGCAAACACACACACACACACACACACACACGCAAACACACATAAATAACACACGAGTTGCAGGAGCCTTGCTCACTTCTGGCGATGCCAGTGTCTTCCGGCGGGGCACTGGCGTGGGCTCAGCCTCGGGGAGCAGTGCTAGGTGAGAGATGTCTGAAGATCTACTGAGTACCTTTCTACTCAAAGCTCCACTCCCTACCTGGATACTTGAGTAACTTGTAGTCCTCGTAAATTAGGTCTACCGGCTTCCCCTCTGTCCTGTGCCAAAGCGTGCAAAGTGTCAAAGAAATAACTACTTTCTTTAAAAAACTTGTCACAGGGGGACTAAAGAGGCTTTAGACAGTCTGCGTGCCGTGGCCAGCAGGCTCATGCTGCCATCTGGCTTGGTGAAAGAGGCGGAAAGCATTTTTAAGCAGGTGTGTGTGTGTGTGTATGTGTGTGTGTGTGCGACATGTATTTCCTCAAGATTTTGTAGCTTACAAAGCAAGCAGTGCTAGATTGCATGCAGTCTCCACCAAATTTTGTTATTCGTCAAGCAAGGCCTTTTTCCTTACAACTGGAAACCCTCAGGTCCGTCAAGAGAAGCTGTTGAAGATCGGGAACGATAACTACACCATAGATGCACAGGTATGAGCGACGCATGCTCTCAGCGAAGAGTGGAAGGTGCAAGCTTTTACTCTTCCCTTTTTGACAGCAAACATGTAAAATGCGCACAGCTCTTTTACAGCTGTATCGTTTGCAGCATCTTTGCAATTGGCACTCATTCTTGGGTAGCAAAACATTCCTTTGTGCTGCGATCCTTGTGCCAAACTGCTTACCATCTTCAGAATCGTGTGCCACCTACTTACGTATTCCTGAGCTGCACCAAGTATGAGATTAACTTTGCAAACCTGAAACTAGTATGCAAAGCGGTTGTTGGCTGCACGTTTACTGACGTGCGCCATTGGGCATCTACTGATCAGTGTGATGTGAGCAGGCTTCATCACACTGGTCAGTTCCCCGCTATAAAGCCCTGCGCACCTAGGTTGCTGTCGTCTGTATGTAAAGATCTCCACAGCCAACCAGCTTGTTTCAGACTACCATATTAGCTCTTTCACAGGAAGCACAGCCCTAAAGACTTATAAACCCACTTTGCCAATCACATCAGGTCGCTGCCGTCCTATTTCTGGTGGTGCGCAAGGAGATGCTGCCCATGGCCATGAACGAGGTAGCTTCCGCTTGCTCAGCTTCACCTAAGGTCGTGGCCCGACACTTTAGGTAGGTGAAACCTACTTATTCTTACGTACGTAAGTAGGTATGTATTTATACCTACGTTTCACTGTTGTAGAGGCAGGCAGGTGGAAGAGAAGTTGAAGTGGAGGATATTAGATGGGGTAAGAATGGACAAAAGATTGGATCTGGGAATGGAAAGACGGCTTGACACCGTGTGCTGCAACAATGCTCAGAATTTGTGGGGCGACCTCCGCTCTGCGACCTCCGCTCTTCTACCTCCGCTCCCATATATATGAGTCCTCTTCCGTTCAATCGACCAAGGAAAAAGCGTAAACGTAAACCAATGCGTCGTCTCAATCCTCTCCTTGGCAAGGAGCTCAGAGCTCTCTGCAAGGAAGGATGGATATGAACTGGCTCTACTTTTGGTAATTATGCAGGCATCAGGACAGGTAAAAGAGGAGGTTTTTTTCAGAGGTCGTGGGTCAACAACCAAGCCAGATGAAAGATCATGGCTGGAATTGTGGTGAAGTCATAAATAATCAATGTGCTTTACACCTCTTAACTTTTTGTCACACTCGCCCCTCCTCCTTGCTGCTGAGAAATTGCAATAGCGTTTCATTCATCATCACCAGCAATTATAATGTGCTTGCATTCATACTTTGTACATAATGTTTAATTGTATTTGCAATTGTGATTTGTGCTTCATCTCCACCTTCACCAGCAATCTTAAAACACAGTGCCTTCAGCACTTACTTTCCGTTGTCATAGTCATACCCACAACTCATAACCCTTTAACCCCCTTCGCTTTTCTAAATCATGCTGCAGGATCTTGTGCTTCTGCTTCATTGCTCACAGCAATTCCCTCACGCCTGCAGCATTCAGTACCCTCTATCCCAACCCTCAAACCAATTCGCCCCTCGTTCTCTCGCTCCAGGGCCCTTATCTCTGCTTCAATTCTCAACCGCCATTGCCCTATCTGAACTGCCTTGTGCCCCTCTTCGATTACGTCATCTTCTCTGAATAAGCCTTCTAACCAAACTCGTTCCTGCAGAACCCTCGTGGCTGTGCTCCGACTGCCTGCCCTGCTGCCCTCTACCACCATCCGCGCGTTTGCGATGCGTCTAGCGGCTAGGCTCCTGGACTCAGTATGTAACGACCAGGTGTGTTTAGACACCCACTCCATCGGCTGATTCGCCTGCTCTTTCTCACCTTTATAGCAAGTGCCTCCTCCTGGATGGCAGACACCACCCTCAATTACAAGGTAACATGCCTATACTCTTACTTTGTCTCAATCTAGGCGTCCGTGGTGGCCAGTTTAGTGCACCACCACAGGGCTGGTGATCGATTCTGCGGTTTAGACCCTCTCATATATAGGGTTGGTTCTAAGCATACACGTGTAAGGATGTATGGTGCATAGTGCACAATCGGTGTTTTAAGCGAGTGTGTTTCTGTGTGTACGGTGTTATAAAGTGTGCGTATACAGTACGGGCTAACCCTACGCATATCTCATATCTCATATGCCATATGCCATGTGTGACTTGCTGTTAGCATTGGTCATACATATATCATATCTCATATGCCATGTGTGACTTGCTGTTAGCATTGGTCATACATATCTCATATCTCATATGCCATGTGTGATTTGCCATACATATTTCATATATCTCATATACCATATGCCATGTGTGACTTGCTGTCAGCATTGGTCATACATATATCATATCTCATATGCCATGTGTGACTTGCTGTTAGCATTGGTCATACATATCTCATATCTCATATGCCATGTGTGATTTGCCATACATCTCATATGCCATATGCCATGTGTGACTTGCTGCTAGCATTGATCATACATATCTCATATCTCATATGCCATATGCCATATGCCATGTGTGATTTGCTGTTAGCATTGATCATACATATCTCATATCTCATATGCCATGTGCCATGTGTGATTTGCTGTTAGCATTGATCATACATATCTCATATCTCATATCTCATATGCCATATGCCATGTGTGACTTGCTGTTAGCATTGGTCATACAAGGCAACAAGGTACTGCGCAACGTTAAGGCCCGCGGTCTACAAAACCAGCCTACCGTCACTCGCTTATTCCTGCTGCTTAGCCGAAACAATCCGCATTCATTCTCCGCATTCATCCATCGTATCCATCCATCACATACATCCTCCGCATTCACCCTCTGCATTTATTCTCTGCTTTACACCTCTAAAACCCACCGATCGTACCTCTGATGCTCGCCAAGCACCAAGCACGCATTTTTTTGTACACACACACACTCTCTCAACTTCACACCTATACCCCTGTCCATGACCTAGCAGCTTAAACCATGCCTGCACACAGAGCTTCGCACATGACTGCAATTGTTTGCATCAAGGGTGCACTCAGAGATTATGACAGCAATTCTCATAAATGTCTGCGTGTCACATAGAGGGCAGGGCGCTCACGGCAGCAACTATCCAAGTGTTCGAGGCTGGCCAGAGGTGTATTCTAAGACTGTATGCGACCACTAACTGAAAGACTTCCGTTCCAAAAGTGCCGTTCCAAAAGTGCCGTTCCAGAAGTGCCGTTCCAAAAGTGCCGTATACACTAGCCTTCCCTACGCACGTGTCTATAGACCCCTCATGGGCAGAAATGTATCTGTTCACTTTATGTGACTACATACTAACAGATCCTCCTGCCCAACATACCACTTACACTAGCTAGCCCCATACATGTGCCACAGGCCCCTCGTGGCCAGCATCCCTTCTTCCTAGAGGCCGTGGCTGTCGCTGATTTTGTGTCCAAGCTGGGAGTTGGGGACGGCCGACCGCCAGTGATCCTTGCAGGTGGGTTTGCTAGTTAAATCACTGAGTTAAATCACTAGGAGCTGGAGAGCTGGGGTAGCTGAGCTTGCAAATACAAAGGTGTATCAAGGTGTATGAATACAGCTTTTGCAGTAAACTTGCCTGTTGCAGGATCAAGGATTTAGCTGTGCAGTAAACTTGCCTGTTGCAGGATCAAGGATTTAGCTGCTGCCCGTGTCCGTTACAAACGAAAGCAAATGGCAGTTCAGTGTCAGGGTAGACCATCTGGATGCGTATTTAGCTTTTTGAGGAGAAATGTTCCAGGAGTGCGTATGATTGAAGTCAAACACTTGTTTGAACCTTTTGTTTTCTCTGTTTGCAGCTGCCTGCTTGTTGTGGGTGGCAGAGGCAGGCGTGTCCCGAAAGCACCTGCCTTCAAAGGCCCGCTTTGCCCTCCTCCTCAGCAATGCTGCCTCCTGCAACGCACAAACCGTGCAGAACACGCGCAGGCACGTGGCGCAAAAGGTTCTACAGGTGTGTAAAGCTGCTTGTGTAAAGCTGCTTGTGGTGTATGGTGTATGTATGTGCTAATGTGTGTATGCATGCGATGCAAATGTACAAGCTGCGCAACGTACAAGCTGTGCAATGCAAATGTACAAACTGCGCAATGTACAAGCTGTGCAATGCAAATGTATAAGCTGCGCAATGTAATGTATAAGCTGTGCAATGAAAATGCACAAGCTGTGCAATGCAATGTATAAGCTGTGCAATGCAATGCACAAGCTGTGCAATGCAATGTATAAGCTGTGCAATGCAAATGTACAAGCTGTGCAATGCAAATGTACAAGCTGTGCAATGCAAATGTACAAGCTGTGCAACGTACGCGCATGCTCGGTCTTGCCGGAGAGTATTTCATTTCGTGAGCATTGCAGATGCAATAATGTGTTGTTTGCCTTGTCCTGCTTCAAAAGCGTCCGTACATATGTGTCAAGTCTACCATGCCATCAGGCCGTTTCTGCATCTCCTTACATATTTGTGCATGTACGCTACCTAGTGTAATAGTAGGTGTGTGTGACTGTGTAACGCTCCATCCTTTTTGTGCCAATAAGCAGTGCGCACAGTTCTTGCAATGCCCCTCATGAGTGATGCGACGCTGCTTACCTGCACCTCGTGCCTTGTTTTGCTCCGTGTTCATTTGTGCTGTGCTATCCACGCCTCTTTTTTCTGTCACCCGTATTGCTGCTTTATGTCTGCTGGTCACCTCCTTCAGTCCTCCCCACTGCCACTCACACCACAGGTGGCCATGCTTCTGCCCATGAGCAGCTGCCTATCTGACGCCAACTTACTTCAATACCTTCCCCTGGTGGAATCACTGGTGCACACCCTGGCTTCGCTCAGGGGTAGCAGTAATGGTGGTAGATCCACTGCAGAGGATTCTGCAGGTCCTGGGACAAAAGCAGTGGCAGCAGGAGCAGGAGAAGCGGTAGCAATAGGTCCAGCAGCAGAGCTAGACAGAGCAAGGGGAGCTGTGATCACTGCTAAGAAGCGTGGGAATGATGGAGTTGAGG
>Ga0307963_1003283_pt1:0-7500 | contig 12815 bp, 12 predicted proteins | sample OrgLakmetagen594_FD_201829 | JGI IMG/M metagenome (GOLD analysis project Ga0307963, IMG submission 201829) | Saline water microbial communities from Organic Lake, Antarctica - #594 | ecosystem: Environmental > Aquatic > Non-marine Saline and Alkaline > Saline | place: Antarctica: Organic...
CTTCTTTTTCTGGTGTCTTGTTCAGTCTGGCCTCTTTCTCTTCTTGAAGCTGCCTTTTTTTTGCTATAGCTCAACTGCCCTCGCTGGCGGATATAGCTGTGTAACCCTTACCCTTACCCTTACCCTTACCCAATACAACCCCCCCAATAATATGAGCAATACTCTTGGTAGTGTGCAGGCTTCTGCCTCCCAACCACCTGATCCCCACTGAAAGGCTTACCTTATCTGTATTCTCCAGGGAATCTGTATTCTCCAGGGAATTTGGGGGGCGATGTATGAGCACCTCCGCGTGGTGCCCCCTGGAAAACGCCTTCGTGTGCTTTCGTGCACACGCCCGGAAATACTCGGGAGCGGCTAAGACTCATACGGCTGTTATGCCTTAGTATGCCATTCTATTGTCATTTAATCTTCTTAGGATGGCTGCAGCCGGACAGCTAGTGGTAGGTGCTGTCTGTCTTTTTGTACAACATGGAGCCGTGGGAGAACCCTAACACATCTCCAGACTCGCAGTTCCCACCACAATTGCTGCGATGGAACCCCTTGCATATCAGCACACAAGCGCAGAACCGTACAAAGATGGTTGCAGGGAAGAAGTGAGATTCTAATTTAGGGACACCTCCTCCGTCTCAGCTGCAACTTAAACGTTTGCCAGACGACGGAACTTGACAGAACTTGACAGAACTTGACAGAACTCGACGGAATTTAAACGTTTGCCAGACGACGGAACTTGACACGGGTGGGGTTGACCTGTCCCGTCCTCCTCCTCCTGTCTTCCTCGTACTCTGAGAAGTTGCCCTCAAACCACACAGCCTGTGGGAAGGAAGCACGAGTCAGTGGTGAGCAGAAAGCACGGAGGAAAGAACATGCTGTTTGCTTGGCCACTGACTGGCCACTGATCAAGGGCACTGCCTTATTTGCTGTTAAGAGAGAGGCTCAACCAACACAAGGGGTTCATATATTGCATGCGCCAAGCAAAGTCATATAAAGTAATGCCATGGTGCAAACACATCCGGCATGGTTAGGGATGAGCATGTGCAATGTTAAGCAGTGCATATCGTGGGTAAACCACAACAATCGCGTATCTTACGCGGCTTTCTTCTTGAGTAAGAAGTGGCGCAAATTTTCAGGCAGAATCTGCGACAGCTATGGAACATTGCACGGTACCGAAGCAATTTAATTTTCCTTTTTACGTTGGGAGTGACGACCAGAAATCTTGTGTTGCATTCTTTTCCTATAAAACTACCCGATCACCGTTTGAGAGCCTCCAGTGCCTTTTTGTGACTTCTTTGCTCCTTCTGGTATTTTGTTGGTCCCACTTTTTGGCAGAGCCTTTGTGTTTGCTTATGCAGGAAAAGGAGCTTTACTGAATTAAATACCGAAGCGGTTCCTTATTTAACGTGGGGATTGTTTCTTGCTGCCAGCATACTCTTTTATTTTTCTTTTACTGAATCACCTGCGAGTTGAAAGTTGCGAGTTGTAAGTTGCAAGTGCGAGCTGAAAGCGGCTCCTTTTTCTTATTTAATGTGGGGAGTGGGTTTTCATTGCCTGCGTAGGTTTTCTTGATCTTAATACCTGGGAGTTGTCCTCAAAGGCCAGGATGTGGGTTGTCCTTAGTTACCTGCGAGTTGTCCTTAATTACCTGCGAGTACCTCCTTAGTTACCTGCGAGTACCTCCTTAGTTACCTGCGAGTACCTCCTTAGTTACCTGCGAGTTGTCCGTAGTTACCTGTGAGTTGTCCTTAGTTACCTGCGAGTACCTCCTTAATTACCTGCGAGTACCTCCGTAATTACCTGCGAGTTGTCCTCAAAGGCCAGGATGTGGGTTGCCATGCGGTCAAGGAACCAGCTGCATATGCATTCAGGAACGGGGGGGGTGAGATCAAGGAAAAAGCACACGCTTGAGCAAGAGGAGTGAGATGGAGTCACAGTACGCACACCCCGTGAGGAGAGGGGTGAGATCAAGGTATGAGTCCAATGAAGCTATTACTTAAATCAGGGACCAAGGATCGATTTTGTAATAAAGTTTTCATCCCAAGGTGGTTGAGGCAACAGTTGTCGCCTGTCGTCTACAAAAGGATGCTCATGCACACGTCTACAAAAGGGTGCTCATACACACGTCTACAAAAGGGTGCTCATACACACGTCGTCGAAGCGTAGCAGTAGCTTTTTCTTTAAAACGATCACGCAAACACGTACACATAGACAAACACACACATGTACACCCACGCACACGCACACACACCCACGCACACACACGCACACACACACACACCGGTCGTGGGAAATGATGAGCACAGAGCCCGCAAAGTTGTCAACGGCCTCCTCCAGGCAGCGCAGCGTCTCCAGGTCTAGATCGTTGGTCGGCTCATCTCTGGAGAAGCAGGTAAAAGTTGCGGGGTGCTTCTCAGAGCAACGTTGTACAGTTCCTCCAGGAGTCAATGTGAAAGTAATACCTGGCAATTATTGACGGGCTCGTCGTGCTTAATGATGTAACAGATCATGAAGTGGATTTGAAAGCACACCATTCAACACTTGCCTTCAAAATGATCTACTCCCATTAGTCTAGAAGCAGGTCAACAGTGCTTGAAAAGGTAACACAGCACGTCCTTCCGTTGTGTCTGAGACTTGTTTCATATGCTTACACGTACGTATGTAACTTTTATGGATATATTTGCAAGCGTGTGAGTGCGAGTGTATAAGCGCATGTGTTAAGATTTTGCACATGAGCCTTTGCACGAGCATTATTGGTAGTTTGTCCTGTGTGTGGAGTGGACACGTCACTGAGTCAAACTACCTATTCACTAACATTAAGCAAGCACGTGCAAAGTAATCAAGAAAGAATGGCCTGCCAAACCTGTGTGTAGACGCAAGCCTACGTACAGTGCACACCAAATGGCACAAGCCCGACTGAGTGCACACCTTATGCCCATGCAAGGAACAGGCAAACACAGCACGTCAAAAGCAGGCACTGTTCTAGCCCCACATCATCCACCCAAGACACGGACCTATCTATGCAATCCCCACCCCCCCCACCCCACCCCAACAAGGCCCGACAACTCACAGGAGCAGGAGGTTGCCGCTCTGCTTCAAAGTCTTAGCCAGGTGCAAGCGATTGCGCTCTCCTCCAGAAAGCATGCCAACCTGTGTGAGTGTTTTGTGTGTGTGTGTGTGAGTGTGGGTGGGTGTGTCTGTGTGTGTGTGTGTGTGTGTGTGTGTGTGTGTGTGTGTGTGTGTGTGTGTGTGTGTGTGTGTGTGTGTGTGTGTGTGGTGGTGGGGGGGAGGGATATGGGAAGGGCGTGAGCCTGGGACTGCGTTTGAGTGTGTGTGTATGCGCGCTTATGTGTGTGAAAGTGCTGTTGTGTGTGTATGCGTTTGAGTCTGCGTATGAGTGTGTGTAAGCGTGTCCATTCCTTGAAGACTGACCATAGCGTGCTGGTGGCCTATACGATTCTCTTGCAGCAGCAGTACTTGTGTGTATGCGTGTGTGTATGTGAGTGCTGTTGTGTGCACACTCAATATAATTCTCCAGAAGTCTTGGAATTTGCGCACAGGCACTGGCATCTGCACGCCGGGCAGTGGGGTTATGGCTTGTTTCTTGGGCTGTCTTTGGCCTTGGAGCTGTGCTGTAAAAATGAATCACCACACAAGCAATTTTACCTCATGTAAGTGTGCCGATTCTCACCATCAGCAGGAGCATAGGCAGCTGAAATTTGTGTGTGTTCTTGCTCTTGCCATGTGCAGGCACTAAGGCACATGCCATTTGTTCATGTGCGCCGATTCCCACCACGTGCAGGTGCACAGCTGGCATTCAGCAATCGTGGATGTGTGCCTATTCTCAATTTGTGTGTGTGTATGTGTGTGTGTGTGTGTGCATGTGCATGTGTGTGTGTGTGTGTGTGTGTGCCTGTTCCCACCAGGTGCACGGCCAGCTGGCATTTGTGCGCAGACACGGTTTGCAGGGCTGAAGAGAACCAAGAATACACACCTTATAAGACTCCCCCCCCTACATTTCCACACTTCCCCCCTACATTTTGACGCCTCCTTCGGCTTCCCATACACTTCCCTCTGACTTCCAGCGCAAAAGGGTGGTATGCACAAGTGCATCGTTTCACTTACCTTCTTAGATTGGTCTGTGCTCTTAGAGTTGTACCAAGAGCAGTAAGCACACGTTCAGCCTACCTTCTTAGATTGGTCTGTGCTCTTAGAGTTGTACCAAGAGCAGTAAGCACACGTTCAGCCTACCTTTTTAGATTGGTCTGTGCTCTTAAGAGTTGTACCATGAGCAGTAAGCACACGTACAGCCTGCCTTTTTAGATCGGTCTGTGCCCTTAGAGTTATACCACAAGCAGTAAGCACACGTTCAGCCTACCTTTTTAGATTGGTCTGTGCTCTTAAAGTTGTACCAAGAGCAGTAAGCACGCGTGTTGACTTTACGGCCGTTCAAATCCACCTCATCGCTGCCATCTGCAATCTCCTCGTATACCTACAGAGGAGACAGTGCGTATGCGTGTGAGTGGTGAGTGAGTGCAAGCGTGTGCGAGCTCGTGCGTGCGGGTCAAGAGGTTTGTAGGTGGTAAGCGTGAGGCCTTTTCTTGTAAACCTTGTAGGTGGTAAGCTCGAGCTACCTCCTTCAGGGATCAGGGCGGTGCACACTGCATGGAGTGGTGTGCTTGTTTGTGTGTGCGGGCACACACACTCGGGCGTGAGTGCAGAGGTGTATGCGTGCTAGTTTTGAGCTACTTCAACCGTGAGGCTACATGCTTGAGCACAAAGTTCAAAGGCAGACTGCAGTAAGGCTACGCACGCCTGAGCGCGCTGAGTTCACAAGGCAGACAGACTGCACTGCTCCAGTTCATGCACCAGCACAAGCGCCACAGGTGCTGCTGTACAGTGGGTGTCAGACTGCACTGCTCCAATTCATGCACCAGCACACGCGCCACAGGTGCTGCTGTACAGTGGGTGCCAAGTGCCCAGCACAACGCCACAACAACCCAGTTCTAAGTCACTTTCTGGGTACCCAGTTTTACGTCACATTCTGGGTACCCAGTTCTAAGTCACTTTCTGTTTACCCAGTTCTAAGTCACTTCCTGGGTACCCAGTTTTAAGTCACTTTCTGAATACCCATTTTAAGTCACTTTCTGTGTACCCAGTTTTACGTCACTTTCTGGGTACCCTGTTTTAAATCAATTTCTGGGTACCCAGTTTTACGTCACATTCTGGGTACCCAGTTCTAAGTCACTTTCTGTGTACCCAGTTCTAAGTCACTTCCTGGGTACCCAGTTCTACGTCACGTTCTGGGTACCCTGTTTTAAATCACTTCCTGGGTACCCAGTTTTAAATCACTTTCTGGGTACCCAGTTTTAAATCACTTTCTGGGTACCCAGTTTCAAAACACTTTCCTGGACAGGTAGTACGTTTCAAACATGCGTGGATCAAGGCTAGCACTGCTGGGTCTAGTGCAAGGCTGCTTACCGTCTTGTTGGGGTCCAGGGAGTCCCTGCTTTGGTCCACATACATGGGCACCACAGTGTCTCCAATCTCCAGCTCGCCCTGCGGTTGTGCATTATTGATTAATAACGTGCCCAATTGCTTTGGTCCTATGTGGGCACCACAGTGTCTCTGATCTCCAGCTCGCCCTACTTGTTGCAGCTTGTCGCACAAACAGCTTGTTGCACAAACAGCTTGTTGCACAAACAACTTGTCGCACAATCAGCTTGTTGCACAATCAGCTTGTCGCACAAACAGCTTGTTGCGCAAACAGCAGCCTGTTTTTGTGCACAGAAGCAAGCGTGGATGCAGCGTGAACACCAATGCGTGCATGCACATGAATATGCTTAACTTACGTATGCACATGGAATGCACACAGAATAATGCACACTGAAATATGCGCACGTAATAATTTTTCACGTATGTATGTACAAGGAAATACATGTACACGCGACCTACATATACTCTAGGGTTTAGGGGTAGGGAATTTTTGATAATAAGTTATGTTTTAGGGAAAGACCCAGCCCTTAGCTGCTATTTCAACTCTCTCTAATTTTTAATGCTTTCTAATTTTCAATGCTTTTTTGCTATTACGTCAATACAAACATACAAACACACAGCAGACATTTCCCGGCGGAAACATCCCGCACACCTTCTGAGGCTTTTCGAGACCCATGATGATCTTGAACAGAGTGGATTTACCTGTGTGTGTGTGTGTGTGTGCGTGTGTGTGTGTGTGTGCGTGTGTGTGTATGTGTGTGTGTGTGTGCGTGTGCGCGTATTAAGTGCGCGAGCGGATTTTAAGTTTGTTCATCTGGCTGTCCATGGGTGTGGGTGTGTGAGTGTGTGTTTGTATTGTTTGTATGTAAAGTGTGCAAGCGTGATTTGAGGTTGTTTGTCTGGCAAATAAGAGTGTCCACGCGCGTGTCTTGGATCAAGGCATTGCTCACATCTAGTGCCTCACAGCAAGATGTTGGCACGGCATCGCAAATGCAACGGCTAAAGCACGATCAAAATAAACTAGCATTCAATACACGAGTGTGGGCTCACTCAGACACGCACTGCACCTATCAAACTAATATTTTTTACGAGTGTGGGGTCACTCTGACACACACACACACACACTGCACCTACCACCATCAAACATGGATCTGTAGCTTTCATTACTGCTCTGTGTTGGGGCCATACGTATGAGAGCAAAGCATACACGGCAACCCTTGCGCCTTTTCTTATTAATGCCAATGGCAACAGAGATGTGACCTATACATGCCAAACAGACGCACGCACAGAAAACACAGAAGCACAAGGAAAATTAGGAACACAAGGAAACATAGAAACACAAGGAAGACACACAGAAAACGCAAGGACACGCAGGAACACAGGAAACACGCTGTTACCTGCTCCGATACCACCAATGATGCCCACCACTCTTATGCCTTCTCTTATTGATGCCAATGGCAACAAAGATGTTCCATACATAGGGTGGGCCAGAATTATATATATACGGTGTATGTCGGTATTTTTGGCTTAGAAATCACCAAATATACGGTGTATATATACGTATATATACCGTTCTGGCCAACCCTACATACATAGGGTAGGCCAGAATCATATATATACGGTGTACATACGGTATCTTTGGCTTAGAAATCACCAAATATACGGTGTATATATACCGTTCTGGCCAACCCTACATACATAGGGTAGGCCAGAACCATATGTATACGGTGTATGTACGGTATTTTTGGCAGAAAATTCACCAAATATACGGTCATATACGGTGTATATATACGGTTCTGGCCAACCCTAGGTATACACGTAGAACAGACGCACCTATACAGACAGAAAACACAGACAGGAGATGCTCACCTGCTCCGTTACCACCAATGATGCCCACCACTGAGCCAGGAGGGACAGAGAAGTTGAGGTCATCCACCAGCAGCTGTGTTTACATATTGGTGTGTATGTGTGCCAGTGTGATGTGTGTGTAAATATGTGTGCAAGTGTGTGTAT
>Ga0307963_1003283_pt1:10000-12815 | contig 12815 bp, 12 predicted proteins | sample OrgLakmetagen594_FD_201829 | JGI IMG/M metagenome (GOLD analysis project Ga0307963, IMG submission 201829) | Saline water microbial communities from Organic Lake, Antarctica - #594 | ecosystem: Environmental > Aquatic > Non-marine Saline and Alkaline > Saline | place: Antarctica...
GCGGTCACTAGATCATCGTAGCGCCTCAGACGAGCAGCACCCTTTTTCTGCAGGGGGCATGGCGTGTGCGTGAGTGAGTGAGTGTGTGTGTGTTTATGCGTGCGCTTGTGTGTGTATACGTGATTTCGTGTTGGCGTATGTGTTTGTGTGTGTGTGTGTGTGTTGTGTGAGTAGCGAGTAGCAAGTGGCATGAGTGTGGCGAAATAATAGACTCCATCCCACCACGCCAATTATGTATGTGCATGTTTCAAAGATCCAGGACACTTTCTTTAACATGCATGATTTGCTGAATCCAAAAGCCTCTCAATAAAAGCAGCCCTGATTCAACAGAGCCCCCTGCGACTAACATTGAACGCTGTTTGATTGACACTACGCCCTTTTGAAAGACGCGTGAATCCGTGACGACAAAAGGAGCTACCTGAAACACACTTGACACAAACTCGACTTAAAAACATCCTCATCGATAACTCATAGGAGGTCGACATCACGCAGCAGACTTCCTACCTGCTGCCCCTTTTGCTGCTGCTTAGTCCACTCCAGCTCCTTGGCGATGCTCTTCTGCAGAGCGCTCTGCGTCTTCTCCTCAAACCTCAGACGCTTGTCCTTGGCCTCAAGCCACTCTGAAAGAAATGAGTACGAGTGTGTGTGTGTTTGTGTGTATATGTGTGTGTGTGTGCGTGTGTGTGTGTGTGTGTGTGTGCGTGTGTGTGTGTGTGTGTTTGTGTGATATGTAGGGTTGGCCAGAGCCTTATATGTACGGTGAATATACGGTATTTGGGGCAGGGAAATCACCAAATATACTGTGTATATTTACGGTTCTGTCCAAGCTTAGTGATATGTTATACGCAATGCCAAAGAGTTGGCAATCAGCTGCTCCAATTTGGTAATCAGCTACTCCAAGTTGGTAATCAGCTGCTCCAAGTTGGCAATCAGCTGCTCCAACTCTGTGCCTTTTCCTTTCATGTGAAACGTTGCTTAAAAGGGCAATCTGACAGATGCCACTTCTGTACTACGTGCGATTCATATATCCACGTAACATCTGCAGCAGAACTTGTTTCCAAACAACTGCACTGTAGTGTTGGTGCAAGTACAGCAGTGTGGTGCGAGCAATAGTACAACAATGAGGTGCGAGCAATAGTACAGCAATGAGGTGCGAGCAATAGTACAGCAATGAGGTGCGAGCAATAGTACAGCAATGTGGTGCAAGCAATAGTACAGCAATGTGGTGTGAGCAATAATACAGCAATGAGGTGTGAGCAATAATACAGCAATGTGGTGCGAGCAATAGTACAGCAATGAGGTGCGAGCAATAGCACAGCAATGTGGTGCGAGCAATAGTACAGCAATGTGGTGCGAGTACAGCAATGTGGTGCGAATACAGCAATGTAGTGCGAGCAATAGTACAGCAATGTGGTGCGAGCAATAGTACAGCAATGTGGTGCGAGTACAGCAATGTGGTGCGAATACAGCAATGTGGTGCGGGCAATAGTACAGCAATGTGGTGCGAGTACAGCAATGTGGTGCGAGCAATAGTACAGCAATGTGGTGCGAGCAATAGTACAGCAATGAGGTGCGAGCAAAGCAGTGAGGGTGTGGTACAACTACAACCGTTCTGCACAACCCATGAGCCTGCTAAGGCAATCTACAGCAACACAAACACACGCACACACATGCACACATGCACGCACACACACATACGCATACACGCACACACACATGCATTAACGTCAATACACACACACACACCTGGGTAGTTGCCCTCGAATGGACTAACACACCTGAGTAGTTGCCCACACACACCTGAGTAGTTGCCCTCGAATGGAATCCCCTGTCCTCTGTCCAGCTCCAGAATCCAGCCTGCTACGTTGTCCAAGAAGTAACGATCATGGGTCACAGCCACAACAGTGCCCTACGCGTGTTGAAGAGAAACAGAGAGTGTGTGTTTGCGCATGTGAGCGTGTGTGTGTCAGCATGATACGTTGTCCAAAAAGTAGCGATCGTGGGTCACGGCCACAACAGTGCCCTGTGCATGTTAAAGAGAAACAGAGTGCGTGTGTTTGCGCATGTGAGCGTGTGTGTGTCAGCCTGCTACTATGTTATCCAAAAAGTAGCGATCGTGGTTCACAGCCACAAAAATGCCCTGTGCATGTTTAAGAGAAAATAGTGTGTGTGTGCATGTGTGTGTGTGTGTGTGTGTGTGTGTGTGTGTGCGTGTGTGTACATTTGCGCATGTGAGCGTGTGTGTCAGCATGATACGTTGTCCAAAAAGTAGCGATCGTGGGTCACGGCCACAACAGTGCCCTGTGCATGTTTAAGAGAAAATAGGATGTGTGTGCATGTGTGTGTGTGTATGTTTACGCATGTGAGCGTGTGTGTGTCAGCCTGCTACTATGTTATCCAAAAAGAAGCGATCGTGGTTTACATCCACAACAGTGCCCTGTCACCCACAGTGCCAGTGGCTGTCAGCCAAACACTGCATGCCAAATCCTCAACACTCTCCTTGAGTCCCTCAAAATCAGCCCAGTTTAATTCTTTCAACTTCTGTTGCATTCACACACATTCACATTTGAACATTGCTCTCACAAACGCTCTCACATACGCACACACACATACCCGTACACCCACCTAAAACCGTCCCACACCGCACACCACTCTTATATACGCACGCACACACATACCCGTACACCCACCTAAAACCGTCCCACACAGCACACCACTCTCATATACGCACGCACACACATACCCGTACACCCACCTTAAACCGTCCCACACAGCACACCACTCTCATATACGCACGCGGATATACACACATACC
>Ga0307963_1003286_pt1 | contig 12810 bp, 13 predicted proteins | sample OrgLakmetagen594_FD_201829 | JGI IMG/M metagenome (GOLD analysis project Ga0307963, IMG submission 201829) | Saline water microbial communities from Organic Lake, Antarctica - #594 | ecosystem: Environmental > Aquatic > Non-marine Saline and Alkaline > Saline | place: Antarctica: Organic Lake...
GCAGCGAGGATAGCAGCAGGAAAATAGCCGGCAACGTAGGAGCAGCAGGAGGATAGCCAGGAGGATAGCCAGGAGGATAGCCAGGAGGATAGCAGCGAGGATAGCAGCAGGAGGATAGCCAGGAGGATAGCAGGAAAATAGCCGGCAACGTAGGAGCAACAGGAGGACAGCCAGGAGGATAGCAGCAAGGATAGCAGCAGGAGGATAGCCGGCAACGTAGGAGCAGCAGGAGGATAGCCAGGAGGATAGCAGCAAGGATAGCAGCAGGAGGATAGCCAGCAACGTAGGAGCAGCAGTTAGGGACCAAACTCATGCAAGCCACCCATCATAAGCAAAAGAGCGTGAGTTGGAGCAACTTGTAGAGCATGGGTATATATACATATATATACGGGTGGTAAAGGCACATTGTGCGTGGCCTCACAGGCGCCCACAAGCAGGACAGCCATCTGCCATCAGCAGTGTATGATTGAATGTTGTGGTGAGATTGACAGTCTGCGTGGTGCTCCCTCTCTTTTTGCTCTCTTTCACGCATGTGAGCTTATGAGTAGGGTTGGCCAGAACCATATATATACGGTTTACATACGGTATTTTTGGCAGGGAAATCACCAAATATACGGTCATACACGGTGTATATATACGGTTCTGGCCAACCCTACTTATGAGTCAAACATCCAGTGGTTAGGTCTCAAAATTTTCAGCGGACAGCCAGTTCCATATATACCTAAACATGCGTTAGCGCTAGTAACATCCTTACGTTTGGTGGATATGACTTTTCACGTTGGCCCCTATGAGCTCAAGCCCCAAGTGTCTTGGAAAGTACACGTGTCTTACCAATGTACAAGTATGTGTGTTGCCTGACTGCTTCGCTCCACTTTGCAACACACACACACACACACACACACACACACACACACACACACACACACACACACACACACACACACACACACCTGGCCTTGTACCACCGCCCTGCACTCTCGCACCACAAAGTCCATATTAGGGAGACCCATGTGCGTGGACACTATAGACACCGGTATACCTTTATAGCGCCCTGCACATTTGTGCGTTTATGTGTGTGTATGTGTGTATGTATGTGTGTGCGTGTGTGTGCGTGTGTGTGCGTGTGTGTGTGCGTGTGTGTGCGTGTGTGTGTGTGTGTGTATGTGTGTGTGCGTGTGTGTGTGTGCGCGTGATGTGTGGGGTCACACCTGTGATCGTCAGGAAACCCCGGCTTGACATCTTAGTGAAAATAGATTTTCCTGACTCGGGCGTATCCAGTAGTTGGGACAACAGCTGAGCTCTGAAAAAGAAAACATTATGAGCATAGTTTGCGGCAGGGTTGGGCGAGGGGATGTGCAAGGCTGCACTGGAACAAACCTTTGGGAGGAGCCCACGGACAACACTCTATTGGCCACCTCACCACCCTGCAAACAAACAGCGTCAGTGTTGTTCCATGATGATAAGCAGTGCAGTCCTCACACTTTTGTTCGCGGGCGCTGTGCTGTGCAGTCTTCACACACGCGACCCACTTTTGTTCGCGGGCGCAGGGTTGACTCAACCAGTCCTCGAACTCACCCGTGTGTTTAAGTGGTAGGTTCTTCCATCTGGGTCCAGGGGCATGTTTGCATTTGTGTACAGCGGCTTAGGGGGACCACTTTGTTCTGCCACCTGATTCTGGGCACGTGCCCGAGGTAGTGTCGCAAGCTGTCTGTGTCGCCCGATTGCTGCCATCCTTGGTATTCTAGCAAATGGCAAAGCACTACCACTGCTACTTTCAACATGACCAGAAGAAGAAGAAACAGCGGAATCTAAGCTCGTTCCTTTACTCAGCATGTCTGAGAGGGTTAGAGATGTTATTTAGTCTTTATGCGAGTTTATACCACAATGACTTTGCTTAAATGCATTTATACAAGTCTCGAACACCTTGGCTACCCAGTTGATATCTATAAAATTAATTGCTAATGGAATTGATGAGCTGACACGCAAGTATCGCGATTGATAATTGTGGCTTCATTTTCCCTTAGAGATTATTGACCCAACTCACATTGACCCGTATGTGTGAGTTAGGTCATTTACAGGATATGCATTTATATATTGAAATGGTTCCTGATCTTGCCTCAAGTGTCCAACGGACTGGGTAGAGACAGAATCGAAAGCAAGGTCACAGATCTGTGTCTAGACCTGCGCAAACCCCGTGCATGTGGGGGTGTGTTCAACGACAGTGACTACAACGACTGTGACTACAAGCAGACGCTGTGTAGAAACGAAAAAAAAGGTACAAATCAACACTATCAGGGGGCAGCGGCTCAGATTTAACTTTTCCTTTAGTTTCTTTTTAGTACTTTAGCTTTTATGTGATCTGCACCACCGAATGGTCGTCAGATCCACGTAACACTTCACCTGCAGTTGGCTGGAGGAAAAGTAAGGGGTAAGTAATTCATAATGGAGTCGGGTGGATTGGAGACAGAAACCACAAACCAGACGACTCCCACGACTCTCAATGACAGGCAACAGTACCAAGGCTGAATGCTCACGTTTTCGGACTCTGCGCACCCATTACATGACAGCCTTTCGCAACCATGCCCTGGTCACAAAAGAAAGAATGGTTTCACCTCTAGACTTTACCCCAGAGCTTCAAGAGTTCTGGACAGCCCACCCAAGAGACAAAGTTTTTGTTTCCAGGACAGACGCGTTTCCACACAGTTCACCAAATTCTCCATCGGCCACCCGATGTATGAAAAAAAAACACATGCTCAAAGTAGTTTAACATGCAACCTCATCTGCCTGAAATAACCAAGAGCCAACTAACCGCTACCTTCCTACTGCTCTGGATTGAAAACAGCACCAACGCTTATCACAAAACCTGCACTGACAACAAGGATGTTTGCACTATATTTGGAAACATCTCTATGACAAAAGTGCGCTACATACCACTCCTCTACCAGCAAAGCAAAACACCACCCCTGCCAGAAGCAACATGGGGCATACGCATCTTAGCAGTCTGGAACAAATTTGTTTAGCTGGTTCAGCTTTAAAGCTGCCAGGGAGCAATTTGATACAAATAACAACCCATCCTGGTTAAAGAAAATAAAACAAGACCTATCGCCAGCAGCAATCTGGAATCTTTAGAACACAGGCACCATACCTTTTCTTGAACCACCAACTGAAAGGATATTGCCAAGAATGGCAAAAGTATGTAGGCTCCCCAAAGACTTAAGAAACACAGTTACCAATGCAAATACTGGAAGCAATACCAGCCAGGTTCCCTCCCATCATGTGCAACAATTGCGCTTGCTTGAAATCAAGTCCCACAGTTACCAATGCAAAAACTGGAAAGAATGGGCCTTCACAGTTGGGAGTTGTATTACGTTAACAAAGAAAATGGATCTCAGTCTATCGGAGCTGGAGTCTACCACCCTCAATCCAACAAAGTACCGCTCGTGCAACCATATAGAAGGCCCACCAATCTGCCCCATCTGCCAGACTTATGGGGGGCGGGGGAATGTTGTCATGTAAACAGCTGCATTTGCCTTATCAGGGGCCTTTTGTAGAATGACAACCCGTCGGATCCTCATTAGTCTCTGTTGTTTCTCTTTTTTCGTTTTATCGGTGGGGCACTGGCTAGTGTGAGCACTAGTTGAGAGCATTTCCTTAATGCACGCTGGTGACTTCCAGTGTATACTTTATTTTTACTTTTTGCTATCGAGAAGCTCAGGGGTGGGCATTTGCATTTTCCACTTGCATTATAGATGCAAGCAACAGAGCAAGGCCTAGATCTGAGAAACACTGCCAACAAAACACTGCCCTCTTGGCTGCTTCCAAAACTAACAGCACATGCTTTACAAGCCTCTTCTTGTCCTGACGCCATCCTATTCTTACCTAGCACTGTGTGCTCCTCTCGCGTAACCACCCGCAACTCAAAATTTTAACAGCTTGCTAAAGACATGAAACTGAATCCAAACCAGTGGGAGGTTCACCTGATTGAGTTTAAATTTTGTGAAGACACTAGGTCCGATCCCAAACTCCAAAAAGTAAAAGCACAGCACAGCATGCTTATTGCCAACCTAAACAGACAAGGATATAGGGAAGTCAAGCTTCACGTGATCCTCGTTGGAGCTATGGGGACTATATACAAAGACTATACGGACAAACCTCTGGCAGACCTTAATCTGGATTACCATGAGATTAAAAAATTGACATACAAACTGAATGAACACTCCATCAGGCATGCATCTGCACTCATAAAAACAAGGTATGCACTGCAATATAACACAAGCAACAACAGTCAAGGTTTGGGTCTGTGTGCTACGGCACACAACCCCCCTGACCCACATTTATTTCTTATTAGTTGTTTCCGCGGTGGGGGGTTGCCTGGTGCGGGCACCTAAGTTCCCCCCTCCCTTAATCATGCTGGCTGTGTCATCACTACCAGCGGAGTTTTTTTAATTTTCTCCTTTATTCCCCTTGTCTACGCTGGAAAACACCAGCGTGCATTAAGGAAAGGCTCTCAACTAGTGCTCAAACTAGCCAGAGCCCCAGTGAAAATCGAAAAAATTGAATTAACAGAGACTACTGAGGATTTGGGCTGTCATCCATGCGATCTGGCCTGGGTCTAGCACTCCGTTCTTAGACACGCATACACAAGGAAATGAAAAAGAACGCAGATAGTGTAAACACTTCTAGCCATATTATGACAGAGGCACACATAGCGATAACCTTACCTTACCTGAAGAAATGAAGAAAGAGCGCAGATGGTGTAAACACTACCCGCATGGAATAGGAAAGGATGTTTTTCTGTGACAACATCCCACCCGGAGAATGAGAAGAGGAAGGCTTATCGATGGGGATTAGGTGGTGAAGAGGCAAAGGCCTGAACACTACCAGGAGCATTACAGATATTTCTGAGGGTTGCGTTTGATTTCACATCTTATTTGAATGAAATTTGTTGCGCTGAGTAGGTGGACCCTTAAGTGCACAACAACAAAATTGCACTTTTTAATTCTTGGTTTGCCATCCTTCTTTCTAGTAGTGAACGTATGATGACCACTGTGCCACAGTATTTTCATTTCAACCTGTCAAAACATGTTATGCGTCGCCAGCAGGTGCTGCTTGTGCATATGCTTTGAAAGTAAAGGCAGCAGCGTGGCTTGAAGGCAGTTTTCACGTATGTGACCAGTTCCCTAGCGAAATAAAAATGTCCAGGACGAGGTGCATGCTCTTTTATTTTGCAAAGATTGTGAGCTAAGGAAAAAGAAAAACACGCAGGCAGGGAAAAACCACTCCCAACATTAATTAAGGAAGGAGCCACTTTGGCACCGGGTACCGTAAAACTCCTCCACAAAAAGAAAAATAAAGAGCTTGGCTTCCCTAGTCTTTATGTTGAGTGCCTTGCGGTGGTGTAGCTAGACATGCCTTCGAACCGTTGCCTTTTCACTCTTTACTAGCCCTGCCTTCCTATACCTTGTTTTACGTAGGCACCAAAGTACGCAGGCTTTCCTCACTTCTAGTGCCCTATGTAATACGCCAATACCCTATGTAACACGCCAACACCATAAAGATCAATGGGGATCAGGAGGGTACGTCACGAACCCTACAAGTTGCAGGCTTTACCTGAAACCGTCTCTTGATGAGAGTTAATAATTGTGCTGGAAAGGGCACGTCTGGTGTAAACAAGTTGGCACCGACTATTTTTGCGTACATCAACAACCAACTCATTCATAACTTCCTTTCTCTGCAGCAGTCTGAGATTGGTAGTAAACCTCCCTTGTTTCTGAGTTACTGGATGCAATTATGGCTGGCTGAGACCAGTCAGCAGCCGATCAGTCAGACAACCTGGCTGAATTTCACCTCATCACGTAACCATAGGTTTGGCCTTTGGCATTTACTGGCCTCTTATTGGATTAGTAGAATGGTTCGTAGTTTGCCAAGTCTTCAGCGTGTGCCTGTCCCCCTAGTGAGTTTGTGAGTTGTACTGCCTGGTGTTGTTGCAGCCGTCTATGCTGCCTCTCTGTGTGCAGCCTCTCCTATGGCATGGTGTCTCTGCCTGGTGTTGTTGCAGCCTTTTTAGCATTGCCTCCCCTCTCTTTCCTTTGCCTATTTTCCCCGCCCGTCTGTTTGTGTAGAGGTCTGTAATTTCTTTTTCTCTCCCCTATGGGTTTACCTGTTCTGTTTAGCTAGGCCTATGTTTTGCACTCTTTAGAGGAATGTCTAGAGGGGTGCCATTTTCGTTAGGGGGAGATGTGTTGGAGCCTATTTTGGCGCACCAGTCATTGCTATGGCTTAGTTTGCTCTTATCCTAGCTTCTCTTGCATTCATGTCTGGTTGCTCTTTTGGTAGTGTAGGTATCCAGGCCTCAGTTTTTTTAATTCGCCCTCTGTTTTGCTCTGCCACTCTAGTCTTCCTCGCGCAACTTCCTCTGGTTTCTTTGGATCCAACTTTTTCTGCCTTTACCTTTTTCCCTTGAAAGCCTCCCCCCTTGCCTCCTTTTTCCCGTCCAACCGGCCTCTCTTGCTGCCCCCCTTTTTCTTTCAATTTTCCTTTATTTTCTCACGTAGTAGGGATTTTGCTATCTCCTCTTGATCGTTGTAATACCCTCAAAATCATAAGTGAGTGATAACCGAAGCGAGTGATAACAAAAGCACGCAAAATCAACTAAAAATTGTGATAATTTCATGTTGCCTTTCACTCCAAAAGTACCAGCCTATAAACAGACACATCACTAGTATGGTAGTCGGGATGGCACTCGTGAATTGGCACTTCATTAATGCAGAAGAACTGGCTTGCCTGTAGAGTGAGTTCGGAGACAAGTGAATGTTAGGCATGTCTGCAAAAAAAATAATTAGTGTGTCATGCTAAATCAATGGCATGGACGAATCGTGTGATTTCCCCTGGATTTATAATGTGAGCAACGGTTTTATGGTTATTTGGTTGTTTGGCCAGTTTAGATGGTCCTCTTGTAACAAACTCGCTCTTTTCTCAGACTTGTCTGAGCCATCTCCTCTTGAGCCGTCGCTTCCTTCTCACGTGGAGAGGGAGGAGACGTTAAACACACCTTTATGGGGGGGCTTGGCTGGCGGACCCGAACCGCCGACCTCTTCCAAGCTGGTACCATGATTCGTCATGACAATGAATGCAAAAAAACGCCGTGGTGCAAAAACCTCCGGCACAAGTTAGGAAAAATGCTGATCATCATAAGTATGAAGCGCGTATGTTAAGATCCATAATATCCACACATCTGTGTCTTCATGCCCACCGCAACCTCCTCCACCATGGGTAACTAAAAACAAATTGTTAAAATCAAGACATTAATATAAAGCACGGTTGTTCAGCTCATTGTTTTAGGAGCAAGGGTTTGACAAAGTTTGTAAAGTTTTAGAACTCTCGAACTGTTCGAAAAGTTTGATGTGCAGTTTTGGGAAACGGGCCCTTGGGCTCCCCCCCCCAGCTTCAAATCTTCCCGATTAGTCGTGTACATTTATAATTAGCTATAGGGGGAAAAAAGGGGCTGGAATGAGACCATGTCATCATTGTAGAGCAGAAAAAGGAGAACCTTAAGGTGCAGTGCAAGTGCCAAAAAATTCTGTTTGCAAGCAGTGATAACTGTACAAGCATGGCTTTAAGCGTCGGAGACATTTCTGTAGGACAGGCATTTGAGCTTGCCAGTATCCTGAGGTAAAAACAACATGCGAGACAGTTTTTTAACTGACTGGGCGAAAGACGCGTTAGCAAGCTGCATGCAGCGCATGGGCAGTTTTTTATCCCCAATTATTATTTATGCCAGTGGAGTCTAATGCCACCCTGCTTTGCCTGAGATCCCCCCTGCTTTGCTTTGCCTGACAGACCGGTTTCTGATGCACGTGCACCATTTGTATTGCTGGACTTTAGAAGATGGTTCTGAGCAGCAACATGTTACATTTATGGCAAGGAAAGGGTGGGACTGAACTGGGGGGGGCTGCTGTCCCTTGCAATTTTGACTCTAAGAAGTTTGTCGAACTTTGACCGAACTCCGAACGACACTTTTCAAATTAGTTACAATGCGTGAAAGTTCGCAAGCTCAAACTTTTGGCTGAACCTGGAACTGAACAATCCTGATATAAAGGCATCCAGCAGGAGGCTGTTTTTTTAATTATTTTGGTAGTTTATGGGGTGGACATCCCCGAGGGACCACCCACCCCCCAAACCCCCCTTCCAGTGCCCCCACCCAGACACAAAGGGTACCAATATGCTCCTTTTCAAATTCTGCATCCATCTGCATACTCATCAAGACTTGAAACTGAAGTTTTGCAGAGTTATGGGGCAAAAACTGAGATACGGACGCCAATGCACGGGTGACCTACCAGTCACCCATAAGTGGCTTGCACAGTCCCACATTGCTTCCAATTTTTCAGAATTCCACTGACTACCTCATGCTGGCACAATCCTGGAAGTTTGGAGTGAAACACTGCTTCATTGGCTTGACTCCTCCCCGCGGCCTGCACCGAGCATGTGTGCCTCTGACTTTTGGACCTGTCCATAGACCCCCCCTTTTACCCAATTTGCTCAAAAAGGGAGGCAGTCGACTGGGCTTGAGCTAAGGACTCCGATGATACATTTAAAATTCCGTGGAAGTGGCCCATTAACAAACAGGAGACCCCCTGCAAAAATCTAAAAACCCGTCGGGGGACCACCCCGCCCCCCCCTCCCCGATTCGACCCATGTATATACCAATCAATAGCTCTTGACGTCAGGATTACGAATATATGATTTCTAATCGATTTGACACGTGCCGTCCAAAAGTTATGCTTCCTGCAGCCTCCTGCATCCAGTATATATAACTTCAGTGCTGCAAAGACACCGGCCAAAGTGTTATCTAGGCAAGGTGAAAGAACCTCACCCTGACCAATCTTCATGGAAAGGACACAGGCGAAACTCCAAGCAGTTTTGATTGAAGTTGTGGGTACCAACTACAATGAATACATTGACCAGCCCTTCTCAGATCTAATACTTTCCTTTTCCTCAGACCACCTGATACTGAGCCCTACAAGGCAAATACAAAGGACATAGTTGTTACTCAAGTCGAGTAACTCAACCAAGTATGCCTCTACACTCTGGACTAATCTCTGGACTAATCAAAAAAGGGAAGGTTTGCACAACTGCTACGACTGTAGTAAGGTGTGGGTACGGGTGCTTCCGCACACAGCCCCTCATCAAGCTCCTTATTAGGATGCCTACAACTTGGTTTTAGCGGTGAGGGGCTTTGCAGCACTGGCGCCTAAGTGCTTTCCCCCTAGATAATTCCTGTGTGTGTTAACACAACTAACGTAGCTTTGTCCGCTTTCCTTATGTGTGCAGCACATTACCACTTTGGCTAATACCCAGCTCTCTGCACAGTCTGTTACGACAACGTCTAAATTAGCATTGGCTAGGCACCAGGCACGTCTGAGCACTTGCCTTTTCAAAAAAGGCTGTTGCAGCTGTCCGATTGCGACCATGTGCAATTAAAACCTCGGTAGCCTGCCTCTGCGCGGGGCAAGACGAGGCCCCTGCGCACGATCCACTGCCAGTGCCCTTCTTCCCCTGCTTCCTCCCTTCGTCAGCATCTATGCTTGCTGCCTTTGAAGCAGGACGCTTTTTCACCCTCGCTGCTCCTTCTTTGCATGCAACCGCTCCACGTGGAATTTCTGCCTCACCTCCAGAATTCCCTACTCCTCCTTTTTCTGCCGCCCCACCGTCGCTTTCCCTGCCAAAAGCGCCCCCTTCCCCTTCCCCACCTCCTGCTCCTTCTTCACACATTTCCACCCTCCCCAATCCTTGATTGCATCCACCCGCTGACGGCCGAACCTCACTTGGTGCCTCTTTTGCAGTAGAGACACAAGAAGATGCTGATGGGTGCACACGATTACGCGAGCTGCAGCACAGATCTCTCAAGCTGGTCACCAGGTCATCAACAGCTTCAGCCACATACATCACATCTGTGCGCAAGTAACGTAATTGCACGTCATACAGGTTGTGCTTGAAACGGAACCTTGTAGCCCGTTGGAAATGTTTTACGGGCAAGACACGTGCACGTGACTGGGCATTTGTACGGGGTGGTCAGAGCCGTATATACACACCGAATATGGCCGCATGTATGGTGATTTCCCTGCTAAAAATACCGTATGTACACTGTGTGTACGTATAATTGTACGATTCTGGCCAACCTTAAGCATTTGCTAAGCTGTACATTCTGCAGCAGGTTTCATTCTTATGCCAGCAAGTAGAAGCTCCCTTTTTGGTAAGGTTACATTGCACTGACTCACCAAATATAAACCCCTTCTACCTCGTGAATAAGTACAGGGACCTATTTTCTCCACATACCTTAACACAAAGATTTGCTGACTAATTGGTATCCTGAGGAGTTATGTGGGGCTCAATGCCTTTTTTGCAGCCATTTAACAAAAGAATGGGGTTGGCCAGAACCATATATATACGTTGTACATACGGTTTTTTTGGCTTGAAACTCACCAAATATACGGTGTATATATACGTATATATACGGTTCTGGCCAACCCTTGAAAAGAGCATTACTCACCACAAGCAACGATGACATCAAACGGAGGGCCAAGAGGGTGAACATCCTGGCCCCACGTGAATGGTAGGACCTCCATCTTTCCAGGTGCTGCACGTCGGGTGTGTGTGTGTGTGTGTGTGTGTGTGTGTGTGTGTGTGTGTGTGTGTGTGTGTGTGTGTGTGTGTGTGTGTGTGTGTGTGTGTGTGTGTGTGTGTGTGTGTGTCAAAAGCAGTGTGGCTGTTGTTAGCTGCCCGCATGTAGTCAGCTATCCAGATTGTGAAGGGAAGAGTGGCTATTTTGAGCTGTCTTCATGCAATCTGTACTTTAGAGTGTCAAGAACAGTGAAGCCAAGTTTAGTCGAATTCACGCAGCTCTCCAGAGTGTCAAGGGCAGGGTGTCCAATTTAAGCTGCTCATACATAGTAACCGTTCCAAGGTGGCCTTCGTAAGCAGTTTTCATGCAGTCGGCTATTCAGAGCGTCAAGGGCAGGATGGCCATTTAACGGCTTTGACGCAGGCATTATCACAATTTACATCTTGATCGCTTGTAACTGCAACCTTGGCTAGAGCCTGCCATGATTAGGGTTGGCCAGAACCATATATATATATACGGCGTATATACGGTATTTTTGGCAGAGAAATCACCAAATATACGGTCATATACGGTGCATATATTGTATATACGGTTCTGGCCAACTCTAGCCATGATAGCATGAAGGCACACGCTAAGTGGTGAAGCTCACCATTCTGTTGGCAGTTCTCTTGCAATAAGTCGCCATGATTGCATGAAGACACACGCTAAGTGGTGAAGCTCACCGTTCTGTTGGCAGTATTCTTGCAATAAGTCGCCATGATTGCATGAAGACACACGCTAAGTGGTGAAGCTCACCATTCTGTTGGCAGTTCTCTTGCAATAAGTCGATGTTTATTGGAAGGTCGGTCGACACAACGCTTGCCGCGCCGATCTTGGCGAGCGCAATTCCTGCATTTGAAAAAAACAATAGACAGAGCCCTGGCTAGTTTGAGCACTAACTTGGAGCCTTCGCTTGATGCATTCAAATAGCGTCAGCGGCGCAGGCTTTCTAGAATACCTAGAACAGTTTTCGTACACCGTGTACATGCAGTATTTGCTATGACAGGGAAAAAGGTACGTCGTATGCAGTGACAGAGTGTTTTATTTCAGTACGATTCTGACCCACCCACGATTTACTGCTGATTTGTAAACAAAAGCATCAGCGAACTGGCAGTGTGTGTCTACCCAATCACCTACCTGCAAGGCCACATCCTGCACTGAGGTCAAGGCACCGTGTGCCTGCGAAGTGATGAGCATGCCACTCCATGTACCTTGACAAAACGATGGAGCTGCGATCATTACGGTAGGTGGAGCATGGAGGGGGTAAAAAGATCAGATCAGGCACGTAGTCTGTAGTGCCTGCAGAGCGTCAGCGTGCCCTCCATGAACACTGGAAACCAATGGAGCAGGCGGCAATTTGGCCATAACTCTGATGCCTAGGGCGAAAGGGGTCAGAGAGTAAGGGTGACGAGCTCGCTTTACTGTTGCGGACACAGAATGGGGAGCTCATCCCTGATAATTTGTAAGGAAAGGGCAGGAAAGGGAAAGATAAAAGAGAGGAGGGACAGTGACATTCCATTGAACATGTTCAAGGAAAGGAGTGCTCAGGTACCTACATTGCGGGTGGTTCACACTAAAATTACAATGTAGTCACCTTAACAATTGTATTCAATTCAACAACACTTGTATTCACCGCTAATAAGTGAGCTTCAAACGGTGGGCAACTCCAAACAAAGGTCCTATAATTTATGCAACAAGAACGAACCAACGCAAGACAGGAAAACACGTACCTATCCCATACTGTCGAAGCAAAGCCTTGGGCGGAGAAGCGGGCCTGATTTATCCTAAGATTGTCAGAGCCAATCTTGTGCATGTAAGGCTTGTCAAAACGAAGCTTGTCTGTAACGAAGCAGGGTAACCACCAGATTGAAGGAGATGAATAGGTATATTTGGGTGTTGATACAAGTTTCTAACCCAGCTTACCTGGTAGGTGCTCTCGTTTCCTATACGTGTGTGAGAGTGCAAGGCCTTTCTTATTGCAAGTGTGCGCTTATGGTCTGTGTATGTGCACGTGTGTGTATGTGCACGTGTGTGTGTGTGTGTGTGTGTATGTGCACGTGTATATGCATATAGGTGTGTGTGTGTGTGTGTGTGTGTGTGTGTGTGTGTGTGTGTGTGTGTGTGCGTGTATATGCATATAGGTGTGTGTG
>Ga0307963_1003287_pt1 | contig 12810 bp, 11 predicted proteins | sample OrgLakmetagen594_FD_201829 | JGI IMG/M metagenome (GOLD analysis project Ga0307963, IMG submission 201829) | Saline water microbial communities from Organic Lake, Antarctica - #594 | ecosystem: Environmental > Aquatic > Non-marine Saline and Alkaline > Saline | place: Antarctica: Organic Lake...
GATTGGCCTTTCAGATTCATTAGAAAAATATCCCGAGGTAGAATATAGTATTGGCATTGGCAACTTACAGAAATTACAAAAAGATGAACAGGAAAAATCTTTTCAATTTATCCCTGCTTACCCGAAAAATCCTACCAACAAAGAAGAACTTTTAGCATACCAAAAACAACTTTTTGAAGAATTGCCTTTTTATGAAGGTTTAGTCTACAGTAAAAAGTCTAACACCATCCAAACCGCCATTTATTTGGATAAGGCTATCGTTAATCAAAAAGAGCGTAAAGATTTTGTTTTGAAAGACTTAGTGCCTTTCATTGAAAGTTTTCAAGAGGAACATGACATCAAATTGTATGTTTCGGGTATGCCCTATATCCGAACCCTCAACTCTCAAAATATTGTAGATGAAATACAATGGTTTGTTTTAGCCGCATTATTGGTTACTTCATTTATATTTTTCTTTTTTTTCAGAAGCTTCAGAGCAACCTTAATTTCTATGATTACTGTTGTAATTGGAGTGATGTGGGCCTTTGGATTTTTAGGTTGGTTCGGTTATGAAATTACGGTGTTAACCGCTATCATCCCTCCTTTGATTATTGTGATTGGCATTCCTAACTGTATATTCTTAATCAATAAATACCAACAAGAAATTAAAAAACATGGCAATAGGGCAAAGTCATTGCAACGTGTAATTACCAAAATAGGGAATGCTACATTAATGACTAATTTAACTACAGCTTCTGGTTTTGCTACTTTCATTTTTACGCAAAGCGAATTACTAACGGAGTTTGGGGTAGTTGCATCGGTTTGTATTGTTTCTATTTTCTTACTCAGTCTGCTCATTATACCTATTATTTATAGTTATATGCCTGCACCTAAAGACAAGCATCTTCGCCATTTAGGAAAACAATGGATAGAAGGTTTTGTAGATTGGATGGAAAACAAAGTAAGGTTTAACCGTATAAGTATTTACTTTGCTTCAGTTGGCATTCTTGCATTCAGTATTATTGGAATGTTCAATATTAAGATTTCTGGTAGTTTATTAGAAGACATGCCCCAAAAGGCAGATTTTTTCAAAGACATTGAGTTTTTTGAAGAAGAGTTCGATGGCATCATGCCCTTAGAAATAATGATTTACACAAAAAGACCTCAGGGGATAACCAAATTATCTACCATCCAGAAAATGGATGAGCTTTCTACAATTATAACAGATTTGCCTCAGCTTTCTAAACCCATCTCTATTGTAAATGTGGCGAAGTATAGTAAGCAGAGTTTCTATAACAACAATCCCAAATACTATCAAATACCAACAAGGCAAGAGCAAACCTTTATTGCTCCATATATAAAAAGCTTGTCTAACGATGAAAATAGATTTGCTTCCTACATAGATTCTACTGGTCAATACGCTAGAATGACTACTTTCATGAAGGATGTAGGCACCGAAGAAATGGAACATATTGAAGCCAATCTTTGGCCACAAATTCATAAGATATTTCCAGAAGACCAATTTGAAGTGAGCATAACAGGGAAAGCTCTTATTTTTCAAAAAGGAACTCGGTATCTGGTTAAAAACCTCATTATTTCTCTTGGGTTAGCCATTTTGCTCATCGCCATTTTTATGGCATGGATGTTCAGGTCATTCAGAATGATTTTGATTTCTTTAATCCCCAATCTACTTCCCTTGCTTATGACTGCTGGGATGATGGGCTGGATAGGAATTCCCATAAAACCTTCAACCATCTTGGTTTTTAGTATCGCATTTGGGATAAGTGTAGATGATACTATCCATTTCTTAGCCAAATACAGGCAGGAATTAAAAGCAAACCATTGGAAAATAAAAAGATCTGTATATCCAGCCTTGCGTGAAACTGCTGTAAGTATGTTTTACACTTCTATTGTTCTGTTTTTTGGATTTTCAGTATTTATGATTTCCAGTTTTGGTGGCACAGTTGCGCTCGGTGGTTTAGTTTCTGCAACTTTACTTTTTGCTATGTTAGCCAACCTGCTCCTGTTACCATCTTTATTACTTTCCTTAGAAAGAAGCATTGCAAACAAAAATACTTTGAAAGAACCTCAAATTAAAATTATTGAAAGTGAGGACGATGAAATAGATCTATAACAACAATTTCAAAAGACAAGTCTAAACTGTATAAAGCTAAAATTGTCTTGCTGAAAGGGCTTTAAAAAAGTATATTTGCGGCTAAAAATCATCAGGAAAATGATAAAAGCAAGTATAAAAGAAATTCTCAATAGTACAGATTTACTCAAGGAATTTGAATGCAGTGGTTGGGTAAGATCTTTTAGAAGCAGTCGGTTTATTTCGTTAAACGATGGTTCTTGTTTAGAAAACTTACAATGTGTTCTAGATTTTGAAAACATTGATGAAGACATTTTAAAACAGATTACCACTGGAGCTGCAATTTGTATACAAGGTACATTGAAGGAAAGTGAAGGTAGCGGACAACGTGTGGAAATCCAAATTGAAAAACTTTCTATTTTAGGAGAAGCTAACCCAGAAGAAGTTCGTAAAACCATTCTCTCTCCTAAGCGTCACAGCCTTGAAAAATTAAGAGAACAAGCTCATTTACGTGTAAGAACAAATACGTTTGGAGCAATTATGAGGGTACAATCTAAATTGTCTTTTGCGGTACATCAATATTTTAATGAAAACGGTTTTTATAACGTACATACGCCAATTATCACAGGATCTGATGCTGAAGGTGCAGGAGAAACCTTTAAGGTAACCAATTTCGATTTAGCTGATATTCCTAAAAATGAGGATGGAAGCATCAATTTTAAAGAAGACTTTTTTGGAAAAGAAACCAACTTGAGCGTAAGTGGGCAACTTGAAGCAGAAACTTATGCACTTGGCTTAAGCAAAGTATATACTTTTGGCCCTACTTTTAGAGCAGAAAATTCAAATACTTCTCGTCATTTAGCCGAATTTTGGATGATTGAGCCGGAAGTGGCTTTTTGTGAACTTGATGGTAATATGGATTTAGCAGAAGATTTCATTAAATATGTTTTGGCTTACATTAGAAAAGAATGCGAAAGTGATTTAGCATTTCTTGAAGATCGATTAGTGCAAGAAGAAAAAAGCAAACCACAAGCAGAACGCTCACCTATGCCGCTACTAGAAAAAATTGATTTTGTTTTGAAAAACAATTTCAAAAGAGTGAGTTATACCGAAGCCATTGACATACTTAAGAATTCTAAACCCAATAAAAAGAAGAAATTTCAATATCCAATTGAAGAATGGGGTGCAGATTTACAAAGTGAACACGAACGTTTTTTAGTTGAAAAACACTTTAAGTGTCCCGTTATTTTATTTGATTATCCTGCAAATATCAAGGCATTTTATATGCGCCTAAATGAAGATGGAAAAACAGTTCGCGCAATGGACATTCTATTTCCTGGTATTGGTGAAATTGTTGGAGGCTCACAACGAGAAGAACGTCATGATGTGCTTCTTGAAAAAATGAAAAAACTAGATATTGACCCTGAAGAATTGTGGTGGTATTTAGAGACTAGGAAATTTGGCACTTGCAAACACAGTGGTTTTGGTCTTGGCTTTGAAAGATTAGTTCTATTTGCTACGGGCATGAGCAATATCAGAGATGTCATTCCTTATCCTAGAACTCCGCTAAATGCTGAGTTCTAAATAGAACATATTTTCAACTGAAGAGCTATATACCAAATAAATCTACGGATTAAAAAATGACTTACAGAAAGTAAAATCGCTTTTTGTAAATGCAATTGTGTTTTTAAAATTCAATATAGCTTCACTTTTTTCGTAGCTTAAATTATGAAAAAGAAGCACAAAAAATAAAACAGAAAAATGAACACAATTGAATGTGGCATTTTATGGCTTATTTGGTATTATTAATTATATTTGGGTAAAGATGAAATAACAATGCTCAAGCAACAATTCAATTTAAAATTATCGCAAAAACTATCGCCTCAACAAATACAGTTGATGAAGTTGATACAGTTGCCTACCATTGCATTCGAGCAACGCATTAAGCAAGAATTGGAAGAAAACCCAGCATTGGAATCTGGAAAGGAAAAAGATGAAGATGAGGATGATTTTGACAATACAAGCCAAGAAGAGGAACACGATGTTATTGAAACTGAATTTGATGTAGATGAATATTTAAGTGACGATGAAATCCCAGATTATAAACTCTATTCCAGTAATTATTCTCCAGACGACGATGAAAAGAAAGTTCCTTACGCCTCAGGGATAAGTTTTACACAATACTTGAACACGCAGCTACAAACTTTTAGTTTTACTGAAACCGAAGCTAAAATAGCTGAATTCCTTGTAGGAAGTATAGATGATGCAGGTTACATACGCAGAAATACTCTTGATTTGCTAGACGATTTAGCCTTCACTCAAAATGTATACACAAACGAAATAGAACTCCATAACGTAATGCGTAAAGTTCAGAGTTTAGACCCCGCAGGCGTTGGAGCTAGAGACTTACAAGAATGTTTACTCATACAACTAAAAAGAAAAGAGAAGACAAAATCAATCGAACTAGCCACACAGCTAATTGATGTTGCTTTTGAAATGTTTGCTAAAAAACATTACAAAAAATTGATACATAAGTTTTCAATTAGCGAAGACGAACTAAGAGATGCCATTGAAGAAATTGAAAGTTTAAATCCGAAGCCTGGAGCTTCCTACGGTGGAGGAACTAAAATGGTAGAACATGTAATTCCAGATTTTACTATAAAAATAAAAGACGGAGATTTAGAGTTAACCTTAAACTCTAGAAATGTTCCTATGATGCATGTTTCACGGAATTATTCCAATATGCTCAAAACCTATAAAGAAAGTAAGGAGAAAACCAAAGCGCAAAAACAAACTGCTTTTTTTATAAAGCAGAAACTAGATTCTGCCAAGTGGTTTATTGAAGCCATACAACAAAGGCAAGAAACCTTATTTGTAACCATGAGTGCTATCATGAATCATCAACATGAATATTTTCTTTCTGGAGATGAACGGAATTTAAGACCCATGATTTTAAAAGATATTGCAGAAGAAATAGATATGGATATTTCTACTATTTCCCGGGTTGCCAATAGCAAATATGTAGACACTCCTTATGGCACCAAGCTGATCAAAGAATTCTTTTCAGAATCAATGAAAAATGATAAAGGAGAAGACGTCTCTACTAGAGAAATAAAAAAGATTTTAGAAAACACCTTAGCGAAGGAAGATAAAAAAAAGCCCTTAACAGATGCTAAGCTAGCTACTTTACTTAAAGAAAAAGGATACCCTATTGCTAGAAGAACTGTGGCGAAATACAGAGAACAGCTTGATATCCCCGTTGCACGATTAAGAAAAGAAATATAGTGAGGCGCTTTTTGACTTTTGGATCTTATTTCTTTCACCCCGTTTGGTTACCTCTTGTTGGGGTAATGTATTTCTATTTAAGTTCAATTCAACTAGGACTTTATACTACAGAATTTATCTTAGCTCAAGTTATAGCAACGGTAGCGTTAACCATTGTAATCCCAATGTTCTTTTTATTTAGTTTGAAAAAATTCAAACTAATTAGTAGTTATCAAATGCCCAGAGTAAAAGAACGAAGGCTGCCCGTTTTATTTTTCACAAGCATAGCTGCATTTATGGTTAACTTTGTTTTCGGCATAGAAAAAGCAGAAGTTCTTTTTTACTTTTTCTCAGGTATTTTCTTTACTGGAATTTTTGCTTGCCTACTTACTTTTGTCAATTTTAAAGCCAGTTTACACATGTCTGGCGTATTTGGCTTAACCTGTTTTATAGGTGCATACATGTTTCATTTTTACCAAGTAAACTTAGTTATTCTGGGTATATTGGTTTTTGGAATAGGCTGGGTAGCTTCTTCAAGATTGCACTTAAGAGCTCATTCGTATGCTGAGTTAGGAGTAGGAACATTAATCGGCGCATTGCCCCAACTGTACTTCTTCAATTTAATCTTCTAGTCTTTAAAGCATGTAGAAGATAAATCCAAATTTAAAGATTTGAATTCCAACTTCTTCATCTGTTCCTTCAATTTTGGCATCAAAAAGGGAATTGAAATTATATTGCACATGAAAGTTTACAAAATTGCTCCCAAATGAAATATGAAAATTGGTGCGCCATCTATTCAGCTCTGAAATAGTAGAATACCGGTTTGAATCCTGACCATTTTGATAATTTGTTCTGAAATGATATAAATACCCAAGTGAAAAACCTGCATAAATTCTATAAAAAGAACTATCTTCTGGAGTAGAAGTTCGCCAACGTAACTGAATAGGTACTTCAGCTATATAGGTTGAAAACCGATTAGAGGAATAGTCTTCTTGGTCTCTATCCAATCTTCTGAAGATTCCATTTCCTTCTGCATCTTTAGCTATAAACAAATTATGCCCGTAGGTGTTTGCAGATAGCCCAGCACCAACTCCAATAGCCCAATTTCGCCTTTTATTGATAGGCATATCACGAATAAAGCCACCCATGATTCCACCGGATAAACCAGATTGCCTTACTTGGTCAGGTAAATTGTCCAGCAAATTGATATGAAATCCAAAATAGAACTGATCTTCTCTGTAAAGCGAATCAGGTTCATCAAAATCCAATTGCCTCACAGCATCCTGTGCAAAAAGACCCATACTAAATAGGATACAAAGTATTGAAAACGAATTGTATTTCATAAAACAAAGATAAGTGAAAAGAAAACTGATTTGGCTTCACAATAAAAAAGCTGCTTTTACAAAAGCAGCTTTTTTACTATTACTAAACAAACAAGTACTAATTATTCGTAATTCTGTAAAGAACTACCTTGTCTAGTAGTATAATTAATTTTCAATGCTTCAGCTTTTCTCAACTCTTGTTTGATATCTGAAACTAAGCCCATATTGGTTTCTTTATCAACTTTTAATGCAGTTGTTAAGTAAGGAACCAGCTCTTCTCGTTTAGATTGTCTTTCCTCAAAAATAAATTGCTGAATATCGGAAACAGAAGCATATTTATCATTCAGTTGAATCCTAGACTCTGTACCATATTGTTGTTGGTAACGCTCAGAAGGCTTTCCAGCGTAAATATACATCACCAAATCTTTTTTATCTAGCTTTTCAGTCTGGTCTGCAGCTGGCAGTACATTTTGCACTTTAAGCGATGTATCACGCATTACAGTTACTACCATAAAAAAGAACAGCAACATAAATACGATATCTGGTAAAGATGCCGTTGAAATAGCTGGTATTCCACCATCGGATTTCTTTTTAAACTTTGACATAGGTTCTAAAGTTTATTTTTTAAGTTATTAACGTTTAGGTTCTGCCTCAGATAATTTTTGAGGATACATTTCCTTTATAATGTTTATTCGCTCTTCCAATTTATCCTTTTTATCCTTAGGATATTCTGGATCATTGTACGCTTTCTCCATTGCTGTAAAATCAACTTTAAACAATCGGTTAGAAGCTTTATTTCTCAAGACGTTATATGCTGCTACCAATTCGTTTTGGACAGTTATATAGTTCTTATACTTCGTTTGTCTATTGTTTTGCAAAGAAATTACAGCTTTTACAGGGTTATCAGATGAATCTGGATTTCTAGCACCTTGGCAATAATCACAAGCTTGATCTCCTTTACCACCTCCGTTATCTAAAAACTCAATAGCAGCTTGACGAAGATCTTTTACATCCATCAATTTATCTTCTACCAATATATTACCTGCATCATCTACTAACACTTCAAAGATGTTTCTTTCTTTCAATACTACATCTTCCTGTTCAGTATCATCTATAGGAGGTAATTTACGGCTTATACCGCTATCGGTTTCAATAGTTGTAGTAACCAAGAAGAAAATAAGCAACAAAAAAGCTATGTCTGCCATAGATCCTGCATTTACTTCTGGTGCGTTTCTTCTAGCCATAATTTATGATTTTGATATTAAACCCTTCACATTAGAAGCTACTATTGCTAGTATAGCGACAACCACTAAAATATAGAACATTGTTAAACCCGCACTTACCCATCGGGAACCGTATTCAGATAAAACTTCTCCATCTCTTAAAGCAGTTTCTTGCCCTTCAGATAATAAAAAGGAAACTACTAAAATGACCACAAAGGAACCTAATCCTATTAGTGTGTTTTTCACATTACCAGAAAACAGACCTTTAATTACAAAGACCAAAACAAATCCTATACAGATTAAAAGTATAGCATAAGCAAGGTACATAAATGGTGACATTACACTGGTTTGTAATGCGGTGTCCGCTTCTAGAGCTTCGTCGCCAACATTTAGGATTCTGAAAAACAGAATTGCTCCTAAGACGCCAACTACGATTTTAAATATTTTTAAGATATTACTCATAATATTGTATTATTTATTTTTGTGTGCTACTAATAAATCGATTAACGTGATAGATGCATCCTCCATGTCATTAACAATCCCGTCAATTTTAGCTACAATATAATTATAAAAAATCTGAAGTATAATCGCTACAATTAACCCAAATACCGTTGTAAGAAGTGCTACTTTAATACCACCTGCAACTAATGAAGGCTGCATATCTCCTGCTGCTTCAATTTTATCGAAAGCTTTAATCATCCCAATAACTGTACCCATGAAACCAAGCATTGGCGCAAGTGCAATAAATAAAGATACCCAAGAAACATTTTTCTCTAATTGTCCCATTTGAACACCTCCGTAAGCTACAACCGCTTTTTCAGCAGCATCAACTCCTTCATCTACACGGTCTAAACCTTGGTAATATATAGAGGCAACTGGACCGCTTGTATTTCTACAAATTTCTTTAGCCGCTTCAACACCACCACTATTCAAAGCATCTTCTACTTTACTAAATAACTTTTTAGTATTTGTAGTAGCTAAGTTCAAGTAAATGATACGCTCAATAGCAATAGCTAAACCTAAAATTAAACACAAAAGAACAATCCCCATAAAACCAGGACCACCTTCAATAAATCTTTTCTTTAATTCTTGATGAAACCCTAAAGTTTCTTCTTCAACTTCTGCAGTTTGAGCTACATCTTCCATCTCAGGTTCTTGCACCTCTGCTTCAGCAGGTACAGTATCTGAAGCCATTTCTGATTCCTCTTGTTCGCTAGTACTAGATCCCTCTCCTGTTTCATCTTCTTGAAACAGCATGGAAGCTGAATTTGCGTTTTCAAAATAAGTATTTGCACTTATTGAAGTGCTAGCAAAAAATAAACCAGCAATGGTTAAAATTGAAAATAGTCTTTTCATTGTTGTTTGTCTTAAATTAGTACTTGTTTTAATTTGGGTTAAATATATAAATAATTATTAATTTTTTAAAGCAGAGAGGAAGGGATTCGAACCCTCGAAACGCTTTTGGCGTTTACACACTTTCCAGGCGTGCGCCTTCGACCACTCGGCCACCTCTCTTTAACGGGAGTAAATTTATGTTTATAAACATAAACGGCAAAAAAAATCAGCCAATTATCTTGTTATTATTTTAAATTTTACCTGAAATGGCTTCAAATAGGGTCATTCCATAAGATTTTAGGACAATTCTCCACGCAAAGAAGTTTCAAAAACAGTTCGAAAAACATTTTTTTCCAAGTTTTTAGTCAGCAAATACATCATTTTAGCCACCGCTGCTTCCGTAGTTATGTCTTTTCCTGAAATTACACCTATCTTAGCTAAACCCTGACTCGTTTGATATTTTGCCATATTTACACTTCCTCCACTACATTGGGTAACGTTGATGATGAGTATATTATTTTGTATGGCATCCTTCAATAAGTCCAAAAACCATGGATTTCGCTTTGCATTCCCACTACCAAAGGTTTCTAGAACAACACCTTTTAAATTTGGAGTAGCTAACAAATGCCTTAATGTTATTTCATTTAAGGCTGGGAAAATCTTGATTATTAAAATAGCATCATCTAATTCTTTATGAACTATTAATTTTTTTCTTCGGTTAACTTTCAATAAAACAGTTTCATTCACCTTCAAATTCACTCCAGATTCTGCTAAAGCTGGATAGTTTAAACTTGTAAATGCTTCAAAATGTTCTGCATTTACTTTTGTTGTTCGATTAGCTCGGTACAGCTTATATTCAAAATATAAACCCACTTCATTAATGATGGTTTTCCCATTTTGTTTCCATCCAGCTATTTGTATACTGGTTATTAAATTCTCCTTGGCATCGGTTCGCAAATCTCCAATGGGCAATTGCGAACCAGTAAATATTACGGGCTTGCTTAAATTCTCCAACATAAACGAAACTACAGACGAAGTGTAAGACATGGTATCACTACCATGCAAAACTACAAACCCATCGTAAGTTGCATAATTCTTTTCTATAAGTTCAACCAACTCAACATAGTGCTCAATACCCATGTCTGAAGAGTCTACTGGTTTTTTAAAACTAATGGTATCTATATGGTGCGCTAATAAGTTCAACTCAGGTATACGTTCCAAAAGTTTATCGAAATCAAAAGGGCGCAAACGTCCGTTATTGTTGTCTTTCATCATACCAATTGTACCGCCTGTGTAAATCAGTAGGATGTTTGAAATTGAACTATTCATAATTTTGAAATATGTCTTTAGCATTTTGCGTGGTAATTTCTGCCACTTCCACTACACTTAGATTATAAATTTGGGCTACCTTTTCAGCAACATTTAGCAAATAACTACTTTCATTACGCTTGCCTCTATACGGAACAGGGGCTAAATAAGGAGAGTCCGTTTCCAAAACAATATCACGTAGGGAAATCTTATCTAAAAATTGGTCTATTTTTCCATTTTTAAAAGTAACCACACCTCCTATGCCTAACTTCATCCCGAGTTGAATTGCTTTTTCAGCTTGTTGAAAATCCCCAGTAAAACAATGAAATATACCAAAAAGATCTTGAGATTGCTCTTCTTCTAAAACAGAAAAAACTTCATCAAAAGCATCTCTGCAATGTATAACAATGGGTAATTTAAATTCTTTCGCCCATTCTATTTGCTTTTTAAAAGCGATTATTTGTTCATTGAGTTTTGATTTATCCCAATACAAATCAATTCCTATTTCACCAATAGCTGCAAATTTTCTGTTGTCCAATTGCTGCCTTATATGCTTCAATTCCTCTTGAAAATGATCACCTACAGAAGTAGGATGCAAACCCATCATCAATTGTACCTGCTTGGGGTAGTTCCTTTCTAGGTCGTACATCGCTTCAGTGTAAGAAGAATCAATAGCTGGAATATAAAAATGCTGTACTCCATTCGAAATTGCGCGCTGTATAGCATCCGCTCGGTCAGCATCAAATTGTTCACTATAAAGATGCGTGTGGGTATCTGTTAAAGTCATATTGGCAAATTTATTGAATTGCAAGTTCTATATTTGCCAAAAAAACTAAAAATGTCTTCGCTCAAGCAATTTCTCCATCAAAAAAAATACTGTTTAATTAAATTAACCACCACCACAACCCAACATTTGCAACTCACATGTAGTATAAATGAGGTAGTAGGAGATTTCATATTAGATACTGGAGCCTCCAACTCCTGTGTAGATTTTAGATACGCAGATCATTTCAAATTGCTTACAGAAGACAGCAAAGTAAGAGCAGCAGGAGCTGGAGCAACCAACATGCTAACCCGTTCATCTACAAAAAACAATTTAAGCATTGGCAAATGGACCTACAAAAAACTAAATTTAGTATTATTTGATATGAGCCACGTAAACCAAGCCCTTGTCGAACACGAATCCGAAGTAATTCACGGCATCATAGGAGCTGATATCCTAAACGCAGGAAAGGCAATCATCGATTATAAAAAGAAACGATTGTATTTAAAATAAATGTGTTCTTCATAATTTACCGCTATAACTTTTATCAGGCAGCTTTATCCCGCTTTCCGTTTTTACGCTTCCCTCCTCAGCCTTATTTTTATGCTTTTTGTGGGAGCTTCTTAGGTCGCTCCACAAAAACCTAAAAATATAGACTTCACCAGTGCAGGGTAACCACTACAATCAGGAGCTGAAATCCGAACATCAATCCTGATTTCAGAAAAGTAACACAACCAAGAACTGTCATTTAGCACTTGATTCAGAGTAAAAAAAACACTCAAAAACTTTCATTACGCACCTTATTTCAGAAAGGAAACAAAGTAAAAGAACTGTCATTCCGCACTTGATGCGGAATCTTTTTCTCGTTGGTTCGGATACCGTTCAAAGACTTGCTTCTCGTTTTCATAGCATGGGATTCCGCATAAAACTCACTTTCAGGAAGTTTTTGCGGAATGACAGGTAAAAACGAGAATTACCGCTTCTATCTTGATTTGAGTAAAGAAACACACTAAAAGAATTGTCCGCGCTTTATGCGGAATAAAAAAACATTCCCCAAAACTGTCATTCCGCACTTGATGCGGAATCTTTTTCTCGTTAGTTCGGATGCCGCTTAAAAAACTTTCCTTTCGTTTTCATAGGATGGGATTCCACAAAAAACTCCCTTTCAGGAAATTTTTGCGGAATGACAAATAAAAAAAAGAATTACCGCTTCAGCGTAAAATTGGCCTTAAACTCATTCATCTGTCCTGTAGATGGTTCTTCGTATTCTACCCTAAACCAATAATCGTTTCCAATTACGGGTTTACCGTTATACGTTCCATTCCAGCCTTGGCCACTAGGACTGATTTGTTTGAGTAGTTTACCGTATCTATCGAAGATGTAAATCTTTGCGTTGTTTTGATTGGCTAAACCGATGATGTTCCAAGTATCATTGTAACCGTCTTCATTTGGGGTGAAGAATCGTGGGTAATCGATTAATGAAACATTGATTATTTGCTCTCCACAACCGCCGCTGTCTCGTCC
>Ga0307963_1003290_pt1 | contig 12804 bp, 20 predicted proteins | sample OrgLakmetagen594_FD_201829 | JGI IMG/M metagenome (GOLD analysis project Ga0307963, IMG submission 201829) | Saline water microbial communities from Organic Lake, Antarctica - #594 | ecosystem: Environmental > Aquatic > Non-marine Saline and Alkaline > Saline | place: Antarctica: Organic Lake...
AGAGGGAGAAGGAGAAGGAGAGGGAAAAGAAGGAGAAGGAGAAGGAGAAGGAGAAGGAGAAGGAGGAGGAGAAGAAAGAGAAGGAGGAGGAGAAGGAGAAGAAGGAGAAGGAGAACTCACCACTGGTGCCTACGCAGGTGAAGATGCTGTTGTCCTCCAGCTTGAGCTGGGAGTACAGAAGGTACATGTCGTCCACTGAGAGGGAGTCGTAGCTGTGTGCGTGCATTTGAAATAATAATAGTAGAGTTATGTCGTGCGAATGAGTGCAGAAGTTAGGAATGAACGACCGTGAGGGACTTGTTGCTGCGTGCGCGTGCATTTGAAATAGTAATAGTATAGTTATGTCGTGCGAATGAGTGCAGAAGTTAGGAATGAACGACCGTAAGGGACTTGTTGCTGCGTGCGCGTGCATTTGAAACAGTGCTGCCGAGCGAATGATTACAAAAGGTACGTGTCGTCGACTGCGAGGTGCTTGTGGTAGCAATTGTGCAGCTGTATCGTTATGTGTAGGGTTGGCCAGAACCATATATATACGTATATATATACCGTATAATTGGTGAATTCCAAGCCAAAAATACCGTATGTACACCGTATATATATGGTTCTGGCCAACCCTGGTTATGTGTGTAGTCACATGTTCTGTCGTGTGTAGTCGTGTGTCCTGTAGTGAGTCCTGTCGTGTGTGTCCTGTCGTGTGTGGTTATGTGGAAGAGAACATTTTTAATGGTAGATGTGCTTGCCACTTACTTACTTAACTGACCATCGCACGATTATTGTCGCTCGACTGTACCCACCCTAACGCATGATATGACCACAAAATCAGCTGCATTGGACACGCACACACACATGCACGCAACCAATGTACGCGTGCACAAGCCCACGCTTGCACACACATACACACAGTTGCATATGACAGCACAACAAAAGCACAGGATATAGTGTTCAATTTGCACAGTTATGAGGGCCTCCACGTTCTTGTAGGGCACGAGAGGGACATATGCACAGACACACAAAAGCACACACACACACACCAGTGTGTGTAAGCCAAGTGTGTAACCAATGTGAACGCAATGAGAATGAAGAACACAAAAGAACACACACACACACACTAACACACACACCAGTGTGTGTAAGCCATGAGAACGCATTGAGAATGAAGAACACAAAAGCACACACACACACATACACACATTAGTGTGTGTAAGCCATGTGTGTAACCTAACCCATGAGACCGCAATGAGGATGAAGAACACAAAAGCACACACACACACACCAGTGTGTGTAAGCCATGTGCGTAACCCATGAGAACGCAACAAGTATAAAAAACTTACACAGCTATGAGGTCCCTGAGGCACTCCACGTTCTTGTAGGGCACGTGAGGGTTTTGTAAGTGCGTCAGCAGGCCCAGCCAGTACACGTTGTCCTTCAGATCACTTTCGTGGCGAGTCAGCACAGTGGTCTTGGCCCTGCATACAGTGTGTGTGTGTGTGCGTGTGTGTGTGTGTGTGCGTGTGTGTGTGCGTGTGCGTGTGCGTGTGTGTGTGTGTGTGTGTGTGTGTGTGTGTGTGCGTGTTTGTGTGAGAGTGTGTGTGTGAGCATGTGTGCACGGGCGTGTGTGTATGTGTGTGTGTGAGTGTGTGTATGTGTGTGTGTGAGCATGTGTACACGGCTGTGTTTGTGCACATGTGTGTGTTGCGTGGTTAGAGGAAAGCTTCCGTGCAAACTATTGTTCATGGAGAAATAAGATGTGTTTCAATGATGGTGATAGCTTTGCAGCATGGGCATCGCACTGTTGATCCATTCTATAACCCATGCTGTACGAAGCAGAGACGACACTTAACCCGATTAATTACAGATACACGGAGGCACACACCCACACCCACGCCCACGCCCACGCCCACACCCACACCCACACCCACACCCACACCCACACCCACACCCACACCCAAACATGTGTAGCTCTCTCTTGAAAATGGGGTTAACGGCAAAGACAGGCACAAACACACACACATGCATTCGCGCACACTCACACAAAAACACACCTGTCCAGCTCTCTCCCGGTAATGGGGTCAACGGCAATGTCACGCAGCACCAACACACACACAACACACATGCATGCATGGACACACACAAACACACATCTGTCCAGCTCTCACCTGGTGATGGGGTTGGCGGCAATGTCACACAGCACTGACACACACATAACATACATGCATGCACGCAACACACACACACACAAACACACACATACAACACATGTCTTTCCAGCTGTCTCCTGGTGATGGGGCCAGCGGCAATGTCACGCAGTACTGACACACACACACACACAACACAACGCACACGCATACACACACAAATACACACCCATCCAGTTCTCTCCTAAGAATGGGGTTAGCGGCAATGTCACGCAGCACCGACACACACATAACACACATGCATGCATGCATGCATGCACTCACAAACACACACCTATCCAGCTCTCTTCTATTGATGTGGTTGGCGGCAATGTCACGCAGCACCAACACACACATAACACACACGCACGCACACACACACGCACACAACCACACACACACACACCTGTTCAGTTCTCTCCTGGTGATGGGGTTGGCGGCAATGTCACGCAGCACCGACACACACATGCATGCATGCATGCATGCACTTACAAACACACACCTATCCAGCTCTCTTCTAGTGATGTGGTTGGCGGCAATGTCACGCAGCACCAACACACACATAACACACACGCACGCACACACACACGCACACACACACACCTGTCCAGTTCTCTCCTGGTGATGGGGTTGGCGGCAATGTCACGCAGCACCGACACACTGGCGTCCAAAGCCTCGTAGATCTTCTCAGGGTGGCTGGTCACGTGCACAGAGAACCTGCATGCGCATTTTTGTGTGCACACGCATTGTTTTTAATTGAGTACTATTGCCCAAAGCCTCGCAGTCTTCTCCAGGGGCTGGTCTAAAAATGCACCGAGGGCTCAAAGGCACACAGCACAGTGCCCATCAATCTTAGATAGGGTTGGCTAGAACCGTATATATACACCGTATATGACCGTATATTTGGTGGTTTTCCTGCCAAAAATACCGTACGCACACCGTATATTTATGGTTCTGGCCAACCATCAATTTTAATAACCAGGACTGGCCAGAATCAACCCTAAATAAACGGTGTGTATACGGATTATTGGAAGGGAACCCACCACATTTACGGTCATATACGGTCTGTATACACAGTTCTAGCCAACCCTTACAGTGGTAGGTCTGATCAGGGGGGCTGGTCACATGCATAGAGAGCCTTTTGTGAGCGTATAAGCATTTTCTTGACCAAAATCGACGCTCTTGTCCGAGCTCCCTTGCTCATTTGCCTTTTTTCCCCAGCAAAAAAGATGCAAGAGTTGAACTTAATGCAAACGGCCTCACGGCCAACATCAAAGCACAAAAAAAAACGAGTGTTTCTTTGACAGGCAAACCTTATAGCTAAGTGAGCATTTCTTTAACTGCCAACATTAAAGCTCCAAGTACGAGCGTTTCTCTGACAGGCAAACACAGGCAAACATAAGGTTAGAAAAATTTTCCAAGAAGAATTTCTTTCCAAGACCGCCAGCAGTGCACCAGCCAAAAACCTGGCTGCAGGGTATCCCTTTTCTACTCATAGTTGCCTGTTCCTGTATACCCATTGTTGCCATTTTACAGAAACAAATAAAACGTGCTGCTACACAAATTCAGGCTGTACGCACGACAACCTAAGCACACACACACACGCACACACACACGCACGCACACACACACGCACACACACACGCGCACACACACACACGCACACGCACACACACATACGATAGCTGCACACATACACGGTCAAACGTAGCAAACTCCACGTTTCCTCTCCCGTAAAACACTTGCAAACACACAATCGCCAGGAACAAACAATTTGCCTGCACACTCACCAGCCAGCGCGCACTCTGTCAAACATGGTGATCTCAAAGGACACATCGTACGTGAGGCCTAGGGAGTCACGGACCTGAGACAGGGAGAGTGTGTGTGCATGTGTGTGTATGTGCGCGTATGTCTGTTTGCATGTGTGTGTGTTTGCGTGCGTGTGTGTGTGCGTGTGCGTGCGTGTGTGTGTGTGTGTGTGCGTGTGTGTGTGCGTGCGTGTATGTGTCGTGTGTGTGTGTGTGTGTGCACATCTGAGCACGCCTCGCTCCTACAGTGGGCACACTCTTACAAGCCAAATATCCAATCATCCACACCCATCTTTGTACGTAGGGCGTGTTCAAATGGTTATGTATTGTACCCGTCCTGTCAGTGTATACAGGCAAACACAGACTTTATTATCGTTACAGTCCCGCCAATGCATGCAAGCACGCAGATGTATTTAACGTAACAGCCTCATCAGCGCACGAAAACACACATACACGCACACAGGCAGGTTTGCTCACCGTGACGGACCCATCAGCGCAAAAAAAACACAGACAGATTTGCACACCGTGACAGCCTCGTCAGCGCACAAAAGCACACACACAGACAGACAGACTTGCTCACTGCGACAGCCTCATCAGCGCAAAAAAACACACACAGACAGATTTGCTCACCGTGACAGCCTCGTCAGCGCACAAAAGCACACACACACAGACAGACTTGCCAACAACAGACTCATCAGCGCACACAAGCACACACACAGACAGACAGACTTGCCAACAACAGACTCATCAGCGCACAAAAACACAGACAGATTTGCTCACCTTGACAGCCTCGTCAGCGCACAAAAGCACACACATACACAGACAGACTTGCCAACAACAGACTCATCAGCGCACACAAGCACACACACAGACAGACAGACTTGCCAACAACAGCCTCATCAGCGCACAAAAACACACAGACAGATTTGCTCACCGCGACAGCCTCGTCAGCGCACAAAAGCACACACACACACAGACAGACAGACTTGCTCACTGCGACAGCCTCATCAGCGCAAACACACACACACATACACACACATTTGCTCACCGTGGTGAACAGCCGACTGTTTATGATTTCCGTGATGATCATCAGTGCACAGCTGGAGAACAGGGGGTGGCGACGCTTCTGAGCTATCAAAGCCTGCTTCTGCTCGGGCGTGGCGGAGAAGGGGAGGACGGAAGCGGGGGTCTGAACGGGCATCTGCAGGTGTGAGATTATGTGTGTGTGAGTGTGAGGGTGTGTGTGTCTGAGTGTGTGTGTGTCTGAGTATGTGTGTGTGAGTGTGAGTGTGTGTGTGCGTGTGTGTGTGTGAGTGTGTGTGTGTGTATGTGTGTGTGTGAATGTGTGTATGTGTGCGTGTGAGTGTGAGTGTGTATATGTGTGCGTGTGAGTGTGTGTGTGTGTGTGAGTGTGTGTGTGAGAGTGTGTGTGTGTGAGTGCGTGTGAAAGGCTTGCCTCTGTTCACACAAGGGTAAGGAGAAAGCAGGCGCAGGTATTTGGAATTTAGAAAGCGGGGTAGTTTATGGTGCATGGCTTAAAATATATGCTAGGTCACCACATACATACACACACACTTAAACATATGCTAGGTCACCACATACACACCGATGTGCATAAACCCATACCCACACCCACACCCACGCCCCTACACCCACACCTACGTGCAGTCCCCCAGACCCATACCCACACTCACTCCAACACCAACACCAACACACACATACACCCACACCCACAACCAAACACCTGCACCTACACCCACATCTACGCGCATACTCCCCCATCCATATTCACAATTTAACACCCACAAACCACACACATATGTCCACAACCACACCCACACCCATATGCCCATACCCACACCCACACACATATGTCCACATTCACTCCCACACCCACACCCACACCCACACCGACACGTACACCCACCCATACGTACACCCACCCACACGTACACCCACCCACACATACACCCACCCACACGTACACCCACACACATATGTCCACATTCACTCCCACTCCCACACCCACACCCACACCCACACGTACACCCACACCCACACCCACACCCACACCCACACGTACACCCACCCACACGTACACCCACACCCACACCCACACCCACACGTACACCCACCCACACGTACACCCACACCCATACATACACCCACACCCACACCCACACGTACACCCACACCCACACGTACACCCACATCCACACGTACACCCACCTCCAAGGGAGGCAGAGGGCTGTAGCCCAGATCAAATGGCCCCCAACGCGCGGGTGCAGCACCCGCGATGAATGCGCTGGCACGCTCGTCGCTGTCGTTGAGGTGCCAGTACGAGTGGCGCTCCTCTGCGGGAGGGGACTGGTAGGTCACGCTGATGTGCTCGATGGGGGTAGCCTGTGTGTGTGTACATGTGTGTATGCATGCATGTGTACATGTGTGTGTACTTGTGTGTATATGTGTGTGTGAACATGTGTGTGTACTCTTGTGTATATGTGTGTGTGAACATGTGTGTGTGTGTACATGTGTGTGTATATGTGTGTATATGTGTGTATATGTGTGTGTGAACATGTGTGTGTACTTGTGTGAACATGTGTGTGTCTACATGTATGTGTATATGTGTGTACTTGTGTGAACATGTGTGTGTCTACATGTGTGTGTACATGTATGTGTACTTGTGTGAACATGTGTGTGTACATGTAAGTGTACTTGTGTGAACATGTGTGTGTACATGTGTACATGTTGTGTGCGTGGGTTGCGTCTTGTGTGTTGTTGTATTGCACTGAGCAAACACTCACACCAAACCCAAAGGAAACAAAATACATGTATACACAACTAGGGTTGGCCAGAAGCATCTATGTATACGGTGTATGTACAGTATCGTTTGCATGGAATTCGCTGAATGTATGTTCATGTAAGGTGTATGTGTACCAGGATCAGGCCTGTGCACTTAGCCCGTAATGTTGGTTTTTGGACCGTAATAACGGTACCGACCGTAATTACGCCGTACAGTACGGTCCAAATTATGGTCGGCCAAAATTACGGTGTCAGACCGTACAAGGACGGTGCCACCGTGATGTACGATTTTGACTCCAATTTCGGCCCAAAGCAAATTTTTTCTTTTTGCAACTTTGTTTATGGATAAAACACATATTATCAACCAGAAATCAAGTACTGCGTCCGACTTTGAGTTTCCATGCAAGCCACTGCTGGGCCATCCCCCGAGGTGATGCAGACCCAACCCAGCCTCAGGGTCGTTCAGGGAAGCATTGTGTGGCGTCAGCACATAAGAGGAGCATGCTGGAGGTGGAAATGGGAGGTGTTCGGGGCGGTAAGGCCTTTCTGAGGCCAACTTTGCACTGGCAGTGCCAGCTCCCCAGCTGATGCAGACCCAACCCAGCCTTAGGGTCGTTCATGGAAGCATTGTGTGGCGTCAGGAAATGGGAAGAGCACACCGGGGAGCGAAAATAAATAATTTTGGGGTAGAGAGGCCTTTCTAAGGCCATTTTTGCACCGGCAGTGCCAGCTTGGCACCGTATTGTACACCTTACAGTAAATTACCGTAATGACGGTAAATTACGATCCTCCAAAATTGTAATTACGCTGTAATTTACAAAATTACGGTGCGTACAGTAAAAAGCGTACCGTACCGTACATTGTACAGTGCACAGGCCTGACCAGGATTGTTCAGTTCGGGGTTCAATAAAAAAATTTCAAACTCGCAAACTTTAACGCATTTTACCGAACCATAAAAATGCTGTTTGTTAGCTATAAAAGTTCGTCAAATTTTATGCCCATTTTTCAAACTTTTAGGTCCAAAAATGCAGCCTAAAATGCAGGAAAGAGGCTTAGATGGCCGTCAAACATTGTGAATTTTTATATACAGATTAATTATTATATATTTAACAGTTCACGCGTGAGTGTGTGTGTGTATGTGTGTGTGCGTGTGTGTGTGTGTGTGTGTGCGTGTGTGTTTGTGCGTGCGTGTGTGTGAAGGTGCGTGCAATTGCACATCAAACCGAGAGTTCTAGAACTTTCACGGACCCTTACTCCCAAAAAACAACCCTATTTCACAACTTAGATGCATCCTCCCACCCACCCTCCCAGCTGCGCACATGCACCCACCCACCCTCCCAGCTGCACACACGCACCCACCCACTCACCCAGCCACACGCACGCACGCACCCACCCAAACACACACACACACACACACACACACACATACCTCTGCTGGGGGTAGAGGGGCCAAAGTGCCCATGAAGTTGAGCACGTTCTGCTCCAGATCAGCTGGGGCAAAATCTCCCACCACAGTCAGCTCCAAGGCACCTGAGCACAGACATTCGTGTGAAGGTGCGTGAGTGTGTCGTAAATGCGAGTTTCATGCATACAAATCATGTGTTTCACCACAGTCAGCTCCAAGGCACCTGAGCACAGACAATCGTGTGAAGGGGCGTGAGTGTGTCGTAAATGTGAGTTTCAAGCATGCAAATTATGTGTGTATACGTGTGCGTGTACGCATGTGTAAGCGTGTTAGTTGTGTAGAAATTTTTACGGGTCTGTGAGTGAGCCTGTTTGAGCTTGCACGTGTGTAGACCCCTGCCCCTATACACACATACCCTCCCACACACACATACACACACCACACATTGTTGCGAGTACATGTTGGCGGGGTCGCACAGGAATGCGAGTGAGATCAGTGAAATTAACAGAAATTCTCAGTCATCCACGCACCCCCTACCCCCTCCCCCACACCACAAGCACCTGTCGTGAGCCAGGCTATTGCTTACCAGGGTGGAAAATGGACTTAAACGTACGCTCACAGCCCTCTACGGTCACTGCATCCAGCTCTTCAGGGGTGGGCTCCCTGTGAAACACGCACAGTTGAGTATCTCAGTTGAGTATCTCAGTTGAGTGTGACGACAAGTCAGACTTTAATCATAGGTCTAAACACATGAACGCACGCTCACAGCACACACACACACACACACGCACACGCACACGCACGCACACACGCACACACACACACACGCACGCACGCACGCACGCACGCACGCACGCACACACACACACACGGTCACGCATCCAGAACCTCAGGAGTGGGCTCCCTATACGCACACAGCAGTGACCATCGATTTTGAGTAAAAAAGCATGAGCGCACATTCACAGTCCTGTTATGACACCACGCCCAGCTCCTCCGGCGAGTTTTTTTGCGTAAATATTACGAGCACACATCCTTCAATATGAGCCCACATGAGCCCACATAAACACACTCGCACGCACACACGGATATGGACACACGCATGCACACATCCTCCCCTCCCCCCCTCCCCTAGTCAGCCACACACACACACTGGAATCTCCTGATCAATCTGGCCCTTCTAGCATGGCCGCCAAGGTGCGCTTGCCAGAAACACACAAACACGCGCACTTGCCACATCCAACACCCACACCCATGCGCAAACAGAGCTGAACTGCCTGATCTTCGGCCCTCCTTGCATGGCACTCATGAAGGGCTTGTCAGAAGCGCATAGAAAGCACATACAATGGTCAATTTCCATGCACACATGCTTAAAACAAACACACACACATATGCACACACCTAAAACGCCTGATCTCTGGCCCTCCTAGCATGGCACCCATGATGCGCTCGCTCGAGGCACGCTCCAAGCTCTTGCCAGTTGACCTGCAGGGGGAAAAGGCACACATATAGACATTAAAGGGCATTATTTTTTTCAGTTGACGTGCAGGGGAAAAAGGCACGCACATAGACATTTAAGGTCATGCGTGTGCGCTACACACACACACACACACACACTAACACGTTACATCGGCAAGAGGCGCACACACATTTTAAAGACATAAGTGTACATTACACACACATTAAGCATATCATACATAAAAAAAACAGGGTATAATACACACGTACATCCAACACATCACACACACAAGACAGGGTATAATGCACGCACACGCACATTCAACACATCACACACACATACACACACAAACACACACACACACAAGAGAGGGTATGATGCACACACACACACATTCAACACATCTCACACACAGGACAGAGTACTATGCACATACACACACACACACACACACACACACACACACACACACACACACACCAAGTGACCACAAACATAAGCGTCACACAAGCGAAAGGCACACACACAGATGCAGAGGCTGAGTGCACACATGCTTGCTGCAGACGCACACATGCTTGCTGCAGACGCACACATGCTTGCTGCAGACACACACATGCTTGCTGCAGACACACACACACACACATGCTTGCTGCAGGCGCATCAGTCCATTGGACACACATTTCAGAAGCGCATACTTCTTCTATCGGGTGACCAGCACCAACGCGCCAACCTTGACATACAAACGCACATATACCATTCTTAAGTTTCTCTTGCACAAACACATACACACGCACACATATATATACATACACACACTGGCACACACACACACACGCACACACGCACACACACACACACACACATACTTGATAGCAGACAGGAAGGCGATCTTTGCACGCTCCAGAGACCGCTCGTCCCACGTGGGCGTCCCGATCAGCAGGTGTAGCATCTCAAACACAGCTGTCATGGAGCCGCCGTCCACCTGCGTGGTTAGTGCAGGCTCAGTGTCAGTGTCAGTGCATGTGTGTGATTGTTTTTTTGGTGTGTGTGTGTGTGTTTTGTGTTTTGTGTGTGTGTGTGTGTTTTGTGTTTTGTGTGTGTGTGTATGCGTGTGTGTGTTGTTGTGTGTGTATGTGTGCGTGTGTGTGTTGTGTGTGTTGCGTGTGTGTGTGCGTGTGTGTGTTGTGTGTGTTGCGTGTGTGTGTTGTGTGTGCGTTGTGTGTGTATGTTGTGTGTGTATGTTGTGTGTGCGTGTTGCGTGTGTGTTGTGTGTGTATGTTGTGTGTGCGTGTGTTGTGTGTGCGTGTGTTGTGTGTGTGTATATGTATAATGTGCTCAGAGATTGAAGTAATCGAGCAGATCTCAGACACAGCAGTTATGGAGCCACCGTTCACGCACGCGGTTGGTACAGGCTCAGGGCCAGTGGGTGTGTGTCAGGGTGTGTGCGATGTGCGCAGACCAAAGGAATGGAGCAGCATCACTGACACACACACCCACACACACATCCACACACACACACACAAACACACACACACACTCAACGCACCGAGAAGTGGAAGTCCATAATGAGGTTCTCTTCATCCGCGTCTAGCGCGCATGTTATAAGATGGGTCACGCAGAAGACTTCAATGGCCTCCCGTTCCCAGGGGCCAAAAACTCCACACTCGCTCAGCGCACGTGCACCTGTGGGGTACACGTTTTGTGTGTGTATATGTGGTGTGTGTGTGCGTGCGTGTGTGTGTGTGTAAGAGTGTGTGTGTGCGTGTGTTTGTATATGTGTGCGCGCACAAGCGTGTTTGCATCTGCACGCACGAATTGCCATTCACTACAGAAAGTGTGCGTGACGAACGAGCGATGCTGTGGACTGGAGCTGCATGGGTATTAAACACATGCACACATACATGCATATGTACACAAAACACATGCACAGATAAACAAATTGCATGCACACCCACACCTGCACCCGCACCCGCACCTGCACCCGCACCCACACCAGCACCTGCACAAACACCCCCTCACCCACCTTACACCACCGCCCCACACCCACACCCACACCCACACCCACACCCACACCCACACCCACACCCGCACTCGCACCCGTACCCGTACCCGCACCCGCACCCACACCCACACCCCCTCACCCACACCCCCTCACCCACCTTACACCACCGCCCCACGCCCACACTTACACCCACCTAACACCACCACCCCACACCCACACCCTCAACTACACCCACATCCACCTTTCACCACCGCCCCACACCCACACCCACACACCCTCACCTACCTAACACCACCGCCCCAAACCCGTCCGGCCCTGTGCTCATCTTCTCACTAGCTCTCCCCCCAGGGGCAACCAAACGCAGCAGTGCGCTCTTCGGCTCGTGGTCGGTCACTCGGTAGTTGAGCGACATGCCGTTTGACAAACGGCGTTGGACGATGTTGTGGTCGGCATCAGGGGGTGGAGTGGCTGCGCGAGCATGTGTGTGTGTGTGTGTGTGTGTGTGTGTGTGTGTGCGTGTGTGTGTGTGTGTGTGTGTGTGTGAGAGAGTGAGTGTGTATGTGTCTGCGTGCGTGTGTGTGACGTGCACACAGCAGCATGGCTTTTTTTATGACTATGCAGGTGTCGCCCCCTTTCAGGCTGCAATACCTCATTGGAGAGAGGTGAACAGCAGACAAGGGGGCGGTGCTGTGCGTTTGATGTGCCCACCGCATCAAGCATTGTGTGTGAGTGCCCTCCAACAGTATGGTTGGTGATTGCCGAGGGGCTTGGGTGGGCAGTGTGTGTGCGCGTGTGCGTGTGTGTGTGTGTGTGCATGTGCGTGCATGTGCGTGCGTACTACATGTGGATGACATGGATGCACACATGTGTGTGTGCGTGTGCGTGAGTGTACGTGTGTGTATGTACGTTGGTGAGAGAATGATCCTAGTTCTCAAGCGCTTATGTAAATAATGTAGTGGAGCCAGTGCAGGTGTGTGCATGTGCGTGAGTGTACGTGTGTGTATGCACGTAGGTGAGAAATTAATCTTTGTCCTCAAGCGCTTATGTAAATAATGTTGTGGAGCCAGTGCAGCGTCTCGGCAGCTCTGCCTCATTTGCTTAAACAAATGCAGAAGTCCATGGCCTCATGGCCAAGGATACTTAAACTTGCACACACA
>Ga0307963_1003291_pt1 | contig 12804 bp, 8 predicted proteins | sample OrgLakmetagen594_FD_201829 | JGI IMG/M metagenome (GOLD analysis project Ga0307963, IMG submission 201829) | Saline water microbial communities from Organic Lake, Antarctica - #594 | ecosystem: Environmental > Aquatic > Non-marine Saline and Alkaline > Saline | place: Antarctica: Organic Lake...
GTGCCGTCAAAAAGTTATGCTTGCTGCTGCCTCCTGGGAGGTGATATACCTTTTGTATGGTAGTACACAAGGGCAATGGTATACAAGTAGGGTTGGCCAACACCATATATATACGGTGTATGTACGCCATATTTGGCAGGGAAGTCACCAGATATACGGTCATATATGGTGCATATATACGGTTCTGGCCAACCCTATATACAAGGATAAGGCTACGCACCTTTGAGATAGGTAAGACTTCATGCTGCGATCCTGGACGCAGAAAACCAAGCACCAGCCTGTGCGAGTGTTTGTGGGAGGAAATGTGAAATAGATGCACACGTAAAATGGGTTGCGCATCGCAGATTGCAAAGCTAGATGAAGGAAGGGCTTGCGCGGGTGATTGTTTAATAATGAAGATTGTAGAGTCAGCTGAAGAAAGGGCTTGCGTTGGAGATTGCAAATGACAGTGTAATGCGTTCACATTTTGTCAGCTCGTCAAGCAAGGATCAAGGCATAGGCATCGATTGACAAATGTATTCCTTACCCTTACAAACATGTGTATTGGCATTGAAGATCCCTGGAGGCGTGGTAAAAGCCGCGAATACCGACAACATATTACACATTTAGGTAGGTTTGAATAAGGACGTTGGGCATTTGAGGCATTTTGGTGCTGGTTGGAGAAAAGCTTCTCCTCTGCAGGACAGGATACAAGAAAGCCGAGGAGAAAGTTTTGATTGTAGTACAGCCTCTCCTCTGCACGACACGATACAAGAAAGCCGAGGAGAAAGTTCTGGTTGTAGTACAGCTTCTCCTCTGCATGACACGATACAAGAAAGTCGAGGAGAAAGTTTTGATTGTAGTACAGCTTCTCCTCTGCACGACACGATATAAAAAAGTCGAGGAGAAAGTTCTAGTTGTAGTACAGCCTCTCCTCTGCATGACACGATACAAGAAAGTCGAGGAGAAAGTTTTGGTTGTAGTACAGCTTCTCCTCTGCACGACACGATACAAGAAAGCCGAGGAGAAAGTTTTGATTGTAGTACAGCCTCTCCTCTGCATGACACGATACAAGAAAGTCGAGGAGAAAGTTCTGGATGTAGTACAGCTTCTCCTCTGCAGGACACGATACAAGAAAGTCACGATTTTAATAAGTTGAGGAGAAAGTTCTTGTCCAAGCCACGTAATTGGGCATAAGTTTGTAATTGTCAAGTGGGACACAGAGTGCAAGACACACAGCTGGACACAACGGTGTGGTGGTGGTGGTGGTGGTGTTGCTGGTGGTAGTGGTGGTGGTGGTGGTGGTGGTGTCAGCTTTGTGGGTTTAGAAGAGCAGGGGAAATGGAGGGTGGGGGGGGGCAATTGGGGTGTTTGAATGGAGGAGGGAAAGGGGTGTGGGAATTAAGAGGACAACACGTTGGCATGTACAAACCAGCACAGCATGAAATGCCATCACATAAAAACCACCCCTACTTAATTAAAGGCTCATTTAAATCATACGATGCATGGAGATTGCAAGAACAAAACACATAATCCAATTAAAAATTAATGATAAGCAGAATAGGAGCTGCACCTTTTAACGACGAGGTGCTCTGATGAAGGGACATCGATAGAGGCATTTCCTTCAAACCTCTCACCGCCTGCAACAGAAAATACAGAGAGACCCAACAATTAGTTTATTTTGTCTTTTCTGTGGAGCAGTTTCAAAGTGACTCCCTTTCCTTTAGAATGTGGCGAGTCCTTTTTCGCTGCCTGTGTCCTTTTTCTCCACCTCCTTAAACGTGCATCACCAGAGTCCCCCACGACATCCCCAGCACAAACCAAGCATCACAAATGAAGGCTACGCTAAAAGTGCATCGCCAGAGACCCTTGAGGCGATCCCAGCGTCAGCACAAAAAAAAACAAAAACTTAAGACACTAGTTTGAGGGGATGTAGACACGACCATGCACGACAGTTCAACAAAATGCACTCTCAGATGCCTCTCCACCTCAAGCTCAAGGTATTATCTGCATCACTCAAAGCTTACTGCAAATAAACACAACCGTTTGCAAAGAAAGCACTCTTGAACCACCGAGAAAGTCCCTGCAGCAATACAGCCCGTCACCGATTCATGTTACCAAGCCAAGCGATGCATTCCTTGCTTTTTTTGTGCTTCGTGCACAAACCCCCTGCCACCCCACCCATCATCAAATCTGGGTTCCTTGCAATGTTTGGTCACACTGCTCAAAACTATTCTTAACTTAATATTCTGCTCTGAAGTAGGGCTGAATATTTATTAAAAAGACACCTCAGCAAACTTTTCAATGCCTGAAAAATCACATGGTTTTAGCCTATTGCAAAGTGAAACGACTTCTGTTCCAAATGGTCGTCGAATTTCAATGTGTGGGTGCATGCTCTTGACAAATCAAATTTCAATGTGTGCATGCTCTTGACAAATCGGATTTCAATGTGAGCATGCTCTTGACAAATCAAATTTCAATGTGCATGCTCTTGAGAATGTGTGCATGCTCTTGTCAATGTGTGCATGCTCTTGACAAAGGTCGCCTTTGGAGCAAAGCACTGCCTCATGGTCAACGCAGCACCCAGAGTTTACGATGTAGGTATATTAATCATGGCCCTTATAACCGGCCAAACAGGGCCAACCCTGTGAAAGTGTCCAGAGGGTCTAACCACCATCCATGGCATTGTGCTGCCTTCTTTTATGCTTGGTAGCCGTTGTCAAATGCATCAAGTTCTTATATGCTTGGTAGCCGTTGTCAAAGCATGAAATTTCCGACGCATCTAAGACCGGGGTGCACCTCTCCGTATAAATGCGCTCTCTACGCAGGCAGATAACTGCAGAGTTATCTGCTTGCAGAATAACTCTAGTTCTTGCAGGCGTTTTGTAATGCAATTTCGCACAGAAGTGCATGTTACTTTTCCTTGTTTGTTATTACTATCACTTAGAGAAAATAACTGTCAAATTAGGCGCGTTTCCAGTAGGGTGATTAAAGATTAATTATTAACTATATCAATTAATTAATCGCGTTTTGCGTTACCAATGGGTGATTAATACCGTGATCAATTCTGAATCAATTTTAATCTTGGGGGAGGAGGGTGTGTTAACGATTAATTGTTCGTGATTAATTCCAGGTGCTCAGGTACGGCGTAATAATGTGCCTTTTAACAAAGGGCTCTTAAGTAAGTGACCCTGATTATACACCACCAGCGATTGCTGCAAGCAGGCCTCCCCGACCAGCGCCCCCACAGCGTGCTGCAAGCCCAGGCCTCTCCCTTCCTGACATTCATCAGCACTTCCAAGGATTGCCTGGCATTTCTACGGGCAGTCAATTTGGGCCAAGTAGCATTCCTGATCAAAAACACAGCTCGTTCACCTAGCTGTCAGCGACAGCTCAAGCTCTGTGTTCCACCACCGTTTAGCAACCCATTTCTAACTCCCCAGTTATTCCCTCTCCCCCATGGGAATGTTCAGTGGGCAAATGGCACCTCCTCTTCTTCCCTGGGCTGGGGATGGGATAATCGCAGGAGCAAGTGGAGTTTGAGGACTCTGCATGGGCAGCAGCAGCAGCAGCAGCAGCAGCAGCGCCATGTCTTCCAGGCCAGCAGGCCGGTAAGAGACAAAGGTTGGAGGGGGGCCAGGAACGGCGCAAGAGCTTCAACGAATGTGAGGAAGAGGAGGGTGACCACGAGGTGATTATCGGCAGCAGTGATGAGGAGGCAGGGCCCCAACAGGTGACAGTGAGGAGGCACAGCAGACCTTCAGGCTCCAAGAACAAAGCCTCAGCGCAGCCGCGCAGTGTGGCAGGTTGTGGCAATGGAAGCAGGGTCTGGGCTATTCACGTCCTCTTGTTGCACACCCTCATCTCATCCTCGTCACACAGCCAATCCACAAACTCAACAGCATGAGGCAAAGGGTCAGGGGGTTTTCATTCAGCCAAGATAAAATTTGGTTCTAGCCATATTGGCCATCCCCTAAGCATTACAATATTTATTAATTTATCACGTTCATTGGAAACGCAGGGTGATTAATTCAGGCGTGATTAATTCAAACGTGATCAATTTGAGGGATTTATTCTGAATTATTCAAAAACATTGGAAACACACTGTTACTGCGCATTTGCATGTAAAAATTCCTTTGTAGGCCATGGGAGCAGGGTTGGCTGTACATGTGAATAGACAGGTATTCACAAACGTCCAATGTGCAGCAACATTTTAACATCAGGAACATTTTAATCAGGAACATTTTAACATCAGGAACGTCTTAACATCAGAAAAACTCCAAGGGTCAGTGTGAGTTCCCCCTGTTGAGGTTTGCCAATAGGATGTAAGACCTCTGATATAAACCTCAACACCCCCCTGCACTCAATGCACGTCTGACTGAAGGCAATGTCTGACTGAATGCAACTAATGCAATGTCAGGGTTGCGAGAGTGCAGAGTGCGCAAAGAGGCCACTAGGATGGGGTGCAAATTCAACCGCTCCTTAATGGAGTCGGTAAGAAAGGGCACATGCAACCCTAGGGTTGCAAGTGTGCAGAGTGCGCAAAGAGGCCACTAGGATGGGGCGCAAATTTAATTGCTCCTTAATGGAGTCGGTAAGAAAGAACACATGCAACCCTAGGGTTGCGAGAGTGCAGAGTGCGCAAAGAGGCCACTAGGATGGGGTGCAAATTTAACCGCTCCTTAATGGAGTCGGTAAGAAAGGGCACATGCATCCCTAGGGTTGCGAATGTGCAGAGTGCGCAAAGAGGCCACGAGGATGGGGTGCAAATTTAACCGTTCCTTACAGGAAGGTGCCTAAGAGGCATCCAACCACTGGATTATTTTTGGTACTTTTGGTCTAGCCATCAGCCAGAGTCTCGGGCTGTAGGCCATCCTTGTAACCCCTTGTAACCCCTTTTGGTCTAGTGCTTTTGTAACACCGCACGTAACCTAGACATGACTTCAAGAGCATACCTGCAGCAGCCAGCCCTGGCACATTGAATCGCGCCCTTATTTGCATTTAAATTCTGGCACATTGAATCGCGCCCTTATCTGCATTCAAAGCCAAGGTCTGGCACATTGAATCGCGCCCTTATCTGCAATTCAAATTCTGCAATTCAAATTCTGGCACATTGAATCGCGCCCTTACCTGCATTCAAATCCAAGGTCTGGCATATTTTTCTTAGCAACCAGCATTGTTTTTAAGGGCGCACCTGGAGCAGCCAGTCCTGGCACATTAAATCACGTCCATGTTTGCGTTCAAAGCCGGGGTCCGACATACTTCTTCGGTATCTCTTAGCAGTCAGTATTTGGTTCAAGGGCGCACCTGGAGCAGCAGGGTCCCAGCACTGCATCACACTGCATCGCTATGCATCACTCTGCATCACTCTGCATCACTCTGCATCACTCTGCATCACACTGCATCGCTCTGCATCACTCTGCATCACTCTGCATCACTCTGCATCACACTGCATCACTCTGCATCACTCTGCATCACTCAGCATCACTCAGCATCGCTCTGCATCGCTCTGCATCGCTCTGCATCGCTCTGCATCACTCTGCATCACTCTGCATCACTCTGCATCACTCTGCATCACTCTGCATCGCTCTGCATCGCTTTGCATCGCTCTGCATCACTCTGCATCACTCTGCATCACTCTGCATCACTCTGCATCGCTCTGCATCACTCTGCATCACTCTGCATCACTCTGCATCACTCTGCATCGCTCTGCACCACTCTGCATCACTCTGCATCACTCTGCATCACTCTGCATCACTCTGCATCACTCTGCATCACTCTGCATCGCTCTGCATCGCTCTGCATCACTCTGCATCGCTCTGCATCACTCTGCATCGCTCTGCATCGCTCTGCACCACTCTGCATCACTTTGCATCACTCTGCATCACACTACATCACTCTGCATCACTCTGCATCACTCTGCATCACTCTGCATCGCTCTGCATCGCTCTGCATCACTCTGCATCGCTCTGCACCACTCTGCATCACTCTGCATCACTCTGCATCACAGTGCATCACTCTGCATCACTCTGCATCACTCTGCATCGCTCTGCATCGCTCTGCATCACTCTGCATCACTCTGCATCACTCTGCATCGCTCTGCACCACTCTGCATTACTCTGCATCACTCTGCATCACTCTGCATCACTCTGCATCACTCTGCATCACTCTGCATCTCTCTGCATCACTCTGCATCGCTCTGCATCGCTCTGCATCGCTCTGCATCACTCTGCATCGCTCTGCATCGCTCTGCACCACTCTGCATCGCTCTGCACCACTCTGCATCACTTTGCATCACTCTGCATCACACTGCATCACTCTGCATCACTCTGCATCACTCTGCATCACTCTGCATCACTCTGCATCGCTCTGCATCACTCTGCATTGCTCTGCATCACTCTGCATCACACTGCATCACTCTGCATCACACTGCATCACTCTGCATCACCTTGCACCAGTGTGGCCACACTGCATCACTCTGCATCATTCTCAAGGGCGCACCTAAAGCAGCAGGGTCCCAGCACAAGCTGCTGAATGTGAATTGCATCTTGTTCCGGTATGAAAAAATGCCGCTGTCCTTGACGCGTGCCTGAATGTCACCACTGTTGTCTCTGCCCTTGTTGCCACTGATGCTGGTACCGCTATTGGGTGCTGCATTACTGCTCCCATTCCTGTCTCTGCCCTTGCTGCTGCTGCTGCTGCTGCTGGTGGTACCGCTATCGGATGCTGCATTACTGCTCCCATTACTGTCTTTGTCTATGCTGCTGCTGCTGCTGCTGCTGCTGCTATTGGATGCTACAGGGCTGCTCCCACTACTTTTGTTCTTGCTGCTGCTGCTGTAACTACTGCTGCTATCGTATGCAACATTAATGCCCCCATTCCTGTCTTTATCCTTGCTGCTGCTGCCGCTGCTGCTTATGCTGCTGCCGTAATTGCGGGTTTTGTCCTGGCTACTGCTTTCCACAGAGCAGCCGATGATGGGCTGCATGATGCTGTCAACCCCCTCCAACTTTCCCACACGCTTCAGTGTCTGTGCAACCTGCAGGTATCCCACACAATTCAACGTCTGCGTCACTTGCAGGTTTTCCAACACAATTCAACGTCTGTGTCAGTTTAAAGTATTCCCACACTATCCAACGTCTGCGTCACTTGCAGGTTTTCCCAGACAATTCAACGTCTGCGTCAGTTAAAAGTATCCTCACACAATCCAACGCCTGCGTCGCCTGCAGAATTTTCCAAACAATTCATTTTCTGCGCAACCTGCAGATAACCTCACACAATTCAACACGTACGTCACCTGCAACCTGCAGATGGTTACCGAGGATAACTAATGATTCAAAGCTGTATCGTTAGTCGTAAAGTTGGCCAGAGCCGTATATATGCACTGTACATGACCGTATATTTGGTGATTTTTCTGCCAGAAATACGGTATTTACACTGTATATATATATGGTTTTGGCCAACCCAGATCATTAGATACGCCTACCACTCCTACTTGTCTACATTTATACAAACACTCCTACTTGTGTTCAATCACACTCCTACTTGTGTACATTCACACTCCTGCTTGTGTACATTCACACTCCTACTTGTGTACATCCGCACTCCTACTTGTGTACATCCGCACTCCTACTTGAGTACATCCGCACTCCTACTTGTGTACATCCGCACTCATACTTGAGTACATCCGCACTCCTACTTGAGTACATTCGCAATCCTACTTGTGTACATTCGCACTCCTATGTGTACATTCGCACTCCTACTTGTGTACATTCACACTCCTATTTGTGTACATTCACACTCCTACTTGTGTACATTCACACTCCTACTTGTGTACATTCGCACTCCTGCTTGTGTTCATTCACACTCCTACTTGTGTACATTCGCACTCCTACTTGTGTTCATTCGCACTCCTACTTGTGTTCATTCATACAAAATTTTGAGCAGCTCGAAATTCAAGCATACAGGAGTGGGAGCCTTTCCTGATCAGCATGCGTTACGTGTTATGCGCACAAACCCCTGCATCTACCATGTGCTCTCTCAGCACTGTCATATATTGGTTAGGTGTACAAGGGAATTATGTTGGCCCAAGCACTAAGCATACCAATCACAGTCCCCTTTTCCTACACATGTCTGCTTGCAGATTAATGTGCACTGCTTACTGTTTACTGTGTAAGAAGAGAAACAGAAAAACTGAACAGGCAATGAAAACTACTCCCCTGTCAATTGTAATCTACACACGTCTGCCTGCAGTTTACTGTGCACTGCATACTGTTTACTGTGTAAAGAAATAAACAGGCCATGAAAATCACTCCCCTGTCAGTTGTAATCTACACACGTCTGCCTGCAGTTTACTGTGCACTACCTCCATGGAATCAGCTTTGCAATGCAATAATTCATCCAATCCCTACGAATCGATTCAGGGTGGTATCTGTGGGGCTTTATCCCAAATAAAAGTGGAGAATCGTTTTCATGGCTTGCACCATTTTGTTCTTGCATTGAATTGTAGGGTTGGCCAGAACCGTATATATACACCGTATATGAACGTATAATGGATGATTTCCCTGCCAAAAATACCGTATATACACCGTATATATATGGTTCTGGCCAACCCTATTGAATTGTTTTCACGGTTTGCACAATTTGTTTGAATTGTTCTCATGGCTTGCACAGTTTGTTCGTGCATAGAGTTGTTTTCATGGCTTGCACAATTTTGTTCTTGTATTCTTGTTTCTTGATCTAAGACATGGGCGCCTAACTGATTGACAGGTGCCGCAAGAGGAGGCATGCCAGCAGATGTACAACACACACATACACACACACATGCGCACGCACACAAACACACACATACACACACACGCACACACACAACACACACACGCACACACACACACACATACTTGCCTACCTGATTTTGTTTCTCTTGCAGCTGCGCATCGTAATCCAGTGACTGCAAAGCGTCAGTCAAGGCTTGAGTCAGAGATGCTATGTATGCAGCTTCATGTACAGAAATGGCGAAAGCTTAGGGTCAGTCAGAGCTTGAGTCAGGGATCTATTTCCAGCTGTATATGCAGCATCATGTACAGAAACGCTTTATATATTTGCAGCTTCATATACAGAAACACTCTATATGCAGCTTCATGTCCAAAATTTACGGCAGATTAGCGCAAGCTGTGAGTTGTGATCTGTAAACAAGTGGCTAATGTACTTGTGCCTTGCAAAAGTTTTGGCATGATGCTGGTACAACCACACTTTACACGTGCAAGATTGGTGGCTGGTAAATATATATACAGGGATGGGTCATACGGACTTCGTTTAGTGCCCAAAATTGTATTATACGGAGCAATTTGAAATATGGTTAAATACGTGATAAATACGATACAACGTATAATACGCCTACGCCGTATGACCCATCCCTGTATATATATATATATATATATATATATGTATACCGTCCTGCAATGTCCGTGTATGCATGCACTAGCGCGGCACGCACTCATGTGCAAGGGCATGTGTACGTGCGTAAACGTGTTTGTGTTTGCGTGTCTTTGTATTTGTATCGTGTTTTGTGTGTTTTGTGCATGTACGTGTTTGTGTCTGCATTGTTTGAAATGTGGGTATGACGAAGGCACTACAAAGTGGTGTGTTTTCTTTGTGTATGTGTGTTTGTACATTTAATTATATGTGTATGTGCGTGTGCATGTGCATGCATACATGTGTACGTAACTATGTGTGCGTCTGTGTGTGTGCGTGTGAGTGTGAGTGTTGTGTGTGTGTGTTTGTGTGTGTGTGTGTGTGTGTGTGTGCGTGTGTGTGTAGGTGTGCGTGTGCGTGTGTGTGTGTGTGCGCTTGTGCCTCACCACCTTACCTGCAACGTACACCCTCCACAGGGTCCAAAATGTGGGCAGGGTGGGGGCACGGCAAAGTGATGGGGAGCGATGGTAGATCGCTTGCGTGCTTCAGCATAGCCTGATTAATCAGATCATGTGTGTGCAGGGGCACATAATTGTGATGGAGAGCGATGGTAGAGCACTTGCGTGCCTCGGCGTAGCCTGATTGATCAAAACATTTGTGTGCAGGGGCACATCATTGTGATGGAGAGCGATGATAAAGCGTTTGCGTGCCTCAGCATAGCCTGATTAATCAGATCATGTGTGTGCAGGGGCACATAATTGTGATGGAGAGCGATGGTAGAGCGTTTGCGTGCCTCAGCGTAGCCTGATTGGTCGAAACATTTGTGTGCAGGGGCACATTATTGTAATGGAGATCGATGGTAGAGCACTTGCGTGCCTCAGCATAGCCTGATTAATCAGATCATGTGTGTGCAGGGGCACATAATTGTGATGGGGAGCGATGATAAAGCGTTTGCGTGCCTCAGCATTGCCTGATTGATCAGAACATGTGTGTGCAGGGGCACATTATTGTGACGGAAAGCGATGGTAGAGCACTTGCGTGCCTCGGCGTAGCCTGTTTGATCAGAGCATTTGTGAGACTTAGCAAATAAAATTTGACCAGCGCAATACATCCAATTTGTTTCATGTTATTTGCCTGCCAAGATTCATTTTTTTGTTGTTATCTTTCATTGTTGTCCGCTACTACGTCTCCTTCCCTCATCTCCCCTTAATAAGCTCTTATGCTTCTATTTAATGTCACACGCCCACACCGCCCGCCTATGACGTCACACCTTTTTTGACAGAGGTCACCACAGCAACGAGATTCTCCCCAGGCAGCGCCCTGCGTGGTGCAGAACAGAGAAAGTTGCATCGTTTAAAACTGTGTGAATTTGTAATGGGTAATTTGCAAGTACACGCAGCGCCCTGCGTGGTGCAAAACAGAAAAAGTTGCGTTGCTTACAACTGTGTGTGGCAGTGTGTAATGAGTAACTTGCAAGAACATGCAGTGCCCTGCCTGGTGCAGAACAGAAAAAGTTGCGTTGCTTAGAACTGTGTGAATTTGTAGTGAGTCATGCAAGTATACGCAGCGCCCTGCGTGGTGCAGAACATAAAAAGTTGCGTTGCTTGGAACTGTGTGAATTTGTAATGAGTAATTTGTAAGTACACGCAGCGCCCTGCGTGGTGCAGAACAGAGAAAGTTGCGTTGCTTGGAACTGTGTGCATATGTAATGAGTAATTTGCAAGTACACGCAGCGCCCTGCATGGTGCAGAACATTAAAAGTTGCGTTGCTTGGAACTGTGTATGGTAACGTGTGATGATTAGGGTTGGCCAGAACAGTATATATGCACCGTATATGACCGTAAATTTTGTGATTTACCTGTTAAAAATACCATATACACACCGTATATATATGGTTCTGGCCAACCCTAGTGATGATTGCTTTGCAAGAACATGCACCGCCCTGCACGTGCCGAAAATTTGCGTTGCAAGTACATGCAGCGCCCTCCACGTGCTGGATGGATATTGGGCCAGTCAAGACATCGAGAGTATGTTTGCAAACACCTGACAAGACAATATCTCTGCTGGAAAATTGGGCCAGTCAAGACATGTTTGGGCCAGTCAAGACATGCTAAAGCCAGTCAAGACATGTTTGGGCCAGTCAAGACATGCTTAAGCCAGTCAAGACATGCTTGCAAACACCTGACAAGACAACATCTCTGCTGGAAAATTGGGCCAGTCAAGACATGTTTGGGCCAGTCAAGACATGTTGGGGCCAGTCAAGACATGTTTGGGCCAGTCAAGACATGCTTTACCCAGTCAAGACATGTTTGCAAACACCTGACAAGACAATATCTCTGCTGGAAAATTGGGCCAGTCAAGACATGTTTGGGCCAGTCAAGACATGCTTGGGCCAGTCAAGACATGTTTGCAAACACCTGACAAGACAATATCTCTGCTGGAAAATTGACGTACAAATGTACGGGTCATGACACGTAACCAGCCCTTGAAATTTATAAGTAAGGTTGGCCAGAACCATATATATACGGTGTATATACGGTATTTTTGGCAGGGAAATCACCGAATATACGGTCATATACGGTGTATATATACGGTTCTGGCCAACCCTATTTATAAGCAAAGCAATGGAACTCAAGCAGGAAAGTGCCCTATCCCCACAGAATTAAACTTAAACAAGACAGGCTTCGGCTCTCAACCAGGCATGCTTACTTGCAAGCAAGGCGCTTTACATAGATCGAACACCCAGCAAGGTTCTAAAAAAAGAGCCTTACATACTAGCAGGGTATGCACAAAATACATTCGTCCAGGATCGTCACAGAGTACATGCCTGACCTGGAGGTTTTCAACCACATAAGTACGGAACCCTACCTGCTGCACAAAATGACAAAGTTGGAGGGGGGCAACAGGCACACGCCCTGCGCGGAGCGATGTATTGTGTACAGCATTGAATACAGCACGAGCTGGGGCTGAGTGTGTGAGCAGTTAATTGCAAGATTTAGGAAATAAGCGGTCAAAATAAAAGGCACACCTTTCCCTCAAGGGCTAAACGCGAGCATTCGACTTCGTAGCACTCCCCCACAGATGGTTTAGGGACAGCAAGAGCCCGGCTGGCTTGGACTAGGCTCGAATGGCGCTTGCAAGAAGGGCCTGGAAGAATGAATGAGTACAGTGATTCCCTTGTGCGTGCGTGCGAGCGAGCATGCGTGCATGCGTGCGAGCAAGCATGCGTGCGTGTGCGCGTCCCTGCCTGCCTGTCTACATGCGTGCGAGCTTGCGTGCGTACGTGCGTGTGTGTGTGTGCGTGCGTGCGTGCGTGTGTCTGTGTGTGTGTGTGTGTGTGTGTGTGTGTGTGTGTGTGTGTGTGTGTGTGTGTGTGTGTGTGTGTGTGTGTGTGTGTGTGTGTGTGTATGT
>Ga0307963_1003293_pt1 | contig 12803 bp, 10 predicted proteins | sample OrgLakmetagen594_FD_201829 | JGI IMG/M metagenome (GOLD analysis project Ga0307963, IMG submission 201829) | Saline water microbial communities from Organic Lake, Antarctica - #594 | ecosystem: Environmental > Aquatic > Non-marine Saline and Alkaline > Saline | place: Antarctica: Organic Lake...
TGTCCACGCCAAAAAGTATACGTGCCTGTTTAATAAAGAACGCCTCCTGCAGAAGTGTTACATTTATGTAAAGAAACTATTGTTTTTTGTGACCTCAGATCATTTCAGGAAAGGGGCATTAATCCCCTCTTTTTGGGTGGGGCTTGGCTAGGCTGAATTTTAGGCAATTTTCTGCCCTGAAACGACCTCACAGCAAGCTTCCATATGCCATTGTGTAGTATATTAATACATTTGAATTATTGAAGGAGAATTGGAAACTTTTTGGGAAATTTGGGGGCGAATTGGGTTCATTTTGGGTTAAAAATTGGCACTCCCAAAACTGCTTTAAAAACAATCGTATTATACGCGTATTGAACTTCCCAAATGACCGTATGAAACATCCCTGTTCTGGACACTGAAAATAATCAGAGATAATCCAGTTCAGCCGGTTTGGATTAAGATCATGCACGCATGCACAAACACATGCGCACAAGGTTAAACATGCGCACACACACGTGCAAACACACGCGCACACATGAGACCCCTCCCCCCTTCACAATTCACAACACACACAAACACACACGCACACCTCCCTGCTTGCAGGTGGAGCCTACAAGTGGCAACACAGGCATCGGCTTGGCGTACGTGGCTGCTGCCAAAGGCTACAGTCTTCTGCTGACTATGCCAGACTCCATGAGTATAGAGCGTCGCACCTTGCTTCGGGCCTTCGGGGCTCAAATCGTGCTCACAAATGGCAAAATGGTGAGTGTCAAAGAAATAGGGCAAGGCCATCAGGGGCGCAGATCATGCTCAACACAAATCAATGGAAAACACGACTAGCACGCAAGTGTGTGTGTGTCTACAGACACACACTCACACTATTTACCTAGCTCTGCTCCTCCTATGAACTGTTCTAGTGCTCCTACGAAGGGCATTGCGCATGGTGAGAAACAGTCTCACTTTAATTACCATGGGAGGCTGTCCTGCATGTAAAATCGCCTTGCTTCTCAGGACCGTACCTATGCACATGAACACACACACATACACAGACACACCCAGATGCATACTCAGACACACACACACACACATGCACTCACACACCCGCTCACACACACATACACGCACACATCTGCAGTGCATAAGAAGCGCACAATGAAAGAGGGGACAAGTTTGCACTTGTGCATAGGTTCACTTGTACATCACACGCCGCACGCCACACACACACACACACACATGCACGCACACACACATGCACGCACGTGCACGCTGTAAACCCCACAGGACAATGTGGGAGCGTCGCTAGCGACGCTGAAAAGTAGGCGAAGCCCATCACGCGCGCAACGTGTGCGTGCATATGCATGTGTGCGTGTGTGTGCGTGTGTGCTTGTGCGTGTGTCTGTGTGTTTGTGCGTGTGCATGTGTACGTATGTGTGCGCGTCTGTGAGTATTCGTGTGCGTTTGTGTTTGTATGTGTGTACATGCGTGTGTGTATTATATGTGTGCGTGTGTGTGCGTATGTGAGTATTCGTAGGCGTTTGTGTTTGTATGTGTACATGCGTGTGTGTAATATATGTGTATGTGTGCGTGTGTGTGCGCGTATGTGCTTGCTAGCCTGTTGTGTGTGCCTTGCTGCCTCACAGACGCTGCAGTGGTGCGCGTGATGCTGTACTAGAGCATCCTTTGCTGAAGCAGGCGTATGGATGTGCTGCTGCTGCTGTTCCCTGTCTGTTGAGAGGGCAGGTGCGAGCATGGTGCCCGGGCTGGCCACATCTTCTACCTCTGCTTCAACACACAGTGCACGGCAAGCACCTGCACCGTGCACTCCATGCCCCTCAAACAGTCCAAGCCAACACGGACCGCGTTCCTGAAGGGTCCCGTCCAAGCTAAGCTTCGCGCATCATGAATATCTGATTAAACTAAAATTATTAAGCCCATCAAAATTAGTACTACTTAATCCCGCTTGCATGGTCAACCGTGAACTTTGCAGCCGAAACACAACCAAGGGCTCCTGACACAGCATCTGTGGCCAGGGAAGTGAGCTGATAGATACTGCACCAGCAGGAAGTGGTCCAGGGGCCTGGCCGAGGAATCCTGGGCAGCTTCCTGGAGCTTCCAAACATAAAAATTTGCTCTTAAACTTTGCACACGGCACCCCAGGTTCCCAGAATTCTTCTGGCACGGTACGAGTTATGGTTAGCAGCCAATGTCGAGTTTCAGCTCGGGAGGTGCCGTAGATGGTCCTGGGGAGGAGGTCTTGATCCCCCCAAAAATTAAACTTGTCTCTAACACTTCACACACCGCACCTCAGAGTCCCATATTTCATCTGACACGGTGAGGGTCTTGGTTAGGAGCCTATGTTGAGTCTCAGCCCATGGGGTGGCCTGGGTGAGCCTGGGGAGGCCTGTGTGAAGTGTGGTGGGGAGTAGACAACGCTAGGGGCTCACGCCCCCACGAGGGGGTCTTCGCCAACAAGTTCAAGAAAACCGGGTTCATCGTGCATGTTCAAAGCTGAATTATTTCTCACAACGCAGTACAGGGTTTGAACCGTACAATTGCAGAGAATCAAACAGGCCGTGCGGCGTCTTTCCTCTGTCGTGCGTCTGTGCTACCAAAAAACGGTGCTCCTCTCCCATTGCCCAGGGCATGACTGGTGCCATTAAAGAGGCTCAAAAAATTGTGGCGGCCAAGCCAGAGGCGTTCATGCTGCAGCAGTTTGACAACCCGGCCAACCCCCGCGTTCATTACGAGACCACAGGTGTGTGTTTAGGCTAAGTTCATGCTGCGGCAGTGTCAGAGAAACTTTTAGGTTAGTTTTATTTCTATTCTAACTAATTCTATTATGTTTCAAGGCATATTTAGGCAGATCTCTGCTTTCACTACGAGGCCACTGGTCGTACGTGCGTAGGCCAGGAAGGTACATGGGAGGTGTAGGGCCCATGATTTCTAACAGGGGCACTTGCTGTTAAGGGACGCTTGCTGTTACGTGCTTGCTGTTGCAGCAGGTTAACGATTAATAATACGTTAATTATATTAATTATAATAATACGTTAATTGCAGCAGGTTTACGAATAATTTTACGTTAAATATAATAATTAAAATTATTATAATATTACGTTGATTGCAGCAGGTTAACGATTAATATTAACGATTAAGCCGCGTGGGTGCAAGTGGAGTGTTTGCAGCCACGAGTGCAAAGAGAAATGCATGCATTCGTGAGAGTGCAAAGAGGACTGTATGCATTCGTGAGAGTGCATTGAGGAGTGTGTGCAGGTTGCCTTTCTAGAAACTAGAAACCTTCAGCCATACGCAACCTTGTCTACAGCACACAAATTACTGGGCACAATGTATGTTTTTTCTAGGGAATTACTCCCGTCTGGTGGCCAAACTGTCTTGTAAAAGGTCTTAGGTTGCTGCGGAGGCACTGTGTCTATCTGTCTTGACCCTCAGACCTCAGACACAAGCACGCTGGACTAATCACATTTGCCTATTTTTTTCCAAATAAGCTTAGAGCGGCCGTGTGGTGTCAGTGGAGATTGTTTGTGACGTGCTTAACTACTTGTAACCCCTCTGCCTGAAAAGACATTGCATGCCCATCTTCTTCCAAGGTTAAGACTGTGGAGCCATCATACACACTGACACACACACAAACACACACACACACACACGAGACACAGTCGTCTATATAATCAATCTAGTTAGTCTCTTTCATTGTACAATGCTTCCTTTCATTCATTAATTTTGTCGTTTCCTCAGAGCCTGAAATATACGTGGCAGAGAGCTGGCCAGATCGACTTCTTTTTAGCAAAAGGGTAGCAACTCAGGCATCACCCCCTGTGAAGATTACCTACAAATTTGCACCAGGACCTGAGATCTGGCGTGACACTGCCGGCCAGATCGACTTCTTAGTAGCAAAAGGGTAGCAACTCAGGCATCACCCCCTATGACGATTACATACAAATTTGCACCAGGACCTGAGATCTGGCGTGACACTGCCGGCCAGATCGACTTCTTAGTAGCAAAAGGGTAGCAACTCAGGCATCACCCCCTATGACGATTATATACAAATTTGCACCAGGACCTGAGATCTGGCGTGACACTGCCGGCCAGATCGACTTCTTAGTAGCGGGCGTGGGCACCGGGGGCACCATCTCAGGCGCAGGCCAATACCTTAAGGAGCAGAACCCAGGTGCGCTGCTAACAATTGCTTAAACAATTTGTGGCGGTTTGAAAACTGACAATCGCTTAAACAATTTGTGGTGTTTTAGCAACTTGTGAGGTGATTGAGTAGCTTTTGGCGACTGACAGCATGTAGTGGCTGAGTAACTCAGGTGGCTCAGCAGTGGCTGCTGACAACCACCAGTTGAGCAGCAAGTAGACTGCAGGGAGCAGTTGAGTTACCTGAGTTACTCAGCCACTACATGCTGTCAGTCGCCACAAGCTACTCAACCACCTCAGCAGTGGCTGCTACCCACCAGTTGAGCAGCAATAGGCTGCAGGAGCAGTTGAGCAGCTACAACCTGTCAGGCCTGCTTTAACCCAAGGCCTCGCATAATGCCTCTCAAGTCAATCCCTGTTAGTTTCTAAGCAACCAGCTTGTTTAGGTAGACGTGCGCGCACACACACACACACACACACACACGCACACACACACACGCGCACACACACACACACGCACACACGCACACACACACAGGCGTGCAGTTGGTTGCGGTTGAGCCCTCTGAGTCACCCGTCATTTCTGGGGGTCGTCCTGGCTACCATCAGATCCAAGGCATCGGCCCTGGATTCATGCCTAAGAATCTCAAGGTCAGTAGACTTTGTCTTTAGGCTAATGGCATGCCTCCGGTTTCCTACCCAGAAACTTGGAGATCAGCTGGCTGGGCTGGCTTTGTTTCTCAGATTTAAGGAACTGGCCTTGTTTTCATGCCCAATCACCTCAAAAGCAGATGACGGGGCTTTGTTCATGTTGTCACTCACTAAAATCTGCCAGCAACAGCTTCCAAGCTCCATCTTAGGAGCCCAAATAGAGGCATTGTACAGATCAGGTGGTATTGTGATGTTGGAGTCAGCTTCTTGTTGTGCTGCCACAATTCAATTGAAGCGCTATATTGTGATGTTGGGGTCGGCTTCGTGTTGTGCTGCCACAATCTAACTGAAGCGCTATATTGTGATGTTGGGGTCGGCTTCGTGTTGTGCTGCCACAATTTAACTGAAGCGCTATGTTATGATGTTGGGGTCGGCTTGGTGTTGTGCTGCCACAATGAATTGAAGCACTAGCTGGGTCAATGCGCACACAAGGCACGGAGGATGAGCAGCTGTCAGTTCCGTCATGTCGTGATGCCCTCATGCATAGGGCTGGCCAGATCCGAATATATACACCGTATATGACCGTATATTTGGTGATTTTCCCACCAAAAAAACCGTATATACTCCGTATATATATATGGTTCTGGCCAACCCTACTCATGCAAGGTCGGTAGCAGTGGTTATGTGTGTTGTTGGGGGCAGCTTAGTGTTGCAGCTGCTGATTCTTTCCCTTTCTATTCAGCCCAGCCAAGCCCCACCCAAAAAGGGGGAATTAATGCCCCTTTCCTGAATTGCACATCTGAGGTAACCCAATGGTTTCTATACATGAATGTAACACTTCTGCAAAACAATTAGTGAATTTGGGATCAAGGGTGTGAGTTGGGGGCTGGAGATGTACCATTTCCCTGCCAGGAAGGTGGCATGGGTGTAGAAATGCGGGTATTGGTCCGAACTTCACCAATTGTTTTGTTCCCAGACAGGTTTAGGGTTAAAACATGCCCATCAAAGCAAAAAAAAGGGGGTTGAAAATTTGCCCCTAAAGGACTCAGTGCGTGGGCCTGTTTGCTGGGCAAAAATGGTGCATACCTGGAAACCCTGGAAACACACTTTCTGGCCATCACCTGAGTGTCAGGAGCCCTTCAGTATGCTCCCAAGGCATACCCTGTCAAATTTTATGGTCTGGAATGCTGGAGATGGGCCATGGTGGGCACTGACAGCTGAGATTCTAAGAAACAAGGATTTGTGTTCAGCTGTCTAACTACAAATCCAACTCGACCAGATGACTTTGATGCGAGTATACTATGAATAATGACAATCTCACCTCAGGAGGAGCTGTGAGCGGGCCGGAATGCCCAGCGCTTGCCGTTTCATATCTGCCGGGCCATTTCAGACCATGAGCATTGTCAGGTGTCAAAGCTTTTATTATACACTGAACATCGCAAAACCAGCTTTGCAATCCACGCATCCGCCCAAAGCCTTGGTTCCTCGTAGTTTCCCTGCCAAAAGGAAGTCCAAAACCGGACCTTCACCCCCGACCCCCAGACCTTCACCAAAATTTCCCCAATACTATTGCAAACACCCCTGGTAAGTTGATGGTACCGGGGAGGAGCTTTTGGAAATCCACTTTCTGATAGGGATTTCCACCCTGCCCACCTGGGCACCTCCCGCCACAATTTGAGCGTGCACGTGTGCTTAGATTTATCGAATTAAGGTTCCTACATACCGTACGTCCCCACCGCCCCCCCTGACACAAATTATTTATGGCCAAAATGTGCAACCGCCCCCCTAAAAATAAATATTTTACCGTTTTGCACTGCAACCGCCCCCCCCCCCGTTGGAACTTCCCGATGGGTACAGACGGGGCTGGGGCTGGGGCTGGGGGTGCAGGGGCAGGGGCAGGTGGAGCTGGTTGGGGGGAAGGTGAGGTGCGGGAATTCCTGACCACTCATCGGAAGGCTTCCTGACCATTCATCGCTCACACTGCTCAAACACTTTAATTTCCACCACCGACCCGCAACCGCCCCGTTCAGGAGTAAATTTAGATTAAGCCACCGCCCTGTCACCGCCCCTACCAAAAAGAATAATTAGGGGGCGGTGCTATACTTTTCGTACGGTACTTAAATGTGCTTTTTTTGCTTTGGGGCAAGAACTCTCACAGGGATGGCTGGCCTGACTCGCGTGCCCTAAAGCAAGGTCAGTAGCAGTGGTATCTGCATCGTGGTTGTAATGGCCACACAAACATCCCAGCTGCAGAAAAAGGGAGGAGATTCACTACATAAGATGCCCATGAAAACGACGTGCATCGTGCTTATATTCCAAAATGACCAGCACATGTGTGGGCGGGAGGGCCTCCTTTTCTCCTCACAGCTCCGTACTCATATTAGGGTGTGCAGAGGGGGATATGAGGCTGCACTTTTTACATTGCAATTTGTGTGTTATCCTATGTCGGTCTATTCTGCAGCGTTGTGCCTTTTTTCCCCCTCCAAGGGTTTATTGGTAGGTGCTACAAGTCTGGTGCTACAACAACAACTATCACAAAGTTTTACATGCTTTTCATACGCAGCCTAGCAATTGCTAGGTTGACACTGACTGACAAAGCAATTGCTAGGCTGACACTGACTGACAAAGCTTTACATGCTTTACATACGCAGCCTAGCAGTCGCACGTTTTGACTGATGGCTTTATCTGTAAACTCTGTAAACTCTTTGTCAGCCTACCTACTTCCCTGTACACAGCCTACCTGTTTCCCTGTACACAGCCTACCTGTTTCCCTGTACGCAGCTGGTCCTCCTTGATGAGGTGATGCGCATTTGCAGTAAGGAGTCTGTGGACAAGGCGTGTCAATAAAGGCCTACCTTGTTTCACCACTGTTCATTGCATCTACACACCACCATGCACGTTTGCATGGTGGTGTATTCTCATTTGTGGACCTGACTCTTTCCTGTGTACAGCTGGACCTCCTTGACGGGGTGGTGCGTATCAACAGTATGTAGGGTTGGCCAGAACCGTATATATACAGTGTATATACGGAATTTGTGGCAGGGAAATCACCAAATGTACGGTCGTGTACGATAATCATATACAGTTCTGGCCAACCATAGCAGTGTGTTATGTCACTGCTTTTTGCTAGCGTTTCTCTGTTTTTTCTCCATCTTTCAATAATCTTGGCCCTCACGGCTTCCTCTGCATCTTCTTCCATCTTGACTTGCCATTTGTTTCTGCTATCGTTTTCTTCTCAGAGCAATTTGTGCGGAATCTTGCCCTCACAACGCTTCCTTTAGTTCGATCTTTTCTTTCATCTTGGCTTCCATTTGGCTCTTGTTTATATCTAGGGCAAATTGTGACGGGTCTTGTCCTCAAAACTTCCTACAATTCAATCTTTTTTCTTTTATCTTGGCTTGCCAGTCGTATCTGCTCTAGTTATTTCTCTTCCTCTTTGTTTTCTTTCATCTGAACTTGCCGTTTGTTTCTGCTTTTGTCTTCTCCTTAGAGCAAGTGCATCCTCTTGTTTTCTTTCATTTTGTCTTGCCATTTGTGCATTTGTGTCTGCTCTTGTTTTTTTCGAGCAAGTTGCGAGGGCCTCTAAACAGTTGTGCTTTCCCTTAAAAACGATTTCCTTTGTCTTACCTTGTACGCAGGTGGATCTCCTGGACGAGGTGATGCGTATCAGCAGTAAGGAATCTGTAGACATGGCTCGCCGCTTAGCTCAAGAGGAGGGGCTATTGGTGGGCATTTCCTCAGGTAGGGCACTGGAAGCTGTTATGAGCATTTAACAATGCTACGTAGCCGCGGAAGAAGAGCCATTGGTGGGCATTTCCTCAGGTAGGGCACCGGCAGCTAATGTGAAGGCCTGTGTTGCTTGCAGTCTCGGTAGGAAGCTGAAGAAGGATGCCTGTGTTGACTGTAAGGCCTCTGCACCATCCTTCAAGGAGCCTCTGTTACTCTCCACACCATCCTTTTGGGAGTGGTGGCACCATCTACAATGATCACGCACTGGAGCCTTTTAAGAAGCTGGGTCTTGATTCTCAAAGAGCTAAGAAACTTGATTCCAAGCTTCATGTACATTCTGTCAACTACGCTGCCAGACTTGTCCATACCAGGCGCGCACTTTCCAGTACTATTATCAACTCTCATCATGAGCCGGTTCCAGGTCAGCCTGCAACCCTCCTAATCCCCATTGATTTTTTTTATTGTGGTGGTCTTACGGTACCCAGTACCAAAATGGCTTCTTTTCTTTGATTGATGTGGGGAGTGGTTTTCACTGCCTGCGTTTTCTTTTTTTGTAGTCCTTGATCCATAGCGTTGCGTGGATGCACACAGGCTTTGTGTAAATACAAGTGTACAAGGTTGTTATTGGCAAGCTGTGCGGTGGTAATGGCTAAGGGACACTGGCACAACATATTTGGTTGATAAATTACTGCTTTTATTTCAACTTGTACTGTTCATTTGTGCAGCGCAAATGGCATCACCGAACGAGCGACTGCGCAGTTTGTATTGCTTTGAAAAATCATATCCGTGTGCAAGTTCGGAACATATGCATACAATGAAGTTCAAGGGCTTTTTATGATTGCGGGTGCCCCGCAAGCAAAGTTAAATTATATGCGGGTTGCCCGCACAGGGTTTTATAATGTATGCGGCAGAGATGTGTCATACGGCGTATTCGTATAATACCTAATTAACGCGTATTTTATTTTACCAGAGGGGGTTAACTGAGCAAATGTCCTGAAATCTGCTTTTTTTGGTTGCAAATCAGGTTTGAATGATGTAACTAGATGGTTAACGAAGTTTGGGGCTAAAAGGACCACCCCATTGGTCTGGACAGAAATACAGTTCAGACTTTGGCACTGAGTTTCCACATTACAGGCCACCACGCCCCAACCATGGCCTCTTTTCATCCCAAAACAAGACGGGAGGACTTCCTTTATGATACCAAATCATCCTGGGGTTTGAAAAGCATACTTGGTGAAGATTAAATTTCCACCTTTCTGGCACCTCTTTCGCTAATTTTTCAAGGGAAATGGGCAATAGGGTATCTGGCCAAGTACTGCTCTGTTTTGCCCCATTTTTGTTGCAATGATATTCTTTATTGAAATGTAGACTGTTCATATAAAAATGACACAAATCAGGTCAGTGGGTGGTGAGATATGAGGGAATGGTGGTGAAAAATAGGGTTCACGCCGCGGGCAATCAGGCATGTGCGTCGCAACTGGCAGTTGTCAAGCTCAGGTTTAGCCAAAATTTCAGAGCACCTCTGGTTTAGAAACTGCCAGTTGCGGCGCACATACTCAATTCACATTTCAGCAGTACCCCTGTTTGGGGCCTCAGATGGTTACCACTGGTATTTTACCGAATTAAACAAATCAGGCCGTATTTTACAAATACAATTTTTGGCCTTTATAGGCAATTTCGCCCCAAAAACGGCCTTCCACCGAGCTTCCAATGCTACATTATGATATATTAATATATGAATTATTGGAGAAGAATTGGAGAAGAATTGGAAGCACCCCCAAGGGTGATTTTGGGGCGAATTGGGTTCATTTTGGGTCAAAAATCGGCACTTAAAGCATTGTATTATATGCGTATGTTTTATTTAATGTGGTTTTACTGTATTGAACGTCCCAAATGACTGTATGATACATCCCTGGTATGCAATTTTATAGGCAGGCTTTTTCTCCCGAATGCATATAATCATATGTGTGCATTAGCTGTTGCATACATTTGATTATATGCAACAGCTAATGTTTGCCGTTTGCTAGCCGTGAGCAGTGGCAGCGCTGAAAGTGCGGCACAGCACTCAAATATTTGTTTAGCACGTGGTGTTGTTATGTTTTGGCACGTGCTCTTTCTAATGTCATGCATGTCTAATTGGAAAAGTGCAGGCCATGCAGGGGCGGCAGCGCTGAGAGTGGCGCGACGCTCAGCAGATTGAACTGCACTGAGGCAACCCAATGTTCATTTTGTCTGTGTATGCATGAAACGATCGCAGGCTGTGCAGTGGCGGCAGCACTGAGAGTGGCGCAACGCTCGGAGAACAAAGACAAGCTTATTGTAGCCATTGTTCCGAGCTTTGGAGAGCGCTATGTGGGTACATTCTTATGTTTGTATGCACAGCACCCTGTGTGTTTCTGGGTGTATTTTAAGCGTAGACGGCACTGCTGCTTGTCACTGTGCAGCTGTGTGCAGCTATTGTTGCATCGCGCTTTGGAAGGCACTAAGTGAAAATGTAACTGCAATAAAGGATTGCACCTTGCATGCACTGTGCGCGTTGTTTCTTTTGCACTGAGGTTTGAAAAGCAATGCATGAGCGAGTGTCAGGGGCGCACATTGGTGAGTATGCAATTGTTATTACTCTGTTTTGTGTACATGTGCATGGTTGTGGGTGATCGTGTTCCTGTCCATCTGAGTCCTTACTATGAAATCTTAGCAGCAGCCCAGAATGTCTTGTGTTGACTTGGACGGTAACAGAGAGCGAATACAGCCAGACAGGAAACCCAAAAGATAAAGCAACTAACCAACTGCTAGCCTGCCTGAATACCCAACATCTTGTTGCTGCCATTCAAAGATATACCATGCTTGACAAAGCGATTGACATGCCTGCTCTCCTGCCTTTGCTGCGTTGCAGCTGTCGACCGTGCTGTTCAGCAACCTGGTCGGGGAGTGTGACCAACTGCCAATTAGTTACTAGGCCTGGGAGGGGACAAGCGGAGGATCCGAAAGCTCTCAGTCCAGACGCTGCCTGAAGCATGGCCTCCATCCTTGCGTTTCCAGGCTGCATTGTCTTGGTCCCTGTTGCCAGCCTGCCCTTGCTTGTCAGTGTACAAGCGCTTACTGTGTTTGCTGGCTGTAGGTTTGATGCAAGCAATTGCGTAGTGTGGGTTGGGAAATGTGCATTGCTTAAAGAGTGGAAATTGAAGAATGGAACAAGTAATACTAATGCATGGAGATGGAGGGAAGAAGAGTATGGGGATGGTTAAGTAACGAGGGTGCTGTGGGACGCCAGGTGCGTTCTCCAATGATTTTTTAACACCATCATGTGCTATTTCACCTTTTCTTATGCTCGTTTGTATACAGAAATAATCTGTTCCATTAATGTTCAGTTTCAGCCGCTATCTATCTATTTTGACATCCATGTGTCCCGGGTGTGAAATAGGGAAGTAATGTCACACCCATTCAGTGGCAGCGTCAAATTGTGTGGCGAGCAGTTAGTTGGTTGACAGCTGAGAGTTTATGTATGTCCTGTTCAATAAGCTGGATGTGCGAGTCTTATTGATAACCTTTATCTTCTGGATTTGATAGTCTTGCTTGGTAATCAAATGACATCATGTGAGCGTTATAAGGGTTTACAAAGGTTTTACAAAGGGGGTAACCGGCAGCCACATATTTTGGGCTGATAGGCATAGCTGGATCAGCCAGCATAAGTAAACGTAAGGTTGTATAAAAGGAACTGGTCTCAGCCAGTGCCTTATGGCATTCTAAGAGGTGCCATTAGAGGGGATCCTCAAGAGACCCTGTACTGTAGGTTGTTTGTCCGATCGGCTGCTGACTGATTGCGGCCAGCCACAAATAAATCCGTAAGCTCAGAAAGAAGAAGAAAAAATGATCGGTGGAGTTGATGTTTGGTGTGTTGTATCAAATCACCGTTACTGCAAAGTATTAAGACTCAACCACAGTAACCAAAAAAAACCTAAAATATGAGTTTGTGAAACAAGCCTGAAAGATTATGTGAAGAGGATCATTTACAGAGGATGATGTCGTGCAGTACAACATCATGAATTTAGAAGGTGTGAATCACCCCTGCGAGTCTGGCAGGAAAGGCCTTCAAGGTGGAAAATCCATCCAGCAGAGGAGTTGCATTAATGAAACTTTGCTTTCGCATTCAAGCCAGATGACTTGACGAAATGAGTTGAATAAGATTATAAACCTGACACACAAACTGAATGAGCTCTCCATCGGACATGCATCTGCACTCATAAAAAAAGGTATGCACTGCAATATAACACAAGCAACAACAGTCAAGG
>Ga0307963_1003298_pt1 | contig 12800 bp, 16 predicted proteins | sample OrgLakmetagen594_FD_201829 | JGI IMG/M metagenome (GOLD analysis project Ga0307963, IMG submission 201829) | Saline water microbial communities from Organic Lake, Antarctica - #594 | ecosystem: Environmental > Aquatic > Non-marine Saline and Alkaline > Saline | place: Antarctica: Organic Lake...
ACACACACACACACACACACACACACACACACACACACACACGCACAGACAAACACACAAACAAACACAACACACACACACACACACACACACACACACACACACACACACAGACAAACACACAAACAAACAAACACTACACACACACACACACTCACACACACAACACACACACACATATACAAGCATGCAAACACAGACACACAGACGCATAGGCACGCATCACAGACATGCATCACAGGTACACACACACACATGAATCACAGATATTTACATACACACTCTCACGCACAAACGTACACACAAATCACACATGCATGCACGCATGCACACGTCCACTTCTCCCACATCGTTTACCCAAAAGAACAGTTTGCTTGCACACCACAATGAAGCAGGTACATAGCACTTACAAAGTGAACGGCGCGACACACAACACACACTCACCTCCACTGCTGCGCGCTGCTCTTCTCGTACAGTACACCTAAAGAGCTGCGCAGCCACCTGGCAGCCTGATGGATCAATACTCGCAGTACAACCTCCCGCAGCAGCTCCCCTCCTACCCACCATTAGAGCAAGGCGGGGACTATGCCTATAACCCCGCAGCAGGCTATGCCGGAGGAGTTGAGCACAACAGTTCAGCAGCAGCAGGGGTCGAGTATGGGGGCGCTTCAGCAGGGCCTGACTACAATGCCACCTCATACGGAAGCACGGCAGACTACGCTGCTGCTGCAGCCGGATACGGCTACAGCGGAGAGTACAGCGCTTCAGCGGGCTACGGTGCAGGAACAGGGGGAGACCAACCGCAGCAAGTAGCTTGTGCCCTACCTCCGCCTCCTGACCTGGTGGCACCTGCCCCCTCATCATCAGGAGGGGGAGCACCGTACAGTTTGGCAGGGTCCCAGCAGGTGGGGTTCGTCAGGTTTCTGTGCAATATAGGTTTCTTGCAATGATTTTCGGTTTTGGAAGCCATGAGCTCAATGGACTCCTGTGCACACACCTTCAGTAGTGTTGTGGGGTGTGCTTGTATCCCTCGGCAGTGCTGCTTTTGCACCCTCCCCAGAGGAGGGAGAGCACCCTACAGCCTGAGTTTGCACTTCTACAACCTAAGTTGCACTACTGAGGTTTTATTAAGGGGTGAGGGTAGTCTGAACACAGTAATGGGTTTTAACGGTGTTCACTTTTTAGGTGTTCGTCTGGTAGAATCTCAGGAGTAAGAGCCGTCCTGCGCTCCCTGCCCTTTTGATGAGTGAGATGCTCCAGGCTTTCCCCTCTTTTTATTCTTTACTGGGGTATACACAAGGCAAAGTTCTCCCCCAGCTATAGAGCCTCTTCCCCAATTGGCACAAGGCGGTGGAATGTTGTGAGGCCCAGCATTAAATAGGGTGGTGCAGGACACAAAACATCATACCTTGGCATGAGCCAATGGTGTTTGCACTATTTGCGTTCTCATCCTTTTCTTTCCAGGTCTTCAGCAGGAAACTTGTCAGGATTAAAATGCAGGCGCAGAAACCTGAGTCTTGTTGTGCGCTACATTATGCAACGACTGACGCTGGCCACAACCTCGTTGATTTGATGTATATACACACATATTTGCAAGGAAACCATTACACGGTCATATACTGCGTATGCGTACACTTCTCGCCAATATCAGTGACTCTGAGCTGTTGTTGTCATTGTTGCGGCGGTTCAAAAGGAAAGAGCAGCTTATTTCATGATGCTGAATAAATAATATCAATTGCCCACAGTGGGTGAGAAATTTACATCATTGCAAAAGTCCATCATTGCGGGGGCTGTGGTTGGAAGCAGTCCTTGAAAAAATGTTCAGCAGCAGGTCTTGGAAAAAAAGTTTAGGAAACGCGCGTTTGCAGGGCCCCCCTTGCGCATTTGATTGCTGAAACACGCCCTTGGAGGTGCTCATACCTCTGCCACCACACATGTTGGAGCACACATGCACCCAAAAGCAAACACACACACGTACATACTCAGAGACACACACATACACATATACAAACACGCATGCACACATGTCTGCAGGCCACTTGGGACACGCCAAAGCAAGGAAAAGGGGGGGGGTTGATTCGTGAGGTGAAGAGCGCGCTGGCCATGGCAAAGCAGCACGCGCTGGAAGTTGCCGCAATGGAAGCAGGTGTGTGTGTGAGTGTGTGTGTGTGTGTGAGTGTGAGTGCATGTGTACATGTACATATACGTATGTTTGTGTGCATTCGTATGTGTGTTCATTCGTTGTGTTGTTGTGCGTGTGTACGTGTGTGTCTGAAGGTTGGTTCATGTGTAGGTGATGAGGAGAGTCTCAATGTACATGATATACAGGAATGTGTCACATGCCTGTATAAACAAGTGGTGTACATATGAATGATTAGGTCCCTTTGTCCTGTACCAATCACCAACCTCAGTAACTCAATGAGACATTTACAGAATTTGCATTCAACCCCTGCACTTTGCCGGCTTCCATCGTGAACCTTAGTCCTAGCACTTGCGCATGGCATTATTGGTTTGCCAGCAGTAGCATGCAAAGGCAAGACTGCTTTTATAGAGCGCTAGAATTTAATCATGCAAAGGCTGGATTTTGGGGGGATAGTGGAATTGAGGCAGGGGTCAAATTTACTTATCTACCTGCACGTTCCGTACCCATGATTAAGCTGTAAATCTTGACACCGATCTCGCATCTAGGGTTGTACACGCATCACGTGCATCTGTTGCATGTACATTGCATTGGACACAGGGAAGCAGACCCGTAGAAGTAGAGGAAGAAGCAGGAGCCGCAGCCGTAGTCCGAGCAGGGGAGAGGGCAGCAGACGCAGCAGACGCAGCAGGAGCTTGAGCAGGCAAGCGGCTGTGTGTATTGTGTGTATATATATGTGTGTGTGAGTGTGCGTACGTGCGTGGATCTTACTGTGTACATGTGTATGTGTATGTGCATGTGAGAGAGAGAGAGAGAGAGAGAGAGAGAGAGAGAGAGAGAGAGAGAGAGAGAGAGAGAGAGAGAGAGAGAGAGAGAGAGAGAGAGAGAGAGAGAGAGAGAGAGAGAGAGCGAGAGAGAGAGAGAGAGAGAGAGAGAGACAGAGAGAGAGAGAGAGAGAGAGAGAGAGAGAGTGTGCGTGTGTGTGTTTGTGTGTGTGTGTGTGTTTGTGTGTGTGTGAGAGAGAGAGAGAGTGTGTGTGAATGCTTAATGGCGTGGCGTATGTGTGCTAGCACAGATATAACACAGGGGAAGAGGGTAGGCAGAGAAGACGCAGCAGGGAAACTTGTTACAGCTAATACAAACGTGTCAAATCTTTGTCGGTGGAAATTGATTGGATCTGATGTAAAACTGAGGAGAAGGGAGCGAGGTGCGCAAGTTGGGGTAAACATGAGTCAGCGAATGAGCGGTATTGATTTCTGTGAACATGGCCAAGGTAACCTTTAACAAATGATAACAATTGGCAAACGGTGATCCTATTAATACGATACTATTAGTATCCATGATGCCCATGACGTTGTAAGAAGGGAGGGTGCATTGCTTCATGTAATCAGACTATAAAGCGGCTGTACTATGACCTAGCACAACTCTGTCAAAGAACAAAAATGTTACTTTGATGATGTGTGCACACAAATGCTCGCTCTTGCATTGCACCTGACAATTCAGGGATCGACGTCGCCGGAGAAGCAGCAGAGATAGGAGCGAGCGAGGTAGGCTTCTACCCCTGCTTTTGCTTCTTTGTGTCTTGTCTATAATGTAACCCTTTATGCAGTAAATCACCCATTTGCCTTCTGCTGTGCCTCATGAGTGTTTGCCTTGCAATGTCTGGACGACCTGTCCACACTCTGCTGTTGCTTGAATATTGAAGTATGGTTAAAAAGCTTGATTTGCTGCTTGGAGCAACGCTACGTGACCCACCTTTTTGGCAACATCATTTTGACATGCTCCCATGCAAGCCCATTCTGAATCATCGTCCTAAGACCTTGGACATGCCCCAAATTGTGGTCGGTTGGAAGGCCAAGGCTCCATGGTTGCATGTCGGGCAGGGTGTCGGACCAGCTTGTCCTCAAATACACATCGCGATACAATCTTGTGCGACTCACATTACCATGGTTGCTTGGTGTGTGTCCAGGGCGTCGAACTGGCTTGGATGGTGATCAAAGGGTTCGGCGTAGCAGCAGGGGTGTAAGCGAGGAGTACGAGGAGGGGGGCCGTTCATACAGGTGAGAAGACGAAACAAAGGTTGCAAGGTGACCACAGTTTAAACCAAAGCACATACACATACACCTGTCAAGTGAGGAGTTGAAAAGTGCAAGTCATAAGAGGACAATAACGCGCAGAGAAAGGGGGGCATGTTGGGGACATATTGACATTAGGACACGTTGACGTCATATTTCTTGGCTTGGCCTGATAGTAGGCAAATCTTGGAGAAGCATGGAAGGAGCGGAAGCCAGAATACGCAGAATGTCAAACACCCTAATGATAAACCTTCAATATATTTTTGGTGCACAGCAGATAAAGAGTCGTGTTTCTGACCATCACGCTCCTCACTTTAAGGCTGAACCTGCATCAGGTCCTGTGTTTTTGACCATCACGCTCCTCACTCGTAAGGCTGACCCCGCATCAGGTAGTGTATCAATCGTTACTCCCATCAAACACTCCTGACTTGTGAGGTTGACCTGGCGTCAGGTCGTAGTCATAATACAGCAATGGTCATAATCTGGCATGATCTCGACTGCTCCATCAAATCACTGACCCCTTGCAGAAGAGGCAGAAGTGGCAGCAGGGACCCGCAAGAGCCCACGCCTACTGTGTTTATTAAGGTGCGGATGGCAGGTGCCTGGTCAGATATCCTTTTCGCTGGGATGCGTCTCTAAGCCACTCACACAGGGCAGGCTGCACAAAGGAGGCCCCTGATCGAGTGCCAGGCTAGCAATCAAATGCCTTAATTGAAGGGCCGTTTCCCACTGTGACCCTTGTGATATTACTGAGTTCTTACACAGCCTCATAAAAATTAAAGTAAAATACGATGGCAAGAAGACTCGGTCGTTTTACAAGTTGCAACTCCAAACATTGCATGCCCGAGTATGTAATGGTGTAATGGTAAGGCATGTGCATTTCAGCTGTGCTGTTTTGGCAGAAAGCCATTCAATGCATCCGTCGTATAGCACTCTTGCCTCCTGGATTGTCCATACAACGGTGAAGCCTGTGCATAACTTTCACTGCTTACGCGTGCATGAGTGTAAGTGCGAGTGTTGAGCTGCGCTGGTACCTTTATTTCTCCTTCGTACATCAATGCGCTTGCCAGCGGCTTTGTATTTCAACAGCAAATTTATGAACGCCCGAACTTGAGAAGATACCTCAAGGCATTTAACGGACATGAAAGTTTGAAGCTAACATCAATGATAAATTTTATTTTCAAGCACAACTGAGTTCATGTCTGGTTCAGGTTTTCTTACCTGGTACAAGGTATGCAAACATCTCTGTGTAACCAAATACGTTTACATCTAGGTGCAAACACCTGGTGGTCTGCTGTGTGATGCACTAAACATGCACCTCTTTCATCTTATATTCTTCATTCTTCAAACCCGCTCACTTTGTTCATCACTCCCTTTCTGTGTCATGCCAAAGCTGAACACCTTGTCGATTGTCCTCCCCTTGCTCTCAGGGGATCCCAGACTCCTCCACCGAGGAAGACTTGCAAATCCTTCTAGCTCCTTTTGCCAACGTCATGTCAGTGCGTTTGGTCAAGAACAGGGAGACAGGTGGGGTTTGCGAGCGGCATCATCGCATCGTAAAGTGAGCGTGGTTGCTCTGTTTAGGAGGTCTCTAGGCCACATGCTGTCGTGCCACGTTCATTGGTCTAACATTCCCTTTCTTGCATTTGTCAGCTTTTGTTTGTGCTGCTCCAGGCTCCTAAGTGTGCTGCTCCAGACAGCAACGTGTGTGAACACTATTTCATCATCAATATACAGTTGCCTGCCTGGCAGTAACATGTGTTGTGTTTTGATGCATAAATGTTACCTTCCAGGTTTGCATCGTGGCTTTGCCTTCATCGACTTTGCCTCCGCCACTGATGCCTCACGTTTCATGGATCCTGGTGTGTGTTTGTATGTGTATGGGTGTGTTAGTATGTGTGTGTATGTGTGTATTAGCATGTGCGTGTGTGTATGTGTATGTGTGTATTAGCATGTGCGTGTGTTTGCGCGCATGTGTGCGTGCGTACGTATATGCGTGCGTGCTTGTTTGTACATGTATGTGCATGAGTGGCGGTGTTTTGGTGCGTGGCATGCGATCTTGCGTATGAATCGTGGGTTTTTTGTGCATGCATTTGCGTCTTTCTAGGCGTCTAGGATGATGAAATCGAGCGCAATTTAATTTAATTCCTGTTACGTTATAATTATGCTGATGCAATGTAGCTTGCAACAACATAGCTCGATGGCTGACATTTTAATTCTGTGTCCTCTGCTTCAGACAGCGTTGCACTCTTCAAAAATTCCACTTCCTTCAAAAACCAAGATGACAGCATAGAAACTTAAGTGACAGCATAGGATAGGCTGTTAGCATTGTAACTCCGCTTACTCATCTGTGCATTTGATAGGCTATGAGCATTGTAACTCCGCTTACTCATCTGCGCATTTGATAGGCTATGAGCATTGAAACTCTGCTTACTCATCTGCGCATATGATGATAGGCTATGAGCATTGAAACTCTGCTTACTCATCTGCGCATTTGATAGGCTATGAGCATTGTAACTCCGCTTACTCATCTGCGCATTTGATAGGCTATGAGCATTGTAACTCCGCTTGCTCATCTGCGCATTTGATAGGCTATGAGCATTGAAACTCTGCTTACTCATCTGCGCATATGATGATAGGCTATGAGCATTGTAACTCCGCTTGCTCATCATGTGCACTCCTCTGCTCTTGTTGCAGTGGTGCGCCCCACGTTGGCGCTCGGAGGCAACCATCTATACACCGAATACACCCAAGCTTCTCAGTCCCTGGCAGGAGGCGATGGTAGCAGGTACGTGCATTTGAAGGCTTTTGGCATGTGCTCCTGCCCAGCTGTGCGTGCAAGTGCTTTGTGTTGTGCCCCTTGAGTCTCTGACAGGAGGCCATGGTGACAGGCGTGTGCATCTGAAGGATGTTGTTGTGTATTGCTACTCAGCTCCTAGCCATGCTGTACGTGCAAGTGCTGTGTGTTGTGTTCCTTGAGCCTCCGGCAGGAGGCCATGGTGACAGGCATATGCTGCCTCACCTTTTCTCTAGGGTTGGCCAGATCCAGTGAGACTGCAGCTTTGCTAGAGTTCAGATGTTTAACATTGGATTGTCAGGGCGCTGCAAGCACTGATATGATATGAGTGACCGAGACAAAGGCCGATGTTTGGTGTTTCCCACACTCTTCTCCTGGCCTGTCAGGTTCACAAGTATCCTGTGTCAAGTCATTTGAAAAAGGGGTGTTTTTACTTATGCATAACAAGATTGTGCATGCCTTTATTCTTCTTGCGGGACCGCTGTGAGTGCTGTCTATTTCTAGAGGTTGTTGTGCGCATGTCTGTGCGACCAAAGTCTGGCCTCAATAACTGTATCCTATGTGACTTGCAGGGGCCCAGTGCCTTCAGAAGCAAAGGGAGGGGCGGGAGGCCCACCGCTTGACTGGGTGTGCGAAATGTGCACTGCTGTCAACTTTGCCAGGCGAGTTCAAGTTACGCATTACATGGCTTGTGAGGGGCGCAATGAGGGTAACAAAATAAAGGTATCGGACCGGATGTGGGTCACAAAAAAATGACTCCGCTCAATTATATGTGCACTGCTGTCAAGTTGGCTGTCAGGTGAGCTACTGCACTTTTATCACTGCCCCCACGGCTGTGCTTCATTTCCCGCCCAGACACTGCATCATCGTTGCCTGTCACAGTTACCGTCAAGCACATGTCGATGCACGCCTGTCACTTGCTCCAAAACACCAGTGACGGACGCATGAAGTTTAGTATGGGCCAGATTGAATGGTGGTCGTCTCTCCATACTGATCCAGGCTTGACTTGTCACTTCAAATCAACCCCCTATAACCCTTTGCAGGCGTTTGGAGTGTTACCAGTGCTCTTCTCCAAGGCCTGCGGTTCCAAAGCGGGTGGCCATCGACGCAGAGGGTCCCTCCACCATCCTCAAGGTGTCTTTACATGTAGTGATACACTGGCCATTGGTGGCCTGCAGCTTGGGAGGAAGCAATACCATAACGATGTTGAGGCTAACAGACACTGTCCGTGAACGCAACACTGGAGATACCTTCTCTGACCAGGGGGCTCGTTTCACCATAAACAGGCCCATGATGCCTTAACAAGTGCATGGACTTTCTCTAAACCAGGGGGGGCTGAATTTATCATAAATAGGCCCATGCTGCCCTGACAGGTGTCTGGACTATCAGAGGATGCCACAGAGGAGGGCCTGCGGTACATCTTCAGTGTTCACATGCCAGTAGCCGACGTGCGCCTAGTGCGTGACAAGTTTTCAGGGGCCCCACGTGGCTTTGCCTTTGTGGAGCTCGGCAGTGTGAACGATGCCACACAGGCTCTCAATCAGCTACAGGCAAGTGGGGGGGTCTATGACAAACCATTCCATACCTAATTTCACCATCTTAAAATTGCGTCTCATCATTATATGCGTCATAGTTTTCTGCTATGACTGCAACCCCTGCCTGGATGTATCCTGCGCTGCGCGCAGAACTTCATCCCTGCATTCCAAAGGACGCCTGTCCGTCTGTGCTACGCACGCGACCGTGGAGGGGCTCAACCCGCAGCTGCCAGCAACCCAGCCATGCCTTTGGAGGCCATCCAGGTAACACACAAGTGTGAGATTGGTGTGACTGTTAACATAGCTAAGTGTGAATAAGCGAACGTCGTCTCTTTGGGTTCACGCTGTCTACTCAACAACAGATTACCAATTAGAGTCCCCTCTTGCTGCTGCATTGCAATGGATTATGCATGAAGCACACCTTGCTTGAACGTTGCAAAAAACCGTCTGGAGTGGTCCCTTGACCGAGCGGCACTTTACTTTGATGTGGTGTACCATGATGTGGTGGCTTGAGTTGGTACAGCCATGGCGGTGGCAAGAATGGTTTTGCCTGAGTACTTTTGCAGACCTATATCGCCACGATGCCCTGATTGCAGGAGATGCAAGACATGAGTGGTTGGGCCCCAAAGGAGTTCACTGAAGGAGAGGATGCCGAGGCGCAGGCTGCTGCAGCAGACGTACAAGGTGCACGGTGTTTCAATTTTCACCTAGTATCTGTCTCGATTCATGTAGCAGCTGCTTGCATCATGCCAAGGTGCTGCAGACGGACGAGGTGCACGGATGTCTTATGTCACTCTCGATCCAAGAGCTATATCTGCTTGCATCATGCAGGTGCTACAGGCACACAAGACGCTTGTTCGGCACGTGTTCCTAGTTGTTTGCCATTAGCTGCTTGCTTGAAATTCTGGTTGCTTGCTGTCCACTGCATCCACCGTCAGAAATGAGGCCTTGTTTCAACATTTGTGACAATGGATGCAGTGACTTTTGCACGTACCCGCTTGAACAGGCTTGGGTTTTTTTCTGTCTTGGAGTTGTCTCTAGGAGGTGCTCAGCACGTGCCCTTGCCTTTGCGCTTGTGAGCTACAAAGCAACAGGACATATGCACACAGCCATGTCAGCTGGCTTTACTTTGAGCCATCTGTCTACTGCTACTGAGGATGCATGACTGACTTCCCCTGTGTTCCTCTTTTCATGGGCACCGCTGGCCTAAAGACACCCTAACCAAGATGATCACACTGAACCAAGATGGTCACACGCGCTGAACCAAGAAGGTCACATGCACCTAATCAAGATGGTCACACACACACACACGCATTTAACAACCGCTTTAATGCAGCAGAAGCTGCAGGCTCTAACAGTCAAGCAGCTGATGGCTCAGCAACCCAGCCTGCCAGTACCTCGGGCTACATCTTTGACGAAGCTAGTGGGTACTATTATGATCCCGCCTCCGGCTCGCACTACGATGCCAAGACTGGCTACTACTTTGTCCCTAGCACACAGCAGTGGTGCTCATATGATCAGGTGCGTGCTGTATAGTGTATGCTTTGCATAGTACTGTACAGTGTATTTTGCAGACGGTGCTTCCAGGCAATGAGCTTGTGGGCCTTCAGTCATGTTACTTATTTGTGCCTGTAAACAAAGTTTACATAGTCAGAAAGGCAGCTTTGCATGGTCAGGGAAAAGGGGCAAACCATGCACGCCCTCACGCAAAGGGAGGAATCTGGTCAAGGGCAAAATCCCATCTTTAGGATGCAAGCTGTGTATGTGCTGAACGAATGCAAGGGAACTCAATTTAAGAGTCTTTGCTGTTTTTGACAAAAGTGTTTACTTAATTCATCAAGTGCGCAGGAATCACGCATTCCTTCATGCTGGCTTATAATTGCTACACCTACCTAAGCACAGACCAAATCATGAAGGAAATGCGATGTTGTTTCCTCCTGCTAGTATCTCTGTTAGCAAATGATGCAAATTAGGAACACACACACACTCACACACACACACAGAGACATTATCCTCACACTCACACTCAATCCATCCTCAGGCCACCGGACAGTACACACCTGTGTCTGCCTCAGCTTCAGCAACAACCGGACCAAGCACAGCTGCACACGCCGCGTTAGCCACAACAGGTGTGTGAGTAATAAATTTCTTGAACAGGGAAACAGGGAATGTGAAGGAACAGGGTTGTCGGCTGTTAGCACAGCAGTGTCCAAACAAAGCAAGTGAAGGCACTAAAAGACATGCCTGATCTTCAATGAAGTAAGGGCTCATCACAAGCCGACCAGACCTCCCGCCTTCTCTCGTGCTGTGGATTACGAGTCTCATGTGCTTGTGATGACTGACACAACGATGAAATCGAAATTTTGTGAAGTGAAGTACGCACAAGGCCTTAAAGGGGAAGGGGGAGGGGGGGAAGCTCGTATTTGTCTCGCATTTGACGTGCCGTACTATCAAGTTTTTAACTGACTGGAAAGCAGGAGGACCCTTTTAATTGCAAGTCTGATCGCTTTCATTGTTCGCAGTGGACAGACAACTGGTACGCGTACTGCAAAATGCAAACCCGAACCGTGGTTGGACCAGTTACTTAGCCTTCATTATTTTTGCCTTGCCTTTCATGCAAACGGGGCTGACTCTTGCTTATTGTGTTCATTTTGGATGAGTATTGGCATAAAGACCAGGCACCATGAAATTTAACACAGCAATTTTTAGCTGCCATGTTGCACTTTTTACTTCCGTATTCGAGTTTGTGGGTATTGTTGTGATCAACCGCCAGCCGCAACAAGAAGCAAGCTGTAAGGTTCCCTTGGATTTAACCAACTGCAACTGCCTTTATATACACAGAAGGGGTACTTGCGGCTCAACGTGCGAGTGCAAGCAGTGGCGCTGCTCCCCCTAGCGCGCAACAGAATAAGGGCAACAGACCAAGAGCTGTAATTGGAGCCAAGCCACAATACAATAGCCAGGGGCTTTTTGCCGCAGTGCAGCAAATGAGTGTGAGTGTGCACCTGTGCATATAGGGTGTTAGTGCTGTCTTCTTGTCTTCAGCAGCTGATCGCTGCAGTGCAGGGTGTCAGTTTGCTCTGCACTGTGCAGCGCTCAGCTGCTGTACACACACGGCATTTGCTCTGCTCTGCAGCAACTCTTCCCTAAACGTATCATGCATTAGCATATGATGTATCGTCATGCATTGTGCACTGTGCACGTTACTGTGCACAGCCTTTTCCTACCATTTCTATTAAGTACATAATCCAAGTTCTGGTGACGTGACATTCCAGCAGGGCCAGCACTGCACTGAGCAAGGAGTGTGTGGGAAATTGTGCATGAGAGAGTGTGTAGCCGGTGCCATTGCCTAGAAATGCTTCTTTCTGCAAAGCACTGGCCTGGGGGAGCACAAGGGCCGCACCGAAGCTGCTTGCTTTCTTGTCAAATGAGTATGTGTGTTCACGATAGCCTTTGGTGCAGAAGGGCAAATAGGCAAATTGCTATGATCAAGGCATCCCATTCTTTGCAACAACATGAAACCCTCGCACTCGTTCTCTACTGAGCAGCTGAATTGCAGCATTAGCAAACCCGGTGTGAGAGGTTCTGCTGTCTTGAGATGCAATGACCTTTTGTCTGTGTGGGCTTTTCTTCCTCTGTTTACAGATATAGGCTCACTGCTTTTGTGCATAGGCTTTCAACTTTCGTGTATGATAATTTGTTTCTGTTGACCTGGTGCAGGAGAGAGAGGCGCAACAGAAGGCCCTTGCTCATCAGCAACGAGCAACTGTGGCAAGCAAGCCTCAGGTTTCCAAACCCCCGCAGACAAACCCAAACTCCAAGGCAGCAAACCCATCTGCAAATCCAGGCCTGGGGTCCAATGCAGGCGCCGCAAGCAAACAGCAGCAGCAGCAACAAGCTCAGCAGCAACAGCAGCAACAAGCCCAGCAGCAGCAACAAGCCCAGCAGCAGCAGCAGCAGTTACAGCAGCAGCAAGCCACCGAAGCAGCTGTCCAGGGGAAAATATACAGGAGCAAGTGGTCTCAGCGTCAGGGCAGTTCAGGTCCCTGATACGGATCCGGATGTTAGCGTTCTTATTAGCTTGTGTCTGGAACGCTGCCACTGTTGGACAAAAATTTTATCTTGAACCCAGGAGGCAGGAACAAGTGCAACGTTGGGCCAGCACGTGTCAAATTGGTTAAAAATAACATATTCGGAAACCTCTCATCAAGAACTTTCGATTGTTATATATATAGGTCCGATCCGCGGAGGGG
>Ga0307963_1003304_pt1:0-7500 | contig 12788 bp, 11 predicted proteins | sample OrgLakmetagen594_FD_201829 | JGI IMG/M metagenome (GOLD analysis project Ga0307963, IMG submission 201829) | Saline water microbial communities from Organic Lake, Antarctica - #594 | ecosystem: Environmental > Aquatic > Non-marine Saline and Alkaline > Saline | place: Antarctica: Organic...
GGTTGAGGGGGGGTTCGACTTTTTGGGACACCCCCTCCAGAATTTTTTTGGGCCACTTCTACAGAATGTAAAAGACACCATTAATTTCCTGAGCTTGAGAACTGTCTATTGGCACCCTCTTTGAGTAAATTGAGTAAAGGGGGGGTCTGTGTGCATGGCTGGGAGTCAGTGCCATGCGCGCAAGGGAGTGGGCGGCAGGGGGTGTAAAGGTGAACATGCAGCAAATCAGTTCAAACTTCCAGGATAGCGATAATGTATGATGTGATTATAAATGGTGAAGTCAGGAGGCAGGGCAGTTAGTGAACTTGCAAGCAAGTTGTGGGTGCCTGGAAGGGCAGGTATGCATGGGCGTCCGCTGCTCAGTTTCTGTCCCATAACTCTGCTGCAACTCACTTTTTCAGTATGGTGAGTATGTAGATGGATGGGGAATTGAAAAAGGAGCAGATTGATACCCTTTTTGTCCGCGTAGGGTTACTGCAATGGGGGTTTTGGGGGTGGATAAATGGTTCAGAGGGGGTCCCACCCATTTTTTGAGGGATGTTCCACCACTTTTTTTTTTGCCCTCCTGTACCAGCATTAAAAAAATGCCCTGTCGGAGAGATAGGACCATCAAAGTACGAGGAGGAGAAATTACGTGATAAAGAAGTCACAAAGAAGAGGCTAAGGGGAATCTTGAGTCTTAGAGCTCTCAAACGAGCACCAGGTAAAGAAAGTGCAGAGCTGCAGTACACTAATGCACCACCACATGGTTTGAACAGACCGCCCGTCCCGGCCATTCCTGACGTTGGCAGCAAGCTATTGATAAACAGCTAAGCAGTTAGCACTTACTGGAACCTGCACAGGAGGGGCCGCAACTTTCACTGCTCCTCAGTCTTGTTGTTTCCTCAGTCGGTCATTACCCCTACTTGGTAATTCAACCTGTCAACTGAACTAACCGTAACAGAACTATGTTTCTAAATAATCAGGTTTTTCCGAACCTTTAGGTGTGTGCGTGTATGTCCCTTTTTACTCGCCGTGCCATGTTTATCACCAAAAAACTGGCATCCTTGGGAACGAGTGCACTGATGCTTTATTTGCTCTGCGGAAATTGATTTGGACATGATACCCACAATAACCCAATCCCCACTCATCCATCTTCTGACTAGCAAGAGTGGTAGACCCTCCCCCAGCCCACTCTTAACACCTGTCAATTGTTACCTTCAGCAGAGAGGCTTTCCATTTTCTCAGATCTCAATGCTATACAAGCATTCATCAGCACGTTACCCACAAATCAAGTCCTAAAAAAAAAGGTTTCATACCATTTCAGTCCACAAAATGCTATGCAAAATACTAATAACTGATCAATGAAGGTTTTGTCGGAAAAGACTTAAGTAACTCGTTTTGGACGAATGCAGGTGTCATTTGCAGAAAAGAAATATGTAATGCTCTGCCATCAAACCTTTCTCAAGAGGAAGAGATTGCCAATGATTAGGATGCTTGAGTTATCCACGCTGACAGCATTTATACTGCTTGTTTTTTCTTTCCTTAGTGTCTCTCTCTCTCTCTCTCTCTCCCCCCCTCTCTCTCGCTTAAAGACAGCAAAAGCCTCAGCAGGTCCGTCCGTACGTGCAAGACAGCACTGCCGGTCTTAGTTAATGGCATAAATTCTCCAAAATATATTGCAACAGATTAAAAAGGAGCAGTACAAGCGCTCATCGCAAAATATATCATACAGGCACTACGACGACATCTGCAAACGCCTTTGTTGTCTGGACCTGCTCTCCATTTGGCCTATCGTTCCGACGAATTCGCTCTTTGCTTTGATCTGGGGTGTTGCCATGCCCTGTTTGCCGCCTGCAAAGGCACCATATTTGGTAGGTATTTGGAATGAACGGTGTTTCTATCTCAGAGGATGGAAATAACACACATGTGCCATCACTTTTTCTGGCATTCATCAGAAAGTGATGTTGTCTGGGAGTTTGCTAAATTTAAAAAGCACCATCAATCTGCTGTGAGAAATCAAGATGGGGGAGGATCAGCGGGTTTGTGATTGCATGAACAACAACCCCCCTAGTATTAAGGCCGCAATTGATGTGATTATGTGCCATAAGCCCAGGCAAATGTTTGGGCCGTAGCTCCTCCATTTAGCAGAAACAATCTTTTGCCCCTTTCTATGCTATATATATCACGTTCAAAACATTTTATTCACTCTGCCAAGTGCATTGTGTGTTCGCCATGGGGATGCATCTTACGGGATTCAGGTAGTTTGGAGGCGGGCCTCCCCACCACTCAGCATAAACACTTTAAGCACTGTTCTTACACTGATCAAACAAAGAACCGGCTGATCCTTTTTCCTTTGCATAGAAAATTTTATAAGCTTAATACATACAAGCCAAGGTTTCACAGAAGTGCTGCAACAAAGGTTTTATTGGTTAATACCCATGACAAATTCCTGGTGCGACACTGAGTCAGTCGCCCCCCTCGTCCGCTCCAACCTTATCAACTTTTCAACTCCTTGGTTTTGCAATGGAGGAATTGATGTGGGGAACGGCTTCACTGCCTGCATTGCTTTCCCCCCCCTCTTAGCACAAGGCAGGCGGCTAGAGAAACGAAGTGCAGCTGTACCTAAGGCTTGACTTAAATTTGCAAATTTAAGAGCGACAATCATCGAAGAAAAACAGAGCGACGATCATAAGCAAAGTTGGCCGGAATCGATCACACACGGTGCACATGGCCATAATATCAGATATTTCCCAGGCATTAAAAATGTGTACATACATTGTGTATGCGTGATACTTGCTAATCCTGATCATGCGATATTGTAATGAGGGGTGCTAGTGCCATAAACCACTGCACACGCACCTGTACACACGCTCCATGCAAACATTAATGTCAGTGTCAACGAACACACGGTCGTCTAGTAGATCACGAAGTTGGCTCCATGGCTCGTCAGGTAGCATTATGTAATTGCCTTCAACAAGTACAATCCTGCAGAAATAACAATAACAATTCTGCAGAAATAACAAGCACCAGACGAATACAATCCTGCAGAAATAACAAGCAGCAACATAATATAGGGACCGATCTTCATTTTCATTTGAGGGTTTGCCAAATGTTGTCTTGCAATCTGTGAGCAAAGGTGATTGGCTTAGACGTGCAAAGTAGAACAAAATCCTTATATCGATGCAAAGAGAGTGTAGTGAAAGTCCAATCTGTGTTGTTCCGGCTGCAGAGGGGGTGTAGCTGTACACCAAAAGCTGTGGGAATGAAGCTCGTTTCAGCTGAACAGTGAAATTAGGCCATACCTGTGAGATGGAAGGATTTTGATTGCGTCCGGATTAGGGTCTCCCACGCCTTGAAAAAAAGGATGAAAGTGATTGAGTCGTAGATAAGAAGTAGGCAGGGGTAAAGGTGAAAGGGTGATGGGTGCAAACGTGCAAACAGCAGGCATTTTAGGCAATAGCAGGTAAGCAATGGTCAAAGGTGTCGCAATTGAAGGAACGACAAACAATGACCTATGAACTATGAATAAAAAGCACGACATAGTGTGTGGCTTTTCAGATTGGACTAGTTCATTCATGTGCAAAGTGGCATGCATCTGACAGAGCAGGCTCTTAACTAGATCACCACCATCATCATCATCATTATCATCATCATCATCAGCAGCAGCAGCAGCAGCAGCAGCAATCATTCCAAAAATGATGTAGATTGCTGTACATGAAGGATACATGATTACTTGGGCTGCCTTGAAAAAAGGAATATGCTGCCTCCAAGGATCGCACCATGGTCAAAGCTTGGAGCTAAGACAGTGTCTGCCTGTGGGTTCTTGAGCTGTTGGCAGACTGCCACAAATTTGGCGGCATCAAAAGTGAAAGGTGCCCCTCTCCTTGCGCGTGCTTCCTAAATAGTGACAGAGGATGCAGAGCTGCCTCAGGTGGGTCATGGGAAAATGTGGCCCCCCCTCCTCCAGAAAGAGAGGACGACAAAGCTAGTGGAGGCTTTGCATTTCTTGCTCAGCACACGCATGTCTTTAATTTCTTTCTTGTAATTTTGTGTAAACAAAGGTAAGCACAACAACTAGCAAAGATTGTTTTACACCACGCACAGGTTAGGTAGTATACACCAACATTAAGTGAACAGACTGCTGACTCTTGATGGCCTTGCCTAATCAACGTTGATCAATTTCACTGACGCAATCCAGTTTTGTTATAGTAAATGAATAGAAGGAACATGTGCAATGCTCTTCACAACAGTGAATTCCTAATAAACACACCTCTGGATCGGGCATCTGGTCTAGTTCTGTGCGGAAATAATGGAAACCGTCTGCAAGCAAGCATGGACACACACACGGGTTTTAGGCGGCGGCTTCTTGGGCCCCAAAACGGTGTGCATGCCAAGCAACTATGACAAATTGAATATTAGTACTTAATTGGCTCAACAAGTTTTATACCTAGTAATGACCATACACCTCAATACTCACTTTTACCAAAATACAGCTACCTGGGAATTGATAGAACAGACCGCCCACCTCAAGTTCCTCTTTACCCACCCATTGGAAGTACGGTTGAGATGGGTAGCGATGGAGATCCGGCAAGCCAATTTACTTCATTAGAAAGGTTTAAAGCTAGTGTGCTCTTGCCTGCAAAGTAGTAATGAGTGAGGATTTGATTCATCCAACTACGCTGCTTAGCACACAAATATAGATTGTTAGGCTTTTGCTTATAACCTCGTCCACCAGCGCTAAGATGTCTCAACCTCACTTGTAGACTTTGTAATCTTGACTCAAATTCTTACTGTTCATCGACCAGCACCAAGGCGCTGACATTTGCTTATTACTTATTACACTCTCACTCATTCACACACACTCATAAACTTTACTGACCGCTTCCAGGTGCCCCTCCTATACCAACTACCCAGCGTTGTCCTTGACCTTGCTGGGCGGAAGAAGCGAGCGCTCGAACTGCAAGCTCATGAACGACTTGCTGGTTGCTCTGACCTGTGAAGATTGATTTTCGAGTTTGGGTCCCTGACACTAGCACTAATTAAAACAACACAAGACGAGAGATGATGTGTGCGCAAACTGCATGAGGGATGTACAAAATTGTCTGTCTGAGCAGGCTGGTCTGAGAAAAAAAATGCTGCCAACGTTTGTAAGTCACGCTCCTCAGTCACAGCGAAGCTCCAGTTGCTTGCGCACGTTGCTACTTGTTGAGTGTCACAGCCTTACTTGCCTGTGATGACGAGCTGTGGTTTTTCTTGAGCAGCACAAAACACGCGCCTTCTTGACAAAGACAAATTATTGCCGTGCCTTCCATGCCTCCAAAGACCTTCTGCAGTAGCGTAGCTCCAGTTGCTTGCCTGAAGAGCTTGCATGTTCTGTGTTGTTGGTGAAGGTCTGATTTTTTATTTTAGCTGTCAGTTGCATGGATATTTCTTCTCTTTCTCCCATTTGAAACTAACTTATTGGGTACCGAGACTAAAGCTGTCATGGATTCTGTCTTCCAGCTCCCGCTGTTCATCTTGCTGTGCCTTCAGTTGCTGTACACGCTGCCCTTACTGCTACCGCATATTTCTCTCTGGTTCTCCTATTTAATTTACAAGAGCAAGTCAAACGGTGAGTATAGCACATGCACACACAGTGAGTATTAACGCACACACACACACACACGCACACGCACACGCACTTGCACACGCACACGCACACGCACACGCACATGCACACGCACACGCACGCGCACGCACACGCGCACGCACACGCACACGCACCCACGCGCACGCGCGCACACACACACACACACACACACACACACACACGCACACACACACACATATTCCCCACACACATTTTCTATTGTAAAAACACCCACACGCAGCCACTGCCAACGGTGTGGTGTTCACATTATCAGCAGCACTAGCAGCGCTATTCTGCAGCAGGTGAGTACACACAACGCACATGCACCTGCGCAATGAACATAGCACAAATGTTCTCATGTTCACAATGTTCACATAAATACCTTGGCAAACGCGTGTTGCGTCACAACGAAGCCAACACAACAAGCCACCCAACCAAAAACTTATAATGCATGCACGTGCTCATTTATTTGGGAATGCGCATGGCAATAGAATGTAACGTGTCTGTCCACTCGGTTGTGTTTTTTTGTTCACTGGTCTACTGCCGCACTCAACTTATATAAGATAGCTCATCCCATCACACCGCTCACACCTCACACAGATAGCACGTTTCCACTCACTCGCATGTAGCATCACGTATCCGTACCAACACGTACCAACAACAGGCTTTTATGCACTCACAAGTCACCTCACACACATGCACATTTGCGGATTGCAGCGGCTGGGAGCTCATGCAAGTGCATTCACACCAGGAGACCTCTGGCATGCGTGAGAGTGAGTGACGCACGCATGCCTCTGTTCTTTTTTCTTTTTCTTGCTTGGCTTGCACCCGTGTTGTGGCTTAAAACGGCACCAACGTATATACACCCCTGCAGCATCAAGCTACACAAATCAAGTGCCATATTGAACAGGTTTCCAAGCCTCTGAGCCAACTTTTATGTTGCTGATTCCTTTGTCTGCTGCAGCCCTTGTCACAATAGACACCCTCAGGGCCCAGGTCTCCTGTACCCTGTGCTTCCTGAACATCGTACTCATCGCTTTCAGCCGAACTTTGGCGACTGTGTACGTTAAAGAGGACAAGATGTCTAAGAACTTGGATGCCCTGAAGCGCCAGGTGTGTAGGCTTGGTCAAAGTCGTAGTGCCTATTGTTCTTACCCGTAACAGTATGGTTATTCTAACACCATGTTTGAACTAAAACTCTCAACTTTCCCTGCCAAGGGTGCTGTGTGCGTAATAGAGGGGCAACACGAAAGAGCAGAAGGCGGATAAATGTGCACTTTAGGGAAAAACAAAACGAGCAGGTCTATTTTTTGTTTAGGGGTCAGGAAAGGAGAGCATTGATCAATGGGTGGCTTATCATATATGGTTGGTCGTCCACAATTTCTGGTTAAGGTATATAAAAAGCATGCAGGCTGCGGAACTCATTCCTCGTATTGACCAAGGAAAAGATGGAGGCGTACAACTCAAGTTACTATAGTGGCCACGTGGCTTACGCCTAACAGGACCGGGTGACCAACACAGAAAACAGACATACATGCACATACACACACGCACATGGTGGCTGCAGACAAAGGGGCTGCAAACTGAGTACGAGCGGCTCACAGCTGCCAAGGCAGTGTCCAAGGAGGGCGAGCCTCCCAGCGAAATAGAGGCCCTCAAAAAGCAGGTGTGCACCATTTTTGCTCTTTGAGCTTTCTTATAGGATGAATTCCTAACTAAGGGGTGAGAGGGTGTTACAGCGTAAGGCTTCATCAAAGTAGCCCTTGATTTCTGAATAAATTAGTAGTAGTAAGATCTGAATAAATTCTCCACAAGCTCTTGTCACAAATCTGCAAATCTGTTAGCCCAATCTGGCCCAATTTACAAATTGTGGCACAGATGGCAAGCCA
>Ga0307963_1003306_pt1 | contig 12787 bp, 13 predicted proteins | sample OrgLakmetagen594_FD_201829 | JGI IMG/M metagenome (GOLD analysis project Ga0307963, IMG submission 201829) | Saline water microbial communities from Organic Lake, Antarctica - #594 | ecosystem: Environmental > Aquatic > Non-marine Saline and Alkaline > Saline | place: Antarctica: Organic Lake...
AACCAAAAAAATTAGATTCAGAACCTTAGGAGATATTACCATCACCGGTGGAATTGAATCTGATGCAGATACCATGGAGAAAATTGTTGAAGAAGTTTCTACCATGAGACAAACCGAAAGAGGAAATAGAACAGACGACAAACGTTCTGAAACGGCTATGGAAGACCGTAAAAAAGAAGGTTACTTCTAGGCCTCCAAACCCAAGGCTAAAAATTTAAATTACAATACAAAATCTGAATTTCATTATGCAAATCGATAAAAATCAATTATTAAGATTCACCACTGCTGGAAGTGTAGACGACGGAAAGAGTACCCTTATTGGAAGATTACTTTATGATTCCAAATCTATTTTTGAAGACCAAATTTCTGCAGTAGAAAACACCAGTAAACAAAAAGGAATAGAAGGAGTAGATTTAGCCTTATTTACAGACGGCTTAAAAGATGAACGCGAACAAGGCATCACCATAGATGTGGCTTACCGTTACTTTACTACACCTAGACGTAAATTTATTATAGCAGATACGCCTGGTCATGTACAGTATACCAGAAACATGGTAACGGGTGCATCTACTGCAAACGCTGCTATTTTGTTAATCGATGCCAGAAATGGTGTAATCGAGCAAACTAAGCGTCACGCTTATATTGCTTCTTTATTGCAAATACCTCACGTAATTGTATGCATCAACAAAATGGACTTAGTTGAATACAAAGAAGAAGCTTACAACAAAATCATTGCTCAATTTGAAGAATTTTCTTCAAAATTATACATGAAAGATGTGCGTTATGTTCCTATCAGTGCTTTAGATGGTGACAATGTTGTACACCGTTCAGAAAACATGGATTGGTATCCAGGCTCTCCATTATTGTATTTACTAGAGACGCTACACATTAGTAGTGACATCAATAAAATTGATGCTCGTTTTCCTGTGCAAACGGTATTGAGACCACAACGAGATGAATTTAGAGACTACCGTGGTTATGCAGGTAGAATAGCAAGTGGTGTATACCGTGTTGGTGATGAAGTAGTTGTCTTGCCTTCTGGTTTTACTTCAAAAATACAAAGTATCAATTCTGGCGATAAAAAAGTTGAAGAAGCTTTTGCTCCTATGTCTATTTCTATGACTTTAGAAGATGATATCGATATCGGTCGTGGGGATATGATTTTACGTAAAAACAATCAACCAGAACCTAGTCAAGAATTTGATGTAATGATGTGTTGGTTGAACGATGCTCCTGCTCAAGAACGTGCAAAATATACCATCATGCATACCAGCAACGAGCAAAAAGCCATGATTAAAGAAGTGGTTTATAAAGTAGATGTAAACAGCTACAACAGAATTACGGAAGATAAGACCTTAACTAGAAATGATATTTTTAGAGCTAAAATCCGCACAACAAAACCATTGATGATAGATGCATACAAATCCAATAGAAATACGGGTAGCATTATTTTAATCAATGATCAGACTAAAGAAACTGTTGCTGCTGGAATGATTATTTAAAATTTGAATTGTATAATATAGCAAAACTTCATCAGTGAATTCACTAATGAAGTTTTTGTGTTTTATAAAACTCATTTCAGTTTTAAGCAGATGAAATTCACCAAATAAAAACCAACTTGGTTACTGGTTTGGGCAACTTCTGTGATATTGGCTATGTTGAGGCTTTTGATGCTGAAATCGGCAACTTGTTCTTGAAAGTTTCCGTAGGTGTGATTATGCGTATGACTAGGTTGCTTTCTGCAATTTGTAATTGGCACGAATTGCAAATCCGCGCTAGTGGGTAACCAGCATCTTCATTTACATAAACCTAGCTGTTGCATACAAATCATCTCCAAAAACTTGCTTACTCGGGACGGCACTCGTTGCAAACGAGCGCTAGGGGATTTCTTTGTAGTTATTTTTCTTAGTATTTTAAAGGACTTCTTTTAGTATGTCGAACTCTAAGGATTACAATTTCTTTTTCCTTTACCTGATAAGCTACTCTTAAATTATATTTTTCAAAGGCTCTGATATCTCCTTGATTGTTTTTACAGTATTTATCTAAAGGATAACGTGCTGGTGTTTTGGATAATGATTTGGTAATTCTTAATATTTCTGATTTTACTTTTTTAGCTGATTTTAAGGAGTCTTCTTTAATGTAGTTATAAAGTTTTTCTAAAGTTTTTTGAGCTGTTTTACTCCAAACAACTCTTAATTCTTCTACCATTCTTTAGCCATTTTTTCTACTTCTTCTTGTGTATAAAATTCGCCTCTCTCAACTTCGGCAATAGCCTGATCAATCTCTTTATTATACTGCTCAATAGTATCACTTTCTAAAGTTTCTTCTTCGCTGTAAGATGATGCCATAGCTTTTACAAGTTTTAAAAATCTATGATCTGCCTTGTTTTTGATATATTCTAATACACTTTGTCTTAAGTCTAATGCTTCCATAATTGCTCAAATTTATATTGTAAAACTACAAATTATCTTCCTAACTAAACGAATGAAAGTTGTTAATCGTCTCATGCAGACTTTCTAAATCGTCTTGGGTATCTTTCGGTAGGACTGATGTATTTATCTTGCGAAATTTAAATACCATAATAATTTAGACTCAGCGCCTTGATATGCAGTGTTTAAAAAAATCCACTCAACCCTGTCTCCGCCAAAGGACGGACAAGCTGTCTATGGTGGAAAACAGAGTGGTTGTATAATACTCTCAAATACTAATGGTATGGATGGCAAATCCTCACGAGCGGGCAAACAACATCTTCATTTAAATAAGCCAAACTGTTGCATTCAAATCATATCCAAAAGCTTGCTTACTCGGGACGGCACTCGTTGCAAACGAGCGCTAACGAGGGATTTTTCTCAAAATCTTTGGATCAAATCTAGCCTCATCGATAGATGCATACAAATCCAATAGAAATACGGGTAGCATTATTTTAATCAATGCTCAGACTAAAGAAACTGTTGCTGCTGGAATGATTATTTAATTACAGATCTTTAGCAAATAAGTCAACCTTAAAACTTCATCAGTGATTTCACTGGTGAAGTTTTTATTTTTTCTCTTCCTTTTAAAAATTCCAGTTCTATTAAAAAATTGCATTCTACTAACTTCCCTCCTAGTTTGTAGATTAGTTTAATTGCAGCTTCTGCTGTTCCTCCAGTAGCCAAAACATCATCATGAAGAACTACTCTGTCTCCTGGAGAAATTGCGTCTTGATGAATTTCCAATTGATCTGTTCCGTATTCTAAAGCATAGGACTCTTGGTAACATTTGTAAGGAAGTTTTCCTTTTTTTCGAATGGGTACAAAACCTGCATCAAGTCGTTCGGCCAGCAAGGTTGCTAGGAAAAATCCACGGGATTCAATGCCTATTACTTTGTCTATTTTTTGGTCTTTTAGATTTTCCGCCAAAGCATCTGCTGCTGCTTTCATAGCTTTACCATTTCCTAATAAGGGAGAAATATCTTTGTAAACGATTCCTTTTTTGGGAAAATCTTGAACATCTCTTATATACCTTTTGAAATCCATTTTATTTTGTTTTTTGTACTTTTTTTAATTCTAGTAAATTTAAAGGATTTATCCCTAAACCTTCTACATTTTTTTGTGTAAATCTGACCACTTCATCGTAATACAAGACCATAAACGGAGCTTCTTCTATTAGGATGGAATCCATTTTTTGGTATATTTTGGTTCGTTCTTGCGCTGCAGAAGTAGACAATGCCTTAGTATACAAACTATCAAAAACAGCATTTGAAAAATGAGTATAATTTGGCCCTTTGGGAGAAAAATTTGGGGTATAGAACAAACTCAAGTAGTTTTCTGCATCAGGATAGTCCGCTATCCAACTGCTTCTAAAAATAGGTAAATCTCCCGCCGAACGCTGTTGTAATAAGGTGGAGGGAGGCATGACATCAATTTGAACTTCAATACCCAATTGTTGTAGCTGTTTTTGTACAAATTCAACTAAATCTAAATAAGAAGCATTGGTAGCAAGTCTTATACTAGGATTTTGAATTCCAGTTTCTTCTTTAAATTCTTGTATGAGTTGCTTAGCCAAATTAGGTTGATAAGTATATTTTTCTTCTTCTGTAAAACCGGGTAGTCCTTTAGGAATAAAGCCATGTGTTCCTGCAACACCAATACTGTTCCGCAAATAGGCAATCATTTCTTTTCGGTTAATTCCGTAATTCAAAGCTTGTCTGAACTTCTTGGAGTGCAGAGCTTCATTTTGGTCTTCTTGGTAAATGCCTAAATATTCAGTATTCAAATAGGGTGACTTCTGCATTTTTAGTTTTGCTTGATAATCAGGATTTAGTTTGCCAGCAGGAGAAAGCAATTCATCTTTGTAAGACGCATCCAATCCACTCAAAAAGTCGAGATTACCTTGGGCAAATTGCATAAATTCACTTTGCTTATCTGGTAAAAAAGTAATGGCAACCGACTCTAAATAAGGTAATTGTTTTCCTTTTTCATCAATTTCAAAATACAACGGATTCTTTCTAAATACTAGCTTTTCATTTTCTATCCAGCGTTTCATATAGAATGGGCCGCTTCCTATAGGGGTACTTCTGAAATCAAGATCTTCCATCTCTATTGGCACTATGGAAGTATACTCCATAGAAAGCAAACTCAAGAAAGCTGGGAAAGGAGTATTTAATTCAAATTGAATATGCAAATCGTCAAGCACACGAATGTCTTTTACATTCTGCATGACCCAACTTCCAGGTGAAGCTACTTTTGGGTCAGTCAGTCGTTTTAAGCTATACAACACATCTTGTGCCTTAATTGAACGCGTAGAATCTGCTCCAAAAATGGAATGTTTGTGAAAATATACATCAGGTTGAAGTTGAAAAGTATACTGCAATCCATCCTCACTAATCTCCCAAGATTCAGCTGCATCAGGAATTACCTGAAGTTCTTCATTTAAAGAAACCAGCTTATTGTACAATTGATGACAAGCCCAAATATTTCGTTGATCTTTTGCAAAAGCAGGGTCTAAAGAGGTGATGTTGGCATGTTCGTTATAACGGAAAACACTTGTAGGTGGAATTTCTACTGCGGTTTCAGAACAGCTCCAAATTCCCAACAGGATAAAAAAAAGACAGCTAATGTGAATAAGTAATCTAGAGAGTTTCAATTTTAAAAAGCGAATTTAAATTTATAGTACCACAATTCTGCGAAGATAAGTAAGTTGAGAGCAAAAAAAAATATCCTTCTCAACCAGCTGAAAATAAACGATGTATGCCAAACCAAAAAGCAGCTTTTTGTATTCTAGGTTGTACATTAAATTTATCTGAAACTCAACAATAGCAAGAAGTTATAAACAGGACAAAGGCCAAGAAATGAATTTTAAACAAACCGCAGATTTTTATGCAATGAACTACTTTTAAGGTTCCTAAAAATGCAGATGAAGACTTTAGCTGGGGTTATTCCGAAAAGTCATTCTAGTCACTTATACACGAATACTTTTTAATTAAACAATTATAAAACAACAGCTTAAAAACGATAGTATTTTTTAGAACTAAAAAACATAATTCTTAGAGTAGACTCAAAGCTAGCTGAAAAAACAAATGCCAGAAGCTTATAGAATAGTAGACGAAATTGAAAGTCTTCCTGTTGAGACCGATGCGCTTTTGCAAGAAAAATCAACTAGTACAAAACCATACTTTTTAGAGGCAACACTACTCGTGAAGTTAGCAGTTTAGGCTTTGTAAAGTGATAATTTGAAGCTTTTGACTTGTTCTATTCTCCTTTCTTTGCGTTAAAAGTTTAAAGAGCTATACCTACGGGCAACATGCTTTGGTATAGAATTTTATTTCTTCTAATAAAACTTTTAACCTCTATACAAGTAGGAACTACTTTTACTTCTTCTTCTTTTAAAATATCCAAAACAGCTTTTACTACAATATTTACATAGCCATCTTCTTTTAGGTGATCACTAATTACCATTTTGGTAAGAAAGGTTTTGCGCTCTTGTTCTGCGAATTCTATTGTAATTAGCTCGTTATCTACAAGTGCTTCAAATTGTCTTAGAAATTCATTTTTTTTTATTTCGATTGTGTTTTCCATCATCTTCGTTCTTAAAATCATTAATCTTATGCAAATTTACAACGAAGTAAGTTGCTGAATTATTACGTTTGCAAACATTTATTAAATTATTATTAATAAGACTTAAGAACTTAGAATTGGTTTAATCTTATTAGCTGAATTTTATGAAAGCAGAAAACTCCATTTTACATGTGTATTTAATGCCTGGAATGGCAGCAAATCCTAGTATTTTTGAATACATTAAGTTACCAGTAGATGTATTTGAAGTACATTTACTAAGTTGGAAGATTCCACTTCAGGAAGAGACACTATCCGATTATGCTTTACGAATGTTGGAAGAAGTTCATCATGAAAATTTTGCTTTAGTTGGTGTTTCCTTTGGTGGTGTTGTGGTACAAGAGATGGCAAAGCTTAGAACACCCAAAAGACTGATTATTGTTTCTAGTGTAAAATCTAGTGAAGAGCTGCCTCCACATATGAGGTTTGCACAAAAAACTAAAGCTTATAAAGTATTGCCTTTAGGATTATTGAACTATATGCATCAAATAGAAAAACTACCTGTTGGTAATTTCATTAAGAAACGAATCCAGTTGTACAGGCAATATTTATCAGTAAGCGAAAAGGAGTATTTAGAATGGGCAGTAGAAAATATGGTATGTTGGAATCAAACTGAAATTCTTCCGGAAATAATTCATATACATGGAACAGCAGATCAAGTTTTTCCAGCCAAGTTAATTAAAGATTTTATACCTTTGAAGGATGGAACTCACATTATGATTTTGAACAAATATAAGTGGTTCAATAAACACCTTCCCAACTTATTATTAAATAAAAAACTAGCAGATTGATTATGAAAAAGAATGTTTTATTAGCATCAAACTTGGTATTTATGGGCTTATGTGCCTATTTACTAATTTCAGCATATTCTACTCAACCAGAACAAAAAGAAGAAAAAGTTGAACACATCATGAACAACAATAGTAAAAGTGTTGTTTATTCACTAACCTTACCAGAGAAGATGAATTTTGCAGGAGAAAATGTTCCTTTGGAAGATCCTGAAATTAGAGAGCGCTTAGACCGTGAACTGTTAGTCAATAATTACTGGCAATCCAACGCCTTATTGATGATTAAAAGAGCTCATAAATACTTCCCTATAATTGAACCTATTTTAAAGAAGAATGGAGTTCCAGACGATTTTAAATACTTGGCTTTAGCTGAAAGTGGATTCATGCAAGTAGTTTCTCCAGCGGGAGCCACTGGCTTTTGGCAAATAATGGAAGCTACGGGCAAAGAATACGGTCTAGAAATCAATAGCAATATAGATGAACGTTATCACATTGAAAAAGCAACCGAAGTAGCATCTCAATATTTTTTGAATTCGAAAAAACGTTTTGGAAACTGGACACTTTCTGCTGCTGCTTATAATGCTGGAAATACAGGTGTTAATCGTCAATTGGAAAGACAAGAAGCAACTGATTATTATGATTTGCTTTTAGTTGAAGAAACCTCTAGATATGTTTTTAGAATCTTAGCTTTAAAAGAAATTATTGGAAATTACAAAGACTACGGTTTTATAATTGAAGAAAAAGACATGTACAAATTAGCTCCAGTAACTAATGTAGAAATAGACACTTCAGTAAGTAATTTAGCAAGTTTGGCTAGAGGTTATGGCATTAGCTACAAAACGCTTAAACGCTACAATCCTTGGTTAAGAGATAAAAACCTGGAAAACTATTCTGGTAGATTGTACGAAATTCAAATTCCAGATTCTACAGCCTATATTTTTAGATCTAAAAAAAGTCAAAAATAGTGAATGTGGGTTTTTTTTAAGCTAGATATTAGCCATTTCAATCTAATATATTTTTGAAAAGTAGTTTTACAAGCAGAATTTTAGTTGGCATTAGTATGAAAAAGCAGATCCTAATCTTATTGGTAAGCTTTTGCGCTCTTGGATTTTCTCAGGATTACCAATCGATTTACCCAAGTTTTATTGGAATGAATCTGAATGAAATTGAAACCAATTCTGAATGGGGAATCTTACAAAAAGCAACTGGAGATTTAACTAAAAATGGATTAGATGATTATGCCATTGTCATTGAATCTAATGACAGTATTCCTGAAAAAAGATGTCTTAATTGTAAACTACGAAAAGCAAAACCCAGAATTATCTTAATTCTACTAGAGCATAACGGTGAACATAAAGTAACTATTCAAAACAATAAATTTATTGCACGTGGGGACGAAGGAGGAATGGCGCCCTATATTGAACCTGAACTGAGTATCAATGAAGGTTTATTGACTATTTACTATCAATATACTCGCTCAAATCAGTCCTACTTTTTTGAATACAATAATAACCAAATGAACATAGTGAAAGCGGAAAGCATGTTAGTACATTCTGCTACAGGTGATTACAATCTGAATGTATATGATTTTATAAATGGAAAACTGACTACAAAGACTGGAAACATCTCGGAAGATGAATTCAATACTGAAGTTATACCTATTGTGAATAAGTCAAAAACACTTTCAGAATTTAAAGAAATGTATGAGTGGCAGATTACTCAATATAAACACCTGTAGAAATAATAACAAAAAAATCCCACCAATGTGGGATTTTAAATTTTATAATAAGTAACAAAATTTAGTTCTTAAAAAACTATATTTTCTTCATTTGTTGCTTCATCATTCTAATTTGGTCTTTCAGCATTCCTTGAGAATCTAAGTCTTTGGCTTCTTTCAATAGTTTTTGCGCTTCTCTTTTTCTTCGTTTGGTCATAGAAATACCTGCCAAATTCAGTTTAGCCATAGCAATATCTTGTTTCATAGACAAACCAAGTTGAATTGCTTTCTTAAAGTGCTTCTCAGATTGATTCATGTTGGTTTGCGCAGTCATCAAACCATGCAAGTAGTAATAATAACCTTGTTGTTTCTGAGTTAAATTAGCTTCAATGCTACTGATTTTACCTAACCAACGCTTTGCTCCATCAAAGTCTTGTTTTCTTAATTTCCAGAATGCAAGAAGGATCATTTCGTTTTTGAAGTACAATAGAACGAAAATACTAGACAGGAAAACCAAAGCTATTCCATTACCGATATGATTTCCTATAAATTGATAAATTGCAAAAGCTAAGATTAAAGCTGTTAAAACTAACTTGATATTTTTATTAAACATGTATTTTTATTTGAGAAGGCAAATTTACATAAACTAGAAGAAAAATCCTGTATTTTTTTTGTTGCAGTACAAAAAAGTTATCGTATATTTGCACGCAATTAAAAAAAGAAATACAACGTACTAAATATAACTTGTAATGAAAAGAACCTTTCAACCTTCAAAAAGAAAAAGAAAAAACAAACACGGCTTTAGAGACCGCATGTCTAGCGTAAACGGAAGAAAAGTATTGGCTAGAAGAAGAGCCAAAGGAAGAAAGAAATTAAGCGTTTCGTCTGAAGCTAGTTTAAGAAGAAAATAAAATGACTTTTTTAATATAACAATTCAAAGGTGTTGCTTTTATAAGTAACACCTTTTTTTATACCTACTAATTAACCACGCCTATGCCACTAAATAAAAACTTGAAATGTATTTTAATAATTGGATCTGGTCCTATTGTAATTGGGCAAGCTTGTGAATTTGATTACGCTGGTTCACAATCACTTCGGTCTCTACGAGAAGAAGGAATTAAAACCATACTTATTAATTCTAATCCAGCTACCATCATGACCGATCCCGTGATGGCAGACCACGTTTATTTAAAACCTCTGAATACGAAATCCATTATTGAGATTTTGAAAAAGCATCCTGAAATTGATGCTGTCCTGCCTACAATGGGTGGTCAAACTGCACTAAACTTATGTATTGAAGCAGATAGCAAAGGCATTTGGGAAGACTTTAATATAGCCTTAATTGGTGTAGATATAGATGCCATCAACATCACAGAAGATAGGGAGAAATTCCGTTTATTGATGCAAAAAATTGGTATTCCAGTTGCTCCTTCAAAAACAGTAACTTCTTTCTTAAAAGGTAAAGAAGTAGCACAAGAGTTTGGTTTTCCGTTAGTTATACGTGCATCTTTCACTTTAGGCGGAACAGGCGCATCTATTGTCTATAAAGAAGAACAATTTGATGAGTTGCTTACACGAGGTCTAGAAGCTTCACCTATACATGAGGTTATTATAGACAAGGCTTTAATTGGCTGGAAGGAATATGAATTGGAACTTTTAAGGGATGCCAACGACAATGTTACTATTATTTGTAGCATTGAAAATATGGATCCAATGGGAATTCACACCGGAGATTCTATTACGGTTGCCCCTGCAATGACCTTAAGCGACACCACCTACCAGCGAATGCGAGACATGGCCATAAAAATGATGCGTAGCATTGGCGATTTTGCAGGTGGTTGTAATGTTCAATTTGCAGTTAGCCCAGACGAAAAGGAAGACATTATTACCATAGAAATTAACCCTAGGGTTTCTCGTTCTTCTGCACTTGCGTCAAAAGCAACGGGTTATCCTATTGCTAAAATTGCTAGTAAATTAGCCATAGGTTATCATTTAACTGAATTAAAAAATCAAATAACCAAAACTACTTCAGCTTATTTTGAACCTACTTTAGACTATGTTATTGTGAAAATTCCACGATGGAATTTTGATAAATTTGAAGGCTCTGATCGTACTTTAGGACTACAAATGAAATCCGTTGGAGAAGTAATGGGCATTGGGCGTTCTTTTCAAGAAGCACTTCATAAAGCTACCCAATCCTTAGAGATTAAACGAAATGGTTTGGGTGCAGACGGTAAAGGCTACACCAATTACGACCAAATTATTGAGAAATTAACCTATGCTAGTTGGGATCGTGTTTTTGTGATTTATGATGCCATTCAAATAGGAATCCCTTTAAGTAGAATCCATGAGATTACTAAAATTGACATGTGGTTCTTAAAACAATATGAAGAATTGCATTTCTTAGAAAAAGAAATCAGTAAATTCAACATCAACAATATTCAAAAAGGATTACTCCTAGAAGCCAAGCAAAAAGGCTTTGCAGATAGACAAATTGCCCACATGCTTTCATGCTTAGAAAGTGAAGTCTACAATAAAAGAGATGAAATGTCTATCAATAGAGTATACAAGCTGGTAGATACTTGTGCAGCAGAGTTTGAAGCTAAAACACCTTACTACTACTCTACTTTTGAAGCAGAGCACAAACTCCCTAATGCAGACATAAGTGTACAAAATGAAAGCATTGTAACAGACAAAAAGAAAGTGGTTGTCTTGGGTTCAGGACCTAACCGAATAGGACAAGGTATTGAATTTGACTACTGTTGTGTGCATGGCGTGATGGCTGCAGCCGAATGTGGTTATGAAACCATCATGATTAATTGCAATCCAGAAACCGTTTCAACCGACTTTGATACGGCAGATAAATTGTATTTTGAACCTGTTTTTTGGGAACACATTTATGATATTATTCGCCATGAAAAACCAGAAGGAGTGATTGTTCAACTGGGTGGTCAAACCGCTTTAAAGTTAGCTGAAAAGCTGAATCGCTACGGAATAAAAATTCTAGGTACCAGTTTTGAATCTTTAGACTTAGCTGAAGATAGAGGAAGTTTTTCTAATTTACTGAAAGATCTTCAAATTCCTTATCCAGATTTCGGAGTGGCAGAAACTGCAGACGAAGCCCTGGCTTTGGCAGATGAATTGGACTTTCCAATATTGGTAAGACCATCTTATGTTTTGGGTGGTCAAGGAATGAAAATTGTCATTAACAAACAAGACCTTGAATCTCATGTAATTGATTTGCTTCGAAAAATACCAAATAACAAACTACTCCTCGACCATTATTTAGATGGAGCTATTGAAGCAGAAGCAGATGCCATTTGCGATGGGGAAAATGTGTACATTATCGGGATTATGGAGCATATTGAACCTTGTGGAATTCACTCTGGAGATTCCAATGCTACGCTTCCTCCCTTCAATTTAGGAGATTTGGTACTTCAACAAATAAAAGACCACACCAAGAAAATCGCTTTGGCTTTAAACACGGTAGGTTTAATCAATATTCAATTTGCCATACAAGACGACCAGGTATTTATTATTGAAGCCAATCCTAGAGCTTCAAGAACGGTTCCATTTATTGCAAAAGCCTATGGCGAACCTTATGTAAACTATGCAACCAAAGTGATGCTAGGTGAAAACAAACTTTCCGATTTTCAATTCAATCCTAAACTAGAAGGCTATGCCATTAAACAGCCCGTTTTTTCTTTTGATAAGTTCCATAACGTAAATAAACAATTAGGACCAGAAATGAAAAGTACAGGAGAAAGCATCTTGTTTATAGACAGTTTAAGGGATGATGATTTCTACGAATTGTACACTAGAAGAAAGATGTATTTGAGTAAGTAAATTAGTTCTATATTATTTTCAGAACCCTGCTAATTCATAAAAACTAGCAGGGTTTTTATTTATTAGTCCGCTTAGTTGATCAATAAAGTGTTTGTGTATGATTAGTTCCGTGATAAATCAAGTAAGTTAACAAATAGAAAACGAATAGAAAATCCATGAGGATTTTCGAAAGTAGTATAAAACCAATTAATTATACACGGATTAAGTTAGAAAAGTTATTCTAATAAGTTTTCAATAAAAATATCTTCGTCTAACTCCTCCCAATGAATTCCTTCTCCTTTTCCTATGAAACGCCACTTTGATAATTGTTCTTTTGTTGCATTTCTTAATTTACTAAACCATTC
>Ga0307963_1003308_pt1 | contig 12782 bp, 19 predicted proteins | sample OrgLakmetagen594_FD_201829 | JGI IMG/M metagenome (GOLD analysis project Ga0307963, IMG submission 201829) | Saline water microbial communities from Organic Lake, Antarctica - #594 | ecosystem: Environmental > Aquatic > Non-marine Saline and Alkaline > Saline | place: Antarctica: Organic Lake...
GGGGGGGGGGGGCTCCAGCAGAGAGCCTCCTGTCTTGCTCGTGACACTCCCGTGGAGCAGCAGGGGAATGGCCAGCCCAAGCGCCAAGCTCACCCCCAACATCAGCGTCCCAGCAGCAGCGTTCTCAAGTGCAGTGGGTGCATATGCCGTGCTGCGCGCCTTCTCCTGGCAGCTGCGTCTCAGCCCCTTCTCCCTGCAGGTGGGTTTTTTGTTGACATGTGCATGAATTTCTGGTTAGCAGGGTTTGGTCCGTGCTGTGAGTGTTAGCACGTCTTCCTTATAACAGAATACCGTGCATGTGGAAGCTACAACATCCTTGCAACAGAGTCAGGGCAGTGGGATAAAGTTAAGGATGGGCTCAGTAGAGGAAGAGCACGCCACTTTTAAATCATCTGTCGTTGTAAATTTTATCCCCAAGCTGTTTGTCCCGATCTTGGCCTCTGTTGGTGCCGTCAGGTTTGCCACTCGTGCTCCCTTCACACACTCGTCAGCATGGAAGTCCTGCTTGTCATTAGCCACGTCTCACTGCATCCAGCTTAATGTAAGCATCAAATACGCTGTCCAAAGCACTTCTGCTTGCGTACCTGAACGCTGCTGCTGTGCAGCTGACCGAACTGTGGAGTAGATGTTGGGTCTTCCTCTACACACTCCACATGTGCTGCACTACACACTCTTAATTGTGCCTTCCCTCCACTCTGGCCTGCATGCCTTCCCCCCCACTTGTTCCCTTTGGTCTCACAAACCCTGCCCTGCTCAAGTGCCCTACGTGTGTTGCACTGTGCCCAGGAGCTTGTGCTGGCTCTGGTGTGTGAGGGAGGCTGCCACCTGCTGAACGAGATTCACCTGTGTGTGCTGCGCACGCTGGCGGGCAACGAGAGCCCGCGCGACCGCAAGAGGCGCAGGCTACCCTTAGAAACCCTGGATGAGGTGTGTTTGTGTATGTTTTATGTGTGTATGTGCGTGTGTGTATGTGCGTGTGTGTGCGTGCATGTGTGTATGTGCGTGTGTGTGTGTGTGCTCCCCAAGTAGTAGGAGTCTAGCTGGGAGCGCACTAGGAGGACAGACGGTAAGAAACTGACTGAATCGCACATCATGCACGCCCCTTGCAGGTTACGTGGCCTGAGTACGTGTGGGAGTGGCTGGAGCTCATGAACGACCGACAGCTGCTGAAAGCACGGCTGCGTCCAAAGCAGGAGGCCCTCCCGTCAACCTCATTGGTGCACTCCCCCGTACAAGCAACAGCAGCAGAGGGTGGGGCTGATGGTGTGAGTGCAAACACCCTTTGCCCCTCTTCGTGCAGCACTCAAATAGGCAGTGGATGGCAGCCGCAGCGGCGCAGGCACGCCATCCAAGAGTACTGCAGCCTGGGACCCACACAGGTGTGTCCTTGGGTGTGTGTGCACGTGTGTGTGTGCGTGTGTGTGTGTGTTTGCGTGTGTGTGTGTGTGTGTGTGCTTGCGTGTGCGTATGTATGTGCGTGTGCATGTGTATGTGTGCGTGTGCGTGTGTTTGTGTGTGCGCGTTTGTGTGTGTTATTGTGCCGCACACATGCATGCCACGGTTCACCTGCCCATAGATGTTAAGTTCTTCACATTTACAAATGTACTGGTCGCTACAGCTTGCGTATTTGTACTTCCCCGTCCGTTCCTTCTTAACCACTTGCCAACAGGCCAATAGTCTGGCCTAGTGCTTATTTCACCAATGCTTTGATTTGACACACGTGTGCGCAGGTCGCTAGGGTGCTGGCTCGCCTGTGTGATGACCTCCTGGACGTGCCACCCATCCGGGGGGAGATTGATAGGTGGGCCTGTGTGTTGCTTAACCGATCTTTTGTTACCATTCATCTGGATGGTCGGAGAGTTGTAGGGTCAAAGGGGCCGAGTTGAGAAAGAAAAAGGGAACAATTACTTTGCGATCATGTGTGAATGAATTACAGGGAGCGTACACATTAAGTTGCAGCCTCTGCCTTTGTGTGCCCTGCTGTATGTCTCGTACAAAAAGCATGCACATGCATGTAAGTTGGCCCGACCACCTAGCCCTCGCGTGCGAGCTGCAAATCTGTATGCGTTGCATTTTCTTTAACCTGTGAATTGCTTCTCAGTGTACGATGGTTTGTAAAAGAGGAATGTCAGTTCCATGCACGCTCATTGGCAGCTACACACTTAGATAAACAAATGAAGGAACCCTTGACAGATGTTTTTACACAGGCAGATTAAACAATCCCCTAACCAACAAGTAAGAAATATTTGAGTACTGAGGACAGTACTAATTCCACCAAAGAAACAAAAGGAGCAACCAGCTTGTGTGTTTGATGCTGATTGCTGCTGTTCAGTTGGTGTGTTTGACTGCGCCTGTGCTTGTGCCTGTGTCCAGGCGAGAGGTGGGCGGCCAGTTCCATGCGCGCCAGTCTGGTCACGGAGGTGCCTTTGCCATGCGAACTGCAGAGGAGCGAGAAAAGCGTCAGGCAAACCGCAAGGTGTGCTCATGTGTGTATGTGTGTGAGTGTATGTGTGTGCACGTGTGGGTGTTTGTGTGCGTGTATGTGTATGTGTGTGCACGTGTTTTGTGTGTGTGTATGTGTATGTACGTGCTCTGTGTGTTCGTCTGAGCAGGCCTGTGAATGTGCTTAGGGCACTGCAGTTTTTGTGTGTGAGCGCAGTTTTTGCTCATCCTCTCTTTGACTTAAAGCAAGTGCGTGCTGTGTGGCCTGGGGGGCAATCTATGTCACATTCTGTGTTTTCCTCTCTTAATATCCCCTCCCTATCTACGTCACATTCTAGTCTACTTCCAGTCTATATCCTATCTAGTCTATATCCCCTCCCTATCGATGTCCACTCTGTGTTGTCCTCTCTTGATATCCCCTCCCTTCTTCTTCCCTTCACAGGCCGGCTCAAACGAAGACAACGCCAGCGAGTGCGTGCTGTGTGGCCTGGGGGGCAACCTCATGTGCTGCGACGGCTGCCCTGCCTCGTACCACAGCCGCTGCCTGACAGCCACACACACTACACGCAACCAGTACAGCCAGGAGTGGATGTGCCCGGAATGCAGAGTGGGCGGCAGGGGTGAGTGTGCTCCGCACACAGGTTGCTGCGAGGTTTGGTGTGTGCATGTGTGCGCACGCTTCTCATTGTGTGGTGTGCCTTTTGTGCACGGTGAATGTGTCGCTGCTAGCGGGTGTGCATGCTTCTCATTGTGTGGTGTGCCTTTTGTGCACGGTGAATGTGTCGCTGGTAGTGGGTGTGCATGCTTCTCATTGCGTGGTGTGCCTTTTGTGCACGGTGAATGTGTCGCTGCTAGTGGGCGTGCATGCTTCTCATTGCGTGGTGTGCCTTTTGTGCACGGTGAATGTGTCGCTGCTAGTGGGCGTGCATGCTTCTCATTGTGTGGTGTGCCTTTTGTGCACGGTGAGTGTGTCGCTGGTAGTGGGCGTTTCTGAAGTGCGCAGCTGGCAGTGAGGTCTCAAGCACGTGGATGAACCTGGTTGATATCGGATGAGGGTGTGTGTGTATGTATGTGTCGGTGGTTTGCAGTGCAATATTTCCACGCAGCAGCTAGCACAGCTCGTGGTGGGCGTGGCTGACGTGCGCAGCTGCGGCGGGGGAGTGTGCACGTGTCGATGACCTGCTCTATGTTAGGCAAGACAATGTGTGGTGGTGGTGTGCTTTTCGTGTGTAAAGTGATGTGTAGTAGCTACGTAGCCGGTACTGCCAGTAATGGGCGGGTGCGCCAACGAGTGGTCCTGCCTGTTGAGCGACACACCTTGCATCATAAGCAAGTGTCTGAGCCTGCGGCACTTGGCATCATAAGCAAGTGTGTGAGGGCACATGAAGTCTGGGCCTCTTTTGTTCAGGGGAGAGAGTGTGGTGTGGCTGACGAGCACTTCAGTGCAGGACGCTCATATACCTGATGGCCTTCCCTCGCCCTGTCTGTGATTGGAATGCGTACAAAAAAGCACATTGGAAATAGGCGCCCTCTTTATGCCATTAAAAGAAGCGGTGGTGTGGCTTGAAAGGCACCTACCCCCGAATAGGCACACGTCCTCTACTTCTGGCATACATGGCGAATGGTGTTGTGCTTTGCGACAAGTTCACATCACTTTTGTCCCAGGGCCGAGAAAAAGCGCAAGCTGCTTTGCCATACACCCGTGTGTATACGTGTGTCTGTGTGTATCTTGCATCTAGGGTACACACACGTACACAGGCAAGTACACGAACCCACATGTGATTACGCCACAACAGACAAGGCAGCTGTCTTACGTGTGCTAGCTGTTGGGAGCTGCAGCAACAAGGCACTTGCAAGCACGCTTATACGCTTGCACTGCATGTACATATTACCATACATATAACACACACACACACGCGCACACACACACGCACACACACACAACACACACACGCACGCACGCACGCACGCACGCACACACCCACACAAACATACACACACGCAGGCGAGTCAGCAGGCCTGCGCGTGGTGCCGGTGGGTGGCAGCAGCAAAAGGGTGCGAGGGGCCTCTGGAGCGCATGTGGGCATCAAGGGAGGCTCCATGGTTTCCTGGCAGGCATGGGGATGCCTGTTCCAGCAGCACTGCCTGCCCCCGCCAGGCTTGAAAGGTGACAAGGGGCTTGTTTGTTTGTGTACGCATGTTTGTATATATGTGTGTGTGTGTGAGATGGTGTGTGAGTGTGTGTGTGAGATAGTTTGTGTTTGAGTGTGTGAGTGTGCGAGTGTGCGAGTGTGCGAGTGTGCGAGTGTGAGAGTGTGTGTGTGAGTGTGTGTGTATGTGTGCACGTGTGTGCGTATGTGACCGTGTGTGTATTTGTGTGGGTTTGTGTGTATGTCGTCATTGGCTCACATATTCTTTACGTACATCCGTGTACAGCAGCTTGAGCAATAATCCCTGTCCCCCCCCTCACACTTGCGCGCTCCCACATTCACACACAATTCACGCCAACACACATGTTCACAAACACGTATGCACACGTGTACTCTTGCAGAAGCCCAGCAGCAGCTGAAGCAGCAGCAGGCGGGCAGCAAAAATACACGAGGCGTGCTTGGGAGGAGGAGCAGGGGGGGGGAGGCCACAGCCGTGCGAGGAGACATGGCCAGCATGGGCATGACCTTTCTGTTCGGAAAGGACGCAGTGAACAGGTGCGTGTGTGTGTGCATGTGTGTTTGCGTGTGTTTGTGCTGTGTGTTCGTGTGTGTGCACGTGTGTGCATGTGTGTGCATGTGTGTTTGCGTGTGTTTGTGCTGTGTGCACGTGTGTGTGTGTGTGTACGTGTGCGTGCATGCGTGTGTGTGCTGTGCGTGTTTGTCTGTGAATGGGTGTGTACATGTGAGACTGTGTGTCCCTTCTGTTGTGGGCCTGCATGCGTGGGCACGTGGCTGTCCTGTTGGGAAGGGATACCACGAACATGCATGCGTGTTGTTTCTGCGCCCGGCTGCCTGACGCACAAGTACGTGCTGACCAGTGCTCATCCGGTAGCCTATTAATTACACCTAATGCATTGACAACTCGTGGTTTTGAGGGCAAGGAGCACGTTGCAGCTGAATGTTACAGTGCCAGAGATGCATGCCTTAACAAGAGTAGGGTTGGCCACAATTATGTATATATATATATATACATGGTGTACATACGGTATTATTGGCCAGGATTTCATCAAATGTACAGTACAGTCATTTATGGCGTAAACATACGGTTTTGGCCAACCCCAATTCTAGCCATTTACCATCACGTTACTATCCCTCATGACATGAATGTTACTATGAATGTTACCAAAGACACATTACTATGCCTCATCACATGAATGTTGCTATGAATGTTACCATCATGTTATCATCACGTTACTATCCCGCATCATGATTCATTTCACCCTAAGCTCTAATATCTCGACCATCCTTTCTCATTGCCATCCTCCATCTGCTCCTTTTTCAACTCTGCTCGTTCACACACCCAGACACACACACACGAAAACACACTCACTCACTCTCACTCTCTCTCTCTCTCTCTCCCTCTCTCTCTCTCTCTCTCTCTCTCTCTCTCTCTCTCTCTCTCTCTCACACACACACACACACACACGCATGCTACACACAGCATGGTGGGCTTGGTCGCGGACGCACGTGCATATGGGAACAACGCCGCCGTGTCTGCGTGCAACGCCGCGCTGCGTGCGCTGAAGCAGGGCCCGCACTCTGAAGTGCTGCTGCTGATCACACGAGAGGAGGAGCAGGAGCAGGAAGAGGAGGAGGAGGAGGAGGAGGAAAACGAAGAGCAGGAGGGGGGTAACAGTGATGGCCCCATGTCCATGACCTATATCAACAGGTGTGTGTGTATGTGTGTATGTGTTAGTGTGTGTGTGCGTATGTGTGTCTGTGGTTGTGCCTTATGGGCATGTGTGTGTTATGGTGTGTTGGGGGGAAATGCCTGTGTACTGGTGTTTGTGCGGGTGTGGGTATGTATTTGCTGGCTGTGCAAGCTCTTGCTTGATGTTTGGGTGGGTTTTTATGCATACTACGCTTGACTTTCTGTTGTGTTGCTGGAACCTGAAAGTGCATTCAGTATCATGTGACACTGCTATGGCGTCTGCCTGCCATGCAAGAGCCCCTTTAGGTTGTGCGCATTCTGAGTGATGCGCACTCTCGTGATGTATGCCCTTTTGTACATTTAGCCGTGCTCACCACTTCCGTGGGAATCCTCCCATCGCATCTCAGCAGCAGCGTGATGAAATTGGAATGGTGCACCACTTTGGGCTTATTATCACTGACAGCAGCCTTTTTGTAGTGTTTGCGCAATACAACACTTCAAGTGCTCCCTACATCGGGTGGACAACGCTTTCTGTATGCTCATACATATGCTTAGGGTTGGCCAGAACCATATTATATATATACGGTGTATAAACGGTATTTTTGGCAGGAAAAACACCAAATATACGCCATATACGGTGCGTATATACGGTTCTGGCCAACCCTACATATGCTGCACAATATTGAACGTTACGCTTGCACGTCTGCCGCACAATACGCATTCCGTGCCCTCTCACGTGTGGTGCACAACATTTAATGACACGCTTGCACATTGGGTGCATACACTTCATGGACTGTCATGCGTCCGCCGCACATGACGCATTCAGTGCTCTCATTCAAGGAACTCTAAGCGCTCTCATACATCTGGTGCACGGCAAACATAGGTACCTAACACTTATGGCTTTTGGATAGGGTTGGCCAGAATCGTATAATTACGGTGTAGGCTGTCCCCGTGAACCCCCCCCCCTTTGCAGTCCCACTTAACTTTGCATCACCATATGTCTGTAACCCCTGCACCGTTTGAGACCTGAGACAAGCGTTTGATAATTAATTGATTGCTCCTTCAGCAATGCTTGGCAGTTGGGGAGAGGTGTAGAGACTAGAGATAGGGTGCTGCAGGTGTTGCGTAGAAACTATCATACCGTTTTTCACACAGTTTATCAATTGGCCCCATTCAAATTTGATTGGACGCATTTTTTTTCGCCGCACCTCTGAGAGCAAAAACCAGGCTGATACTTGAAGGAGCAAAGGTTTTTTCTGTCTTTGTTCCCTGTGTCCCTTGTGTGAGTGCCTCCCACTCGCCGGCATTCCCAGTACTTCTGCCCCAAATTTAGACACTCCAGCAGAGGTCCTGAAGCAGAGGTTGATCGGTGCAAGTTCAGACGTGCACCTTTTCCCTGCCAATGTGGGTGCATATTACGCACCGGGCCCTACACAGGCCCCCAAAATGCCAAATTTACAGCGAATGTCAATGGTTTAGATAAAACATCAAGCATCTTGCATTCAGATAAGGTACAGGGGGCTTAATATTGGGTGAACGCGAAGTGAGACTGGTGGGGGTGGTTTGTTCACGGGGACATCCAGTATATACGGTGTTTTGGCATGGAAATCCCAAGATATACAGTCATACCTTATTTTTATTATATACGGTTCTGGCCAACGCTACTTACGGACCCCATGCATCTAGTGCACGGCAACGTACGTTCTCCGCACAAGTGCAGGGAAAGACTGTGGCGGTCTGCTGCACATTGCGGAGGCCTGAAGCGGCGCGGATGGCAGGTTGCCATGTCTTTTTTTCAAGACACTCTTTTCTCAGGCACACACTTTGTAGTCCACACAGTGATGTAGGCACACACTTTGTAGTCCGCACAGTGATGTAGGCACAAGGCTGGAGAGGTGCATGGCATGGAGGCCCTGAAAGGTCTCAATGTGTTGTAAATTGTAGAACGTTAGCACACACAAAAACATGTGTACGTCTTGCTCACACCCAACATACACTCTACACTCTTCTTGAACCGATGCAGGCATTTGGCTGAATGGCTGCATGCTGCAGAGGCCCTGAAAGACCATTTTGCTCATAGGAGCGTAGTACACACACATGTTTTCACATCTTGCTCACACTCACACATTACTCTATTTCTTTTGCAGGTACAAGGCTGGATGGCTGCATGCTATGGAGGCCCTAAAAGGCCACGTGGATTCAGAGTCAAAGCGCCTCAGGCGTACTGCAGGCGGGGCAGCTATCATCGCGCAGCTGGCAGCGCCCATGCCCATCTCCACCTTCCAGTGGCCCCTGGTAAGCTGGTTATGCTGAAGAAGTATGTGAGTGCTTATGTGTGCTCGTGTGTGTGTTTGTGCGCTTGTATGTGTGTGCTTGTGTGTGTATGTGTGTGTGCTTGTGTGTGTATGTGTGTGCTCCACCTGCTCTTCACCTACCCTGTCACGCACATCCCCACTCACCCACCTACCCACAGGACAAAGTCAGGAGCTCCAGCGCTGCCACTCACCACAAGAAGCTCGCGGCCCGCAAGCCCACGCCCTCAACCGCCAGCGCTGACGGGGGCCAGCCCTTGCTGACCGCCACAGCTGACGGCGGCACCCAACACGAGGGTGGTAGTGGTGGTGTGGGTAGAGAAGGGAGTGCTGAAGGCAGGAGAGAAGCCACGCCTGGTGCGGTTACCAGTACCAAAGCAGCAGCAGCAGCAGCAGCAGGGGGAAGCGCAGCAGGAGCAGGCGGAGGAGAGGCAGGTGGTGATGGTGGTGGAGCGCATGCCATGGCACCTCACTCAAAGACGATGGACAGTGAGACAGCACATGCAGCAGCAGCAGCGGCGGCAGATGCAATTGCTGCAGCAGATGCTGCCGGTGGTGCAGCAGGTACGATCAAGCACGCGCGCACACACACACACACATGTCGATCTTATGCAAGCATGTATGGATGTATGCACAAATACTCATACAAACACACACATACACACACACACGTGTATACACACACATGCGCGCGCGTACACGCACCTGGTGGTTGGTGCAGGAGGTGCAGCTTATATGGACGTGGACAGGCCACTGCAAGGGAAGGCTGCTCTAGAGGGGAGGAGTGTGGGTGCAGGTCAAGTTGGGAGCCAGGCTGGCGTGACTGACGGGGGCAAGATTGGAGGGCAGCAGCAGCAGCAGCAAGACCAGCTGCAGCCGAACCATCATCAGCAGCAGCAGCAGCAGCAAGATCAGTGCAAAGGTTGTGAGAAGGGAGATCTGCGCAAGGCAGATGGCAGCAGCAGGGTGGCTGTGATGCAGGTGAGGGGACAGACGATTGTGTGTACACACACATACACACATGTACACACACATGTACACACACACACACGCACACACACACACACGCACATACACACACACGCTGTGCGAGGTAGGGGGCTTCATCCAGTGATTGTGACAGAAAGGAACAAGGCAGCAGTGAGCGGTGCAGAATAAGGAAGCGGCAGAAACTGGTACACACGTATACACACAGCCAAAGCAAGCAAGCTAGCAGACACACTTTGTGTCCCATTGAAGGTGATAAAAGGGCTTGGGCCTCGGGAGAACCCTACTTCTAAAAAGTGGTTGAGGTGTTGGATACGCTTCCATCACACAGCTGTGGTTTGTGTGATCTCACAATCTCCCTATGTGTCCGTGTTCATGTTCGTGTCTGTGTTCGTGTTCGTGTTTGTGTCCGTGCCTATGTTCGTGTGCATATTTGTGCCCGTGCTCGTGTTTGTGTTCTTGTCTATGTTCGTGTGCATGTTTGTGCTCGTGCTCGTGTTTGTGCTCGTGCTCGTGTCTGTGCTCGTGTTTGTGTTCGTGCTCGTGCTCGTGCTCGTGTTTGTGCTCGTGTTTGTGCCCGTGCTCGTGTTCGTGTTTTTATTCGTGTCTATGTTTGTGCTTGTGCTCGTGCTCGTGTTTGTGCTCGTGCTCGTGCTCGTGTTTGTGTTCGTGTTCGTATAGTCACCGATGCTCAAGGCAGACAGGCAGTGAGCCGGTGAGGATCAGGATGACAGCCAAAGGTGTTTTGACACCTGTAGACAACAAAATAGTCAGTCAAATGTACTGTTAGTGGCTTATCAAAAGGCACCATCCATGCTAGTCAGTCGAATAAACTTTCAGTGGTAGGCTCATCAAAAGGCATCATCCACGTGTATGATTCTGCCCTTGCATTCCTGTCCCCCCTTATTGCAGTCAACTTGCTCATGATGGCATCATCCACGTGTGTGCGTCTGCCCTTGCATTCCTGTCCCCCCTATAATCGCAGTCAACTGGCTCTGAACAGCATCATTCACGTGTGTGTGCATCTGCCCTTGCATTTGTTTGCGTCCCTCTATCGCAGTACTGGCTGCTCAAGGCGGAGCGTGAGCTGTTTGGCTCCTTAGGAGGGCCGTGGGACCAACTGCCCCCTGCTTTGTACGACTCCCACACCACCACCACCACCACAACCACCACCACTACCCACACCGACACTCACGCCGCCACAGCCGCCCATACTGACGCCCGCATTACCACAGCTGGCCACGGTGCTGGCAGCACAGGGCAGCCCCCCCTTCCTCTGTTGGAAGGGTCAGAGCAGCAGCAGTCGGAGCTCAGGGAGGCGGGTGCTGTATTGCCTGAGCCCCATTTGGGTGCTCTGTCTTGGCGTCAGGAGTGGCTAGCCCTCGTGCGCAGCTGCACTACGGTGTGTGTGTGTGTATGAAAGTGTGTGTATGTGTTTTTTGCGTGTAATTGTGTGTATGTGAGTGTTTATGTGTCTGTATCTGTTTGCGTGTATGTATGTGTGTGCATGTGTGTGTTTGTGTGTGTGTGTGTGTGTGTGGTTTTGTATGTGCGAGTCAGCTAGCACGCTGCATGCTCAGCAAGATGAGTGCTGGAGGACAGTGTGTGGCTGCACGGCTACACACACAACGCCAGGACATGATTTAGCCACGTGTGTGTACCGCCCACTACACTTGCCTCTCGCACTGCACGTGCTTGATGCATTTACTCACTGGTATTTGGTCTTGCCTAATTGTTTGCAGGTGCCCCAGATAGTGCGCTGCATGCTCATGCTGGAGGGCAGTGTGCGCCGCAGCCTGCACGTCACACAGGGGTCGTGGGAGCCCACCGCACGCATGGGAAAAGGTGCGGGGTCAGCTCGTTTGGTTGGTTTGCAGGCTTCATAGCAATTGCAAGCTTATGCCAGAAGGCAGTGTCTATCGCAGCCTGCACGTAACACGGGGGTCGTGGGAGCCCACCGCACGCATGGGCAAAGGTGCGGGGTTAGCTCGTTTTGTTGGTTTGCAGGCTTCATAGCAATTGCAAGCTTATGGCAGAAGGCAGTGTCTATCGCAGCCTGCACGTCACACAGGGGTCGTGGGAGCCCACCGCATGCATGGGCAAAGGTGCGGGGTTAGCTCGTTTGGTTGGTTTGCAGGCTTAATAGCAATTGCAAGCTTGTGCCAGAAGGCAGTGTCTATCGCAGCCTGCACGTCACACAGGGGTCGTGGGAGCCCACCGCACGCATGGGCAAAGGTGCGGGGTTAGCTCGTTTTGTTGGTTTGCAGGCTTAATAGCAATTGCAAGCTTGTGCCAGAAGGCAGTGTCTATCGCAGCCTGCACGTCACACAGGGGTCGTGGGAGCCCACCGCACGCATGGGCAAAGGTGCGGGGTTAGCTCGTTTGGTTGGTTTGCAGGCTTCATAGCAATTGCATGCTTATGCCAGAAGGCAGTGTCCATCACAGCCTGCACGTAATACGGGGGTCATGGGAGCCCACCGCACGCATGGGCAAAGGTGCGGGAGCAGCTTCATTGTGCCCGTTTTAGTCATCATCATAAGTCTGCCAGCAGTGACGACTTGAAATAGGCTTCAGAGCTTTCACAAACTGAGCGCTCTGGCAAAAGTGCGGAGGCGGTGCACCTTGGTTGATTTTTTGGCCTGAGCTGTCCAACCAGTGGCAGTGGCGACCTTCAGAACCAGGCGGTGTGTAGGTGTGGGATGTTAATGATAACAGGAGCACGGCTTGTTGATGATTACAGGAGCGAGGCATGTGAATGATAATAGGAGCGTGGCATGTTGATGATAACAGGAGCCTATCGTGTGCGTGAGGGGGAGGAGAGGGTGAAGGCGAGTTTTCCACGCGCCACACGTGTGCTGGTAAAAATAATGAAGGCGAGGTTTCACACGCCACACACACGTGTGCTGGACACGCTCACCAGCAGCTGTGTGGACCAAGGGGGAAATGCAGGTTAACGGCAAAATCCGGTGACGCAAGGGAGGCCCTCATATCATATGCGCGCACGCGCACACACATGCACACACACACACACACTCTCACACACGCACACACACACACAAACACAAACATGGACGAACGAACGCACACACGCACGCGCACATGCATGCAGACTATCCCGGCGTGTGGGGCTTTAACCCACCCCACCCCCCACCCTCCTCACAAGCCCTTGTGAACCACCCC
>Ga0307963_1003310_pt1 | contig 12779 bp, 13 predicted proteins | sample OrgLakmetagen594_FD_201829 | JGI IMG/M metagenome (GOLD analysis project Ga0307963, IMG submission 201829) | Saline water microbial communities from Organic Lake, Antarctica - #594 | ecosystem: Environmental > Aquatic > Non-marine Saline and Alkaline > Saline | place: Antarctica: Organic Lake...
TGGACTGCAAAGTAGTGCAATGTTCAAACAGAAAATGCTGAGAGCCACACAGGTTCCCATGCAAGAGTTCATTTGCGATTTGCGTTTCAGACATTTGAAGGTATGGAGGGAAGCTGATTTTTCATGCCCTCGCGCAGTAAACAAGAATAAAGCAGTGACGTATCACAAGTGGTGTGGGAGTTCTGAGAGTGGTCCTAGAAGTTCTCCATTTTCTATCCCCTCCTACTTGTACAAGGATCTGGACAAACATGTGTTGAGGAATTTCAGCAGGTTCAGAATGCGTGCACACCATTTGAGAGTGGAGTCTTGCAAATGGCATGGTGGTTCTAGCATTTGTGATAAATGTGAGTGTGGAGAAGTTCAAGATGAGAAGCATGTGCTTTTCTTTTACAAGTGTGCTGAAGTGTGCGAGCTGCGCATAAGATACAGAGACCTTTTGAAGGAATGTATGTTTAAGACTATGCGTGTGTTTGCTCCGAGCTCTGAATTTATTCCTTTCTTAACTTGTCATCACAGTATCACTGATTTTGAGATCAATGCATTCCTGAATCAAGACTCATACAGACTCCTCAAGTTGTGTCAGATTTAGTTTCAATTTTCGACACTGGTTGATTTTGTTTCACCAGCCAATTGCCACCAGCCAGAGTCTCAGGCTGTAGGCCATCCTTGTAACCCTTGTAACCCTTTGTTGCTGCAATAATAAAACCATAGAACGCTATCCTCAATAAACTGGTTTCTCCAGCTTATTGTTGGACAAGATTAGTCAAACCTAACTAAAAACCAACTAACTGTATGTCTGTTCACAATTCGTCACAACGTTCTGTTCACAATTCGTCAACAACTGTATGTCTGTTCACAATTCGTCACTATCACCAATTAGGCGTGACGAAATCCAGACCTAAATTTAAAAGGGGTTTGTCAGTGCATTCTTTGTCAAGCCATACTAGAAGACGTCCACTGCATGACCACATAACCAATCAAACGCTGCGAGGTCAGTCACGCATCTCTCGTTTAAGGTGCTTTATTTCCTGTCCTTGCGTTGCCTAGATACTGCATTAACAAGCAAGCTAGTGAAAGACTGTCTAGCTAGTGACTGTGCACAGTGGCTCACACATCACTACTCTTTCATCCTCTCCCCTCCATCAGTCCACTTGCACTGCACCCTAAGTGGTGCAGCCAGCTTTTTGTCATTTATTGTCAAAACGCTAGGGTTGCCGTCTGGCACCAGCTGAGAGATTGACTTTTCTAAATTGGGCCGGGTCTCCTCTTCAAAGATGCCATGAGCAAACAAGTGCTTAGCTCCTAGGCTGATGCTTGGTGCTTTAAGCTCGTGCTGGCCCAACAACTGTGGCTCAGAAACCATCTTGTCGATGACCTGCAAGTGTCAAGTGTTAATGAGCAGGAAAATCCTTCAGAAATGACCACGCAGGCAGTGATGACATTTCCCACCTCCAACCCCACACCCAAAAAACAAACATAAGTACTTGGGTGCCGTAACTTGCCCATCACCAAAGCAGGCGACAAAATCTAAAGCGCAAAAGCAGGAGCTTTTAAATGGCCGAATGAGGCAAATAATACAGTTATGCAGCATAAATATGCATGTGTCATTGGTCATTGTAAAAAGAAACAGAAAAGAAGAGCTACGCAGGCATTGGGAACCACTCCCCACATTCATTAAGGGAAAGGAGCCTACTAGATTTGAAGACAAAATAAAAAGAAAAATGATAAATAAAGAAAAGGCTTGTGTATTGACCAAATTTTCCAGCGCTATAGTACTTGATTTTTATATTGTCACAGTTGTACAAGAAGGTTTCTGTTCAACAGCATACCTTTTTTTCTAGCTTGTTTGTTCTCTATTTTCACGGAATCACAGGAGCTTGAAAGCAAATCAACCTTGCCATCTTGATAGAATGATTGAGTAAATCACCACGATATGCCCCACAAATCATACCAGTAGCTAGAAATACTGTAGCGTCATTCAATCTGCTGCACCATCCTCCTTGCGCAATTACTATTACCTAGATCGCTTAGCCAACAGCACTTTGCTGCCCATCTCTTTAAGGGTACCAGCATGCAGTTTATGTCCGCAGAAATCTGGTTCGGTATGTCGACCAAGATTTGACGCGCCTCGGGGTAAGTCACGCCATGTCGTTCAGGCATTTACTGCTTACCACTTTAAATTTATATTAACTAATGAACTGCTTGCATTTCTTTTCTTTTCTTTCTTTTCTTGAACTGCTTGTATTAATGTGCCTACGTGCCAGGTATACACATGATATGCCTAAAGGAGCCAATGCATTCCCAGGGGGACCTGGCAAAAGTCAAATGTCCCTCTTTTTGCGTTCATGGGGCAGTCAGTAGCTACAAAGCGTGTCGCACGTCACAAATTGGAATTATTTCAGCTTGAAACTGGAGTTGACATTTAAAGTACATGCAACTAAAGAATGTGTTCAGATTCATATTAACCACTCTGTGTAAAGACTGACAGGACTTAAAACAAACGTAAGGCACCTACATCATAATAAGGTGCTTCCCCCCCTAAAATGGCAGATTTGTTTGCATGTCTTGCCAACCAATTGGCCTTTTCCACTCCTTTTCTTAGCAATGATATTCAATTATCATGAAGATTTAAAGAGAAAACTTAATGATGTTGGTGCTGCAGGTGATCTGTCGTGCATACTTGACAGAAAATGTGTTTCGCGCCGCAACAAAGTATACCTAGGCATCATGACGAGTATGCACTTAGGATGATTAATAGAGTTGAGCCTGGAAGGTACCAGTTATGATGCATACACCCTAGGAGCATTTAAAAATCACACCCTTTGGGGCCTCAGTGTCCTCCCTTTTGACGTATTCCATATATACAGTAAACCCAGCCCCTATTATTTTGTAACAAGGTCATTTTGCAGCTCTTGGAGGCTGCTCGCTTGTGCCCAAAATTGTTGTGCAAAAAAGTCGAATGCCTAGGCCATCATGAGATGGCCTTTTCTGTGATATGGAAACTCAACTAAAAGTAGGGCTGTCCAGCTTGAAGTTTGGTCAAGATTCATAATCAATAACTTGCACGCATTTTGATGGATTCAACAAGTGACTTCAAAGTTTGGTAGAGGCTTGTCAAACCTTTAATAGATAAACAAAATTTAAAGCATGTGCCTTTTCAAATTACGAGGAGACCGCTCCCCCGTGTTCAGCCACACTCTTTCCTTGCAGTAGAAGTAACATGTTCAATGATATATAAATAAAATACGATATGTAATCAATAACAGGCTAGTAGGATTCCTTGGTCCTAAAGCCAAACTCGTCGCACATTTCTGAATTGCCAAGGATGTTGTTCAACGCGGCACATGCACTGCACCCTAGGGTTCTCCTTTTTCTCCTCTTCCATGATGACACGGTCCCATTTGGGCTCCTTTCCTTTCCCCACAGTTGTTTAATACAAATAATTGGGGAGGTTAAAGGTGGGGGGGGGGGGGCTCAAGGGCTCCAAAATTGCATGTCAAACGGTTTAAGGGTTAGCGAACTTACAAGGGTTAGCGAACTTACAAGGGCTCCAAAATTGCATGTCAAACGGTTTAAGGGTTAGCGAACTTACACGCATTTGATTGAACCCTTGCTTCCAGAAAATTGAATCGAACAACCCTATACAAACGTAATGAAAACAAACACATGCAATGATTAATAGTAGAAAGTGCTCGACTAAAAGAGGCGCGAGAAAAAATAGCCAAAAAGCACTAGCACAATATTGGCTCGCCCTAGGCACTTTGTCTGTTGTGCATGGCACGGCAAAAGGGGAGAGGAGGACTTATGAAACCCACCTGCTGCAGCGTCATGTCTGGGGAGATTTCCAAGGTCACTCCAGGGCTGCATATCATGCAGTCTGCGTCTCGTTCGTAAGGCACGGTCACACTGTAGATACCTTGTGAACCCATGTACCTGCACAAAAAGCAGCGACACGAGTGAGCCGACAAAACAGGCGACTAGGAAGGGGGTACCACAGGTCTTCAGCAAACTTTCCAGTGCGCTGTGACCAGGAAGGGATATGAGCACTCAAGGTCCTTGCACACGGAAAAGCAAGTATTAACATTATCGCAGGGACTGTATTGGCTTGCTTGCACTAAGCACGCAAACATAGCACCACATGACAATGTCTCACCACACCATTGGAGCACTCATGGACATCACAGGACAGACAACCTATTTTCTTGACTCACATCAGGTAATTGTTGAGCCCTGAGCTGCAGAGTGTGATGATCTTTAAGGCCTCAAGTACGCAAGCTGCTGAGATGATAGCATTGGTGGAAGCAATGGCAGGGATTATGTTTTTCACCACGCCCTGTGTCAGCTGGTAGGTCACACCCTAGGAGGAGAGAGAACAGGAGCAAGAGGATCACGTCAGGGAAATGCAATAGGAATGGGGGCAATTAATCTAAACAGGGTTTTCATCGACACCTTTGCCTTGACGTTAAGAATATGTTGGACGTCAGGATGACTGGATTGATGAAAAGCCAAAATACAAATGTATTACTGCTCATAACATAAGAAAAACACTACTTTTCAGATCAACTTTTTCTAGCTCATGTATTTAAGAACCTCTACTTCTTTAAAGGTCCTGGCCTCCAGCAAACCATGCACCAAGTGGATCCTTTTCCCTAATTAATGCGGGGAGTGTTTTTCAGTGCCTGCGTAATTTTCCTGTCCTTTTTTTAACTGAAGTCCTCAGAAGGGTAGAACTGAAACACTTGCAAGTGTGTGTACAACTTGTAACAACCTATCCGCACACCAGACTCTTCTCAATACACACCACAGAGCACAGCACAGTACACACGCACCTGGATGCCATAATTTGCTGCACGTTCTGCTGCTCTATTAAACATCCAACGCATGTGCTCCTCGTTGTCGGTGTCAAATTCCTCTCCAGGCCGCAGTTCCCCCCACTGGATGAGGTGCACATATTCAATGCAGTGTGCTGGACTCCTGCACAAGCGTAAAAATTCTTACTTGTTAAACGTATGGAGCATTCCACTGCCTGGCATTATTTGTCGACATGGCCATACTCATTTGTCTGAACTCAAAAACGAGTCGGCATGCAAGGGTCCTTGTTCAGAAATAGGCAAGCAGAACAGAGGACGCACAGTTCTGTACAGTTTTGGGCAGTCTCAGGAGATCTTGCAATGTAAGGTAATGCGACCAATGTTTAGTACCTAAAAGTATGGATACTTTTGAGCACTGAGCTATGATACACTATGCAAGCTCTGGACTGATGAACCCCACACACCTTCACGAACAGTGCTCTAATTCTCATACCAAGCACGTCAAAATGCATCTCAAATTTGCTCACACACCTGGGCGTCTCCGCCAGCGTGCACAGGGGGAACTTAGTCTGAGGAGGGAACAGCCACAACGTGCATTCAAAGCAGGGCGTGAAGCCAGGTAGAATGACACGCGCGTGACCCCTGAAACCCTCAGTACCCCCGTCCACCATGGGCTTGATGGTCTCCAGCTTGGGCTTGCCATCCTCCTCAAACTCTGCAAGAAGAGTAGGCGCAGACTTCCTTTTAGAGGCGAAGCCTCGAGGGAAGAAGAAGGAGAAGGACGCACGCAGTATGACCACTCTCCTAAACACAGATATTTGAAGAGGAGCCACTTACAACCAAGTAGGAATTGACATAGCTTTTGGCGCAGCTCAAATCCCTTGTCACAGAGATATTTTAGTTTGAAAGTGGCTTGGAGCCGCCGTGCGAGCTATACTCGTCATTGTGGGTGAGTATGGCCCCGTATTCACCTGAGTTTAGGCCAAGCAGCACACGTACCAAGAAAGCTGCAGACGATGGAGTTCATAAAGCGCCTGGCTTCAAGGGAGTCCAAGCCCAGCACGATGAGAGTGAATTGCTGATAGAACTCTGCTGGCTTTTCCTCAATGCGGCAGTGATGAGCAGTCACGTTGACGCCTGACACGCGTGAGGTGATGCGCTCAGCTGCAACCTGGGCTTTGGACTTTCCCACGTCATGCATCCTGGATTATGTGTAGTGGTGGCAAGAATCGGCTACGTGTCTGCAGCGCTGTCTGCAGACCTTGGAAAACTAAAGGAAGAGCACAGTGCTCGTGCTATGATGCGGTGGCACTCTTCTGTCGTTTACGTCACATGTTTAACCTACAGGCGATCCGTGTGCTGAGCTCTGAGCAGACTCTACCATGGTAAAGCCATCACGCACGCATGCTGAACATATGCCCTCGCTGAACGTGCACGTGTGGAGACGATCACATGCGTGTAGCCTCGTGGGTGCGAACTAACATACGACCCAGCCCTTTTCACATCCCTCCTGTCCACGTACCTGAACAGGAACTGCCGGTTGAGGTTGGACACGTCTATGGTGTCCATGTCAATGACGTCGATGTTCACGAAGCCTGACAGGGCCAGGTTTTTGAGCACTTCGCAGCCCAGACCTCCTGCGCCCACACAAAGGATCTTGCAGTCCTCTGATTGGATGTACTCCCGCAGCTCTGGGCACGCCTCAAAGCCTGGACCCACGAGGTGGCCTTGCCTCAGTAGCAGGAGGTCCAGGTCCCTCCATCTTGTGCTGCAGGCTGGATCCATGAGATTGAAAGAATTAGGGTTCAAATTGGCAAAAAAGCTTGCCTAGAAAATTCCCAAGGTTATCAATTAATATACACATACAAAAAATATGAACTTTAGCACAGTGTCAGGCCATGAATTCAGTGGGAAGTTTTCTGGGCGCTCGTCCCTCAGCTCCATCCCAATCCTGCTCCGCCCTCCGCCTACTACCAGCAGCAGAAGCAGTTGCACTACTGCCTCCAGGGGCTCATCATCCCAGCCAGCTGTTTCGGCACCAGGCTTGCAGCAACAATATCCTTCCCATTTAACGAACCAAGCTGACGCCCTGTACCAGGTAACAGTGTGTGCACATCCTCCCTTTGCACACACGTCCGGTGCACGACATGCCCACGCTGCATCAAGCACGACGCACGCTTCGCGTACGCACGACACGCAAGCACTCACGCATGCACGCACACACGAAGGCAGGCACATGCTGCTAAACTTGCAACACAAGCCACACACGCACACACACACACACACACACACACGCGTGAACACACACATACACATTGACACACACAAACGAATTGACACACACACACACACTGACACGGATGCACATTTGCTGATTCAAGCATATTATACACCTCACTTCACAAACACCACACTCAGAGAGGTGTAAGCACCAGCAGGGGATTTCCATGGGACTATAAGTATACCCGCGTATCCTGCTCGTCCCCCTGCTCCTTTGATGATGCCCGCTGCCTCAAGGTAAGGAGATAGAGCGCGCAAAGCAAGAAATGCATAGATATAGAGAACACCTGACATGCACCCACTCATTGACATGTCCATTGACACAACCACACACACGTGTAAAAGCAAGCGCATCAATGGCATGCAAGCGTGCACAATTATACAAGACATGTATTGCACTGCAATCTCAATTATTTTTGTAGGATCAAATGCTATGAATCAATGGTGACCGTTCTTATTTACGCACAAAAGCTTACTCTCTTTCCATCTTAGGCAGGTCAGCACAGACATATGAGTCTATGCATTCAACATTATGCACAATTTACAAGTGTTAACCATCCTCAATGATTCATCATGCAAGGAATCTCAGACACATGCTTCACTAAGTGGTTTCGTAAAAACGCTGTATCAGACATCACTATGACTTTCAACACACACACACACACACACACACACACACACGCGCACGCACGCACGCACACACACATACATACATACACACATACATACACACATACACACTCGCACGTACACACGTACACACACAATACTCACACATGCACGAACGCACGCACGTGCATACACACACACGGAGGAAGGTACTAGTGCCAAGTGCCGTAACACTACAAGCGCACAACTCATTGTCCTGTTTAAACGGTATGGTAGCAATATGAAGCATCATTCCAGATTGTGCTCACGTACTCACAGCTGCCTCCACGTCCTCTGTTGGTTATGAGCACAGATTGAAGCACTTTTCCAGAGTGTGCTTGCATATCCGCGGCTGCCTAGCCGTGTAGCTGCCTGGCTTCCCTCTGTTGAGGCTGACATAGACCAAATCACGGCAACGGTGGAGGCCATAGCAGACAAGTTTGGGGCTGAGCTGGGCTTCTATCTTATCAGGAGGCAGCCCATCATCTTAAACATTGAGTTCCGTGTTCTGGTGGGTCTCGGAATACATAATTCTTTCTTTTAGGGTCGGCCTAAGGCATATGTATCCAAAGTACACACGGATTTCTTAGCAGGGTACTCTTTTCCAAGTGTATGGTCATATATGCCTATATAGAAGGCTCTGGCAGCCCTGCCTACATTGCATCAGGTGCTTGCGCAAGACGTGCTAGCTTTTCATGCTTGCAGCGTTTCCGTTTGCTCGCTTCATGACCTAGGATGGTCCATTCCTTGCTGCAATATCTTTCAGCTTCTAGGAACCGAATGAGGACTCCCTGGATATCTGCTTCCCCTTTATGTCTCGGATTGCGCAGCAGTAGGGCTCATTCATACAAGGAATCAGATAACTTTCACCTGGATGTCATCCCCTTTCATCCTTTTGTTGCGTGTGGACAGACTCCTGGAACCAAGCACAATGGACACAGTCTACATGGCTCTCCTCTGTGTGTTTGTTTGACCTGTGTAGGAAGAGCGTGCAGAGAACTTGCGGACAATGCTGGATTTGAAGCCCATGGAGCTGTACGGCGTGCTACGCAAAAACCCTGGGGTGTTTGTGTTGGACGCAGCAGAGACGCGCGCACGCTACAATGCAATGCATAAGGTGGGTCATGTCCTTACAAGGTGCATCTCCACTGGACTGTTGTTGCAAGTTTGTGAAAACCACGCTAAACTGCACTCCTAAACCCTGGGGTGTGTGAAACTGTGATAAGCAGCCTCCACTGTCTCCTTGCATGTGCAAAGGCTCCTGTCACTTTGTTTCTGCCAATTCAAAATGACCATTCATCATTCCCTACAATCCCAGTTGTGGACCACGCCCCTTTTTAATTGGCATGTGCGCATTAGTGGTGCGCACGGTCGGTAAAAAGGTGCCGTGCGCATAACGACATGCACGCAAATAACAAACACACACACACGTACACACAGTCATACACGTACACACACGATACTCTTTACACGTGAACAAACATGCATAAACACATGCACACAAACATGCATAAACACATGCACAAACAGGTGGTGCACTTCAGCAGAGATGCTGTGCGTACTATGGTGCGGAAGATGCCAATGCTGTTGAACTGGGAGACTGCAAATTTTGAGCGCAGGGTTGATGAAATGAGGCATCTCGCATGTACAAGGTATGCATTGAAGACAGAACTGAAGAAGATGAGATGAGCACAGAAGCAGGGCCAAAAACATGGGAAAGCCTCTATCTTTAAAATGTTGGCCTGGTATCAAGGCCTATCTAGATAAGTGGGGATCCGGTATGTGTCTGTCTGTGGAATGTCAAGATGTCATCTCAACTCACCCAAACAGCTCTCTCTCTCTCTCTCTCTCTCTTTCTTTCTCTCTCTCTCTCTCTCTCTCTCTCTCTCTTTCTCTCTCTCTCTCTCTCTCTCTCTCTCTCTCTCTCTCTCTTTCTCTTTATTGTTGTCTCTCTTGTTCTCTCTTCTGTGCTATAAGTTAGCCCTCTGCTTCTAAGTGTCATAAGCGACTGCATACTGCACCTGATCCCGCGTTTAATCTGCCTCGCGCTGCGCTGTTGTGTACGGCCAAGATATATGGCACAGAAAAATGTACCTAAAGTGAGCAACCACGCCTCTGCCAGAGTGCAAATCACTCCCAAAACGCTGCCAAGAGTAAAGTAGCTGTATGTCAGCTTTGCCATACCCTACCAATTAATGCGTGACAATAGTCACAACTCTGGGCAAGCAGGACCCTTAGTTTACCTTGTTTGTGCCGGCTAGTGCCTAGATGTGCATGGAGAACACCCTGCCAGAAGGTCAAACTTCAAAAGGTTTTCCCTGGCAGAAAAAAAAGGAGTGTTAATATAATATTCCTGGCTTTTTAGTTTAGATCAGAGGGTCTGGGGTGAAGATCAGTTTTTTGACCCATTTGTTTGGCAGGGGAAGCTATTCCAAATGCTTCAGTCTCCTGCTTGCATGAAAGCTGCTGGCATATGGGCCTTTTTACCCTGATGCTCTGTAGCGTAGCGGCCAAAATGGTTAACCTGGTGAATAAGCAATAAGTAAATTGTACTTTACTTATGCATGTTACATTCGCCCCACCCTCAAGTGCTTGCGTCCTCGTAAGCATAATTTATAACTTTATAACCCCCTAAACTTGTACGGTTTTAACATGAAAATGGCTTTGACAGAGCTTGAAGTTAGCTTGAGTGGCGAACTTGTAAAGCGCGCGCAAAGAAACCTGTTTTTGCAGGCCTACATATTTGAACTGAGAACCTCAGCCTTTAATACCAAATGTAGCGTAGCGGCTTTAATGGGTAACCAGGTGAATAAGTGACAATAAATTGTACTTATGCATGTTACATGCTCATGCTCACGCCTGGTGAGGATCGTGAGCAAAATGTATTGAAGAAAAGCATGCCTAGAGCAAAAGAAAGGTGTCCGTGCAAATTTGAAGACAGAACTCAGCTGTCTCTACCAGCCGCTGCCCACCCTCAGCATTCCAGACCATGTCACTTGTCCGGGCATCCCTAGGGAGCTTACTTGTTGGCTTTAAACACTCAGGTGGTGGCTAGGTTGCACGCTCCCAAGGTTTTCAAAATTGCACCTTTTTGCTCAGCAAACAGACCCACGCACTTAGTGCTCAAAAGGGGATGCCTTAACCTAACCTTGGATTAAAATAAGGGTGACAAATGGACCAGCAGCCCTTACACTTGTGCTCCCATGTCCCCATTCTGGCAGGGAAATGGCACATATTCATTTCAGCTCCCGACTCACACTCAGACCCCAAAACCCATTTATTCCATGCAAAAGCAGGAGGGTGGAAACAATTTTTAGTGGACGCCGCATGTATCTTAGGGGTTAATCCCCTCAGGGATTCAAAACCTCCCACCATCTCCAATTAAACTAAACACAATACAAATACATAGCAACCAAAAGTTATCAACGTCAGGTTTTCAATTATGTACTCTAACTCAGGATCAACACGTGGCATCTAAGCTCATACTTGCTGGACCCTCCTGGAGAAGTGTTCTGTATATGTTAATTGACTTGTGTGGCCTCAAACACGTATTTTAGGGTTGAGGCATTAACTCCCTTTATTTGGCGGGCTTGGGTAAGCTGAAATTGAGTTTTGCACAAATACCAATTCACGCCACCTGCTATATGACAGTTTGAAAAACAACACACCGTGCATTTTTGTACGTGTCTGCAGGGTTCAGTGGCAAGAAGACTTTGACTGCATCACGCCCTCTCTTTTGGCCTTTTTTTTCCGTGATTCCTCCGACCTCACCCTGCGCATGGAGTACCTAGTAGCCACTCGTGCAGCCCCAGACTGCAGCCTCAAGGTGCTGTTCAAGCAGACCAACGGCTCCTTTTCACGCAAGCATCCCGACTTCCGTGCGTGGCGCGTGATGCGGCTTCAAAAGTTGCAGGAGAAGCGTGCACGTATGGAGCGGCAGCAGGCGTTGGCCGAGCAAGAAGCAGAGCAGAGGGCTCAAGCATTGGCTGCACATGCTAGTTATCAGCAGCAGGTACAGCAGCAGCAACAACTGGAGAAGCAGGAGGCTGCTCGGCAATCAGGAACACAGCGGCAGGGGCGGCAGCGGCAGTGACTTCTCTGCCTTAGTACAAGATGTGAAGGTCAAGAAAATCATTACTGACTACTGCAAAAGAGTTTTTCTTATTTTTGTGCACAACAGGAAAAAGAAAAAACTACGCAGGCAGTAAAAACCACTCCCCGCATCTATTAAGGAAGAGGAGCCACTTTGGTACCGAGTACCGTAAAGCTCCTCCACCGCTAAAAGGAAAGGAAAAATCAATGGGGATCAAGAGGGTCGCAGGCTTGGCCTGAAACCGGCTCCTGATGAGAGTTGATAACAGTACTGGAAAGGGCACGTCTGGTATGGTCAAGTTTAGCAGCGAAGTTAACAGAGTGCACAAGAAGCTTGGAGGCAAGGCAGCTTCTTAGGTAAGGTAAGGTAAGGTAAGGTTACATCGCTATATATGCCTCAGGTGGGCATCTGAGCGGAAGCTTGGAAAAAAGCCTGTAACCAAACCAAAAGACGCTAGAAAAATCAAGGGAACAGGCACTTAGCTACAAAAGAGGCAACACCAAAAATATCAGGTTAATTCATAAAGGTCCTCAAACGAGCTGGGCCATCCTCAAACTGAGGTGGGAAGATAAGCTGTGTGCGAAGTCTGACTAGATGTTCATGCGGACAGTCCAACAAAATGTGTTCCTCATCCTGAATAGTGTGCCAGTCACATCTGTCACAGATCCTGAGCTCATAAGGCCTTCTATTCCTGTCTTGACGCATACTTTGGACCAGAAAGTTGTGGCCAGAAAGGCAAAGGCAAGAAAGTGTTCGGCTGAGGTTGCTGGGAATGTCCAAGCGAAGGTAGAGAGGCAACACAGGCTTTTGATTTCTTTTCCTGTCATCCCACCATCCAGAAGTATTCCCCAAAGGTACACCGAAATGTGTGTGATATGTCCTCATAATTCTGCTGGAATGGTGAGCTTCATGTGGTGTCAAAATGTCAAGATCTCTCCAGCCCCCAA
>Ga0307963_1003315_pt1 | contig 12771 bp, 19 predicted proteins | sample OrgLakmetagen594_FD_201829 | JGI IMG/M metagenome (GOLD analysis project Ga0307963, IMG submission 201829) | Saline water microbial communities from Organic Lake, Antarctica - #594 | ecosystem: Environmental > Aquatic > Non-marine Saline and Alkaline > Saline | place: Antarctica: Organic Lake...
CCCTCAACTCTGTACTCTACTTGGGTTTTTTTCTTTTTCCTGGTTTCCTTTCTTTGGTTCTGGGTCTCCTTGAGCAGCTTCCTTTTGCTTTCTCCTCTGCTTGAGCCCTCTCTCCTCTTTTTTTTTTGTTGTCTGTCAGGTCCCTGCTGGGGGCCGTAGCTGTAACACCACCCAAAAAAAAAAAAAAGTGTCAATTCTCCATCTCAGCTGTATCAACCTTCTGTCGATTCTGCTTTCAGCTGTATCAACAATTCTGCTTTCAGCTGTATCAACCTTACAATGTCTACATTTACACAAAATTTACCATAATGGGAAAACCTACTGATTCCTCATTTCGGCTCAATCATCATAGGGTAAAACTTTTTCGATGTGTAATTGTGTGCTGAATTTTTTGGATTGCTGGAGAAGGAGTGTGCTCACACTTTCAAAGTTGTTTCTGCAAGTTTCAGCCAGAGGGAAAAGAGATATTGCGTGGAGACTGGAGAAGAGGGCAATCAGTTGTTTTGTATATACAGCATTTGGTTGAAGATCTTACGATCCTCATTTCAGTGACCTTGATTAACACCGGGCTGGTTTGCAGGGTCGACAGTGGAAGCCTGCGCGTAAGAAATAAAATGCAACAACGTCGTGTTGCATGCCTTGTTTGCCTTTGATTAAACATACGTCTTGTCAGAGGAACCTTCTATCAAGCCTCGGCTTAGAATAAATCAAATAAAAGTTTCCTTTGTTGTTACTCAATAATTTGGCTAGCACACAGGGGACCTGCAAACACACTTACATTGTACGAGGGATGCTGTACCTGTACGAGGCAGAACGATGGAAGCAAAATAATAAAAAGGGGGGAACACTTAACATTAACCTATCTAACCATCGCTGTGTTGAATGAAGGCGACAAGGCCGCGTAACACGTGCCGCCACCCTCCTGCTTGCCTGCTTGTTGTTGCCCTGATATTATATATTATACAGAGTTTGATAGTTTACAAAGAGCTAACAGCTTCTAAATTTCGTTGCACCTCTGTTACACGGCAGCTGCCTGTGTGCAGCCTGCGCCTTGTGTCTGGTGCCCAGTCGCAGCACTTCCATCAACCCTTATATTCCCTCCTTGAGGGTCTTCCCTCGACCCTGGGGTGACTTCCAGATCGGCAGCACCGCCTTCAAGTGGGGCTAACGCTGCATAGATGGGAGCGTGTACGGCTTCCGACACCTGCAAATGAATATGTGTGTTGCATGGTGACAGGGGGGGGTGCGCTCTTGAGACGTAGGGACAAGGACTTGAACTCCATACACCTGTGATCATCCATTCACATTGGCAACTGGTGTTCTCGTTGACCATCCTAATAAGAGAAATACCATAAAACATACGTTATAGCAATCATATAAATACAAACCTTCTGGTCAACCCTCCTATTGAGCAGCAATCCTTACCGCGCATATTGCTAAAAGTTTCCTGGCAAGCGCAGCAACATCTCCAATTAAGGATGATGCGCCCACACGCCCAAGAAGCTGGATGACTGCTCGCCGGGCAGCTAGCTCAGCTCCTCCAGCTGTGTGTGTGTGCGTTTACGTGTGTGTTTTTATCAAAAGCAGCACGGGCTCATTAGTGATCGTTTGATCCAATTTGAATAACGGCGTTGCCGGGCAGCTGTGGCCTGCTCAGGGCCCCAAACCTCCCAATCATATATGTAAGCATGAATAAGATTCATGCATGCTAAGAAGCGTGGAGTGCGCAGCCGTGAACAGCACACACACACATACACACACACGCTGCAAACAGAAAAGAGCATACCTGCACTTCCCTCTGGTGCAACTGGGCTGTCCACTGCTGCAGGACCCAACAGCAGCCGGACCTGCATACGCATAAGCATAAATCAACACACAGGTGTGTACATGCCAAACACCACCAAACATATCCCACCTGAACGCCAAGGCATCTCCCCACTCATGTAGACACATACACATACACATACGCACGCAAACGCGCACACACACACATACACACACACATACACACAACGCACACACACACATACACACACACACACCCACCCACATACACACACACGCGCACACACACACACACGCACACACACAGACATAAGCACACAGACACACACACTTCTACAATAAAGGACACACACATAGATGCACACACATACACTCTCTCTCTCTCTCTCTCTCTCTCTCTCTCTCTCTCTCTCTCTCTCTCTCTCTCTCACAAACACATGCACATACCGCAAGCGCTGCAGCAATGGCGTTTGAGATGGAGCGGAAGGCAGCGCCGTTGGTGCTCATCAGGGTGCTAAATGCACGCCGCATATTTGTCTCCTCCTCTTCCACACTGCTTCCTGATGCACCGGCCACCCCAGATTCTGAATTCGTGCCTCCTCCGGTTGTAGATGCTGCTGAAGGAGCCTCTGATGTGGCTGCGTCCTCGTTGCTGACGTGGCTGTTATTGATGGTGGTGTTGGTAGGTTGCAGGCGTGACAGACGAGTGAGCTCGCTCACCAGGTCAGCCAAATCCATACTTGGGTCAGCCTGTGCGTGTGTGTGTGCCTATGTGTGTGTGTGTTTGTGCATGCATGTTTGTTTACGTGTGTGTGTATGTGTGTGTGTGTGTGTGTGTGTGTGTGTGTGTGTGTGTGTGTGTGTGTGTGTGTGTGTGTGTGTGTGTGTGTGTGTGTGTGTGTGTCGCTTCCACTGAAAAGCAGCACGGGCCTAAGAATATTTTAAATCCAATCTGAGTAAGGCGTTGCCAGGCAGGTGTTGCCTGCTCAGGCCTCCAAACCTCAAAATGAAAGCGGAAGTGTCACCACTTTGATCATAAAGCCTCATGCAGCCTCGTGTATTTGAAATTAACGCTCACCAACACCACCATAAGGCGCTGCCGGGCAGCTGTTGCCTGCTCAGGCCCCCAAGCAGGCCTGCCTGCAGCAGCACGCGTTTGCTGCACTAATAGCATGCCTGATGTGACAACCACCAGCTGCTGGAAGGCGTTCTGTGTGTGTGAGTTTGAGCAGTGTGTGTGTTTGTGTGAGTGCCTGTGTGTGTGTGTGTGTGTGTGTAGTTCGATCGAAATTCACTGATCATGTTTGCAAACACAAGCTCAAATACTCAGCAGACGAATGCATGCATGTACACAAACGTGCACACACGCACACACGCATGCTTACACATACACAAATAAAACTAGCACACACATACAAGCACAACTGTGCGGAGAGCAGTCGCTCGGCGTCCCACATACACACACATGCTCAAACTCAGACACACATACATGCACACACATACACACTCGTACCTGTGCGGAATGCAGCCGCTCAGCATCCCACGCCAGGGTCTCCGCCAGCCCTGGAGACACTGCTGGAGTCTCGGCAGCAATTAAAGCAACCACACCCATTCGCACACGCCCCCGCCTGCAGGTCATAGGAGGGAGCGCAACACACACACTTAGCAGCCATCCTGGTTGCAAAATAAAATGATAATTTCATGTGTATGAATCCAAGATTTTAAATAGGCAAGGCTTTCTGGAACAGCTACGGCTTTCCCTTCCGCAAAAGACTTCTCTTACAACTTTCCTGTACGCAAAAAGTCTTCCCATTCGCAGAAAGGCTGCACAGCTGTGGTTCACCGACAGCTCAGGCGTAGATGGCACACACACACACACGCTCACACACACTGCAAGCAGACCAGAACCCCAGAGCCTGACACAATGGGCTGCACAGCGAGCGCTACTTGAAACGCTGCCGAGAGAGATACACACACACGTCAATACACACATGGGCAAGTGTGCTTGTGATTACACCCACCAGGACCCCAAAGCCACCGGCACAGTGGGCTGCACAGTGCTGTTTGAAGCCCCCCCCTCTGATCCACCAGGTGCACCAGATGCCGAGGCTGCTGTCCCGGCAGAAAGGGTGTGTGCACGCAGCCCACTCCGCATGTGAGCAGGAAGAGTGGGGGTGGCAGCAGCGGCTGCGGCGATAGCGGATTGCCGAGCGGTACGCATGGGCTGTGTGTGTATGTGTATGTGTGTTTGAGTGTATGTGAAAGACTTGCCCATGCTCAGACTGATACAGATCGTCTGGAGCGCACACAACCGTATCCAAAATCCTGTCATTGTACATAGAGAAGTGACTACAAAAGGAAGAGAGAGAGAAAGGGGGAGAGAGAGAGAGAGAGAGAGAGAGAGAGAGAAAGGGAGAGAGAGAGAGAGAGAGAGAGAGAGAGGGAGAGAGAGAGAGAGAGAGAGAGACAGAGAGAGAGAGAGGGATAGATAGAAAGAGAGAGAGAGAGAGAGAGATCAACTGATAAACTAAGACACAAATTAATTTATTGATTACGCTCATTTCACAGTTCACAGACAGCCTCAGAGGCACACGCACCGCAGGGGCGTCCACGTGGAGGCCCACAGAGGCAAGGTAAGCACGCACACCGGTGGCGGCAATTTGCTGTGCGTGCAGCCAGGCTGCTGTACGGGGCAGATTGGCAGCCAGCACACTGTGGGACTCAGGACCTGGGGCGGGACCTGCAGTGTGTGTGTATGTGTGTGTGCTTGTGTGCATGTGTATAATGTGTGTATGTGTGCATGTTTGTGTGTGTATGTGTGTGTGTGTGTGTGTGTGTGTGTGTGTGTGTGTGTGTGTGTGTGTGTGCATGACGACCAAGGATCAGCAAGTGCACACACACGTTTACAAACTCACACACACACACACTTCTACAAACTCACACACTCATGCATGCTTGCACTCGTACCTGAGGGGGGCTCCAAGAGAGGGATGCGGTGCAGAGCAGCAAATTTGGTGCGCAAGTAATCGATGCCTGCTTGACCCTGTGCGCGGCGTAATTGTGGAGTATGATTGTGTGTGTGTGTGTGACCCAGGTTGCAAGAAATTAATGATTTATATTGCATCCCTGTTGCATACGTGAAGGGCCAAACACATACACAGTGATAATGATGATGATGATGATGATGTCAATTTATACATGTGTAGGTAGCACTGTGGCAAGTATCACAAACAACGCACATACTGCTTGCCACTCACTGCATTCCCTCTATTTCTATTTGTGCTCCGTCTATGCCACCTGGGCAGCAAAACAGCTCGCTACATAAATCACTCAAACACACAAACACTCACTTGCATTTGCCGAGCCAGCCCAGCAAAGCGTGCGTTTGCTGCATCCAGCTTCAGCAGCTTCAGCTGGGCCAGCAGCAGCCGTAGTGCACGTGCCAAGCTGCGGGCCATTCGCTCAGACGCCACACTCATCACCTCTGTATGTGTGTGTGTGTGTGTGTGTGTGAGTGAGTGAGTGAGTGAGTGAGTGTGTGTTTGTGCATGCATGTGCGTGTGTGCATGCATGTGCGTGTGTACGAGTATGTGTGCGTGTGTGTGTGCGGGTGTAAAAGTGTGTGCACGTGCCAAGCAACGGGCATTCGCTCAAACCCACCGTCCAGCACTGTGTGTGTGCGTGTATGTAGCAGTGATGCTGGATATTGCAGATAGCCTCCTGATTAAGTAGCAGGGCTGTAATAGGTTGCGACCTACACACACACACATACACACACGCACACACACACACGCACACGTACGCACACGCACACGCACATGCACACACACGTACACACAAAACACATGCACACACGCACGCACTTGCACACACACACACACACGTACACACAAAACACGTGCACACACACACGTACACACACACGCAGACACACAACACTCATGCACACACACATACATACACAATTAGGTATCATCTACTGTGATGCAGACTGAGCAAAAAAGCACTGTGCCTTCCTCTTCCTGCTGCCGTCTGCAGCGTGTCTGTGGCTGTGATCCCTCTGGCTGTCCTCTGGTAAAAACCAGTCAGCAAATGAAGCGTCTGTCCCGTGCGTACATGCACCTTCCCCAGAAGTAGCCTGCTGCCTTCTGGAGGTCTCCACAGCAGCGACCCCCCGTCAATCTCAAGCAGCAGCCAATAAAATACCGTGTGCACCACACATACCTGCATCTTGCCCAGAATCAGCCTGCAGTCTTGTCCACGACTCCATGGCTGTGACCACTTCTGCCTGCAGTCCTGCATGGGCGGCCTTGCAGTCGTCCTCACGGGTTGGTGAACCATACTGTGTGTGTTTGTGTGTTGCGTATACGCTGTGTGTATGTTTGTATGTGTGTATGTGTGCATGTGTGTGCGTGTGTGCAGATATGTATGGTGAACCATGCTGTGTGTGCTTGTGTGTTGTGTGTATGTGTGTATGTTTGTGCATGTGCATGTGTGTGTGCGTGTGTACAAATACGTGTGTGTACGTGCAAGCATATGCATCCGTGTGTGAGCTGTTTCTGCACGTATGTCCCTCCCCCTACAAATTCCATGCACTCCCCCAAAGCAAAGAGCTACCTAGTCCTGCACTATTACATTCAACCAAATGTCAGCCCTTACGCACACATAACACACACACACACAGCAAAAAGCAACCTAGTCCTGCACTACTACATTATTACATTCAACCAGCTGCCAGCATTTGCACACACATCAACACACCCACACCCACACCCACACACCTGATTCAGGAGGTGTGCACCTCTGCTTAGTTTCTCGGCTGCTTTGAGCAGGACTCTGGCAGTGCCGCCCCCACTGTCACCTGCAGACACTGCCAGCATGCATGACACACACACAAAAATAATGAGCGAGACATACACATACATGCACACGCACATGCATACACATTCAGGTGCACACACCTGTGCTGAATCCCTACCGTTAATAACAGTCTGTTATGCAAGCGTAAACCACTGGCCCTAGCAGTAAATATTGCACACACACACATGTGTGTGCACCTGAACATATGTCTGAGCCATACACGGCCTCTGTGCATACGCTCACAGGAACTAAACTGTGCAATGCTGCTGTGCTTCTTCCCCAACAGATTTACACATTCCATGCACATGAACCCTTTGTGCCCACGCTCATAGAACACACACCCGTATGCTGCAGTGCCCCCTTCCCAAACTACACATTCCATGCGCATTAACCCTGTGTGCCCACGCTCACAGAAACACACCCGAATGCAGCAGTGCCTCCTCCCCAAACTCCGCCCGCAGCGTGGCGGCACTACTTGGATCGGAAAGCACCCCTGCTAGATCGGTCCCAAGCTGAGACAGCAAAGGCACCACGCTCGATGCAAGGTTACCATCCTGTGTGATGCGTGAGTTCAATGTGTGTGTGTGTGCGCGTGTGTGTGTGCGCGTGTTTGCATCTGTAAATGTGAGCCTGTAAATGTATTCGAGTGCGTAGGTGAGTGCCGTGTTCATATGTTTGTGCAAGTGGATGTGCGTGTATGTGTGAGCACCACGCTCAAAGCAAGGTTGCCATCCTGTGCAATGTGTCAGTTTAATGTGTGTATGTGTGTGTGTGTGTGTGTGTGTGTGCACCACGCTTGATGCAAGGTTGCCATCATGTGTGATGCGTGAGAAGAATGCGTGTTTGCGCCTGAATATGTGTGCCTGTGAATACATGTGAGTGCGTAGGTGAGTGCCGTGTTCATATGTACGTGCAAGTGGACGTGCGTGTATGTGTGAACGTGTTATTCGCGTACGTTTGTATGTGCTTGTACACATGCTAATGTGTGCGAGCTGTTGTGTGTGCGTGTGTGCTAATACAAAATCTGATAGTGAATAGGAGCATCTTACCTGTCTCACCTGCCTATGCAATGGCAAGTATGCCTCTGCTAACAACAGCCTCTCACCTGCAGAGGGCTTTGCTGTACCAAAAAGCCGTCCTTACAACAGCTAAGCATGCACGCCCTAGCAAACAGCTAGCCTTAGCAAATAGCTAGCCTTAGCAAACAGTTAGCCTTAGCAAATAGCTAGCCTTAGCAAATAGCTAGCCTTAGCAAACAGCTAGCCTGAGCAAATAGCTAGCCTTACCAAACAGCTAGCCTTACCAAACAGCTAGCCTTACCAAACAGCTAGCCTTACCAAACAGCTAGCCTTACCAAATAGCTAGCCTTAGCAAACAGCTAGCCTTAGCAAACAGCTAGCCTTAGCAAACAGCTAGCCTTACCAAATAGCTGGCCTTACCAAACAGCTGGCCTTACCAAACAGCTGGCCTTAGCAAACAGCTAGCCTTAGCAAACAGCTAGCCTTAGCAAACAGCTAGCCTTAGCAAACAGCCAGCCTTACCAAACAGCTAGCCTTAGCAAACAGCTAGCCTTACCAAACAGCTAGCCTTACCAAACAGCTAGCCTTAGCAAACAGCTAGCCTTACCAAACAGCTAGCCTTCAAGCCCGCCTTCAAACAGGCGGTGATGCTGTCCAAAACGCCACTTCCGCAACGCAAAAACTCGCAAGCATCAAGCCCCCCACCTTTAAGCCCGCCTTCAAGCGCGCGGTGATGCTGTCCCAAAAAGCCGTCTCTGCAATGGAAGTGGCACGGGCCTTCACCACAGCAATGGCTGCATCCACTCCCTCCCTCTCTAGGTCCTCGTTCAGGAGGGTTGGCTGTAAGCAGAGCGAGGAGTGTATGTGCATCGATCAAGTGTATGTGTATGCGTGTGTAAGCATGTGTGTATGTGTTTGCATCCCCTGCCTATGAAACACCTGCCTGTTCAATTAGATCTGGTGCGTGTGTGTATATGTATATGTGTGTGTACGAGTTTGAATCCCCTGCCTATGAAACACCTGCTTGTTCAGTTGATGCTTGTTCCCTTCATCATTCAAGTGAAAATGACTTTCATTTGGTGAAGTATCAAGCACCGATTTTCATCATGAAGTAGGCACCCACCAGTTTCTGCTGCTCTGCCTCCGGCAAGCACGCACGATCCCAGCCAGCCTCCGCTTCTCCGGAGCCCAAACGAAATTGTGGGTTGTGCACGACCTGTGTGTGTGTGCATGCGTGTGTGTGTGCGTGTATGTGTACGTGTATGTGTGAGTGGGTTGCGCACGACCTGTACAGGGGTGTGTATGTGTAATGTGCTGTGTGTGTGCATGCGTGTATGTATGCGTGCATGTGTACGCATGAGTGCATGCGTGCGCGCGTGCGTGTACGTGTGTATGTGTGTGCGTATGTGTTGGTGTAAAACACACACCACACCAGCCAACCTACCTCTGTGATGAGAGGTACCTAGTCACACATAACACTGCGAAAAAAATCTCCACAGAAAGTAGCTGTAAGTTCTGGTGCCCATGTCATACTAAACAACATATCCCAACTAAAACGTGCAAGCACACTTAACATGCACACACATACACTCATACACTCATAAACACACACACGCACGCGCACGCGCACACGCACACACTTACAACTTACAAACACACAAATGCGCATGTACACATGCACACACTCACTCACAAATACATACACACATGCACATGTACACACCTCCCACACAGGCTGTAGGTTTGAGATAGAATGTCCCTGTCAGTGGACAGATGGTGGGCAGCATACACGCTACTGCACAAGCATTCACTCACATACACACACGATTGCAAAAACACACGTACACACACCACACTTGCACACCTCCCACACAAGCTGAAGGTTGGAGATGGACTCCCCCAGGCCTGGCTGTTGTGTGTAGCCGCCCGGAGTTGGTGGCCCTCCAGGTGAGGACTGCCCACTAGAACCACTGAACGCTGCACTTGACCTGCGCAAGGCATGGGTGGGGGTGGGGGTGAGATGTGTGACTATTGTTTCACATGTGACTCTCCAGGTGAGGACAGCCCACTAGAACCACTAGACGCTGCACTTGACCTGCGCAAGGCATGGGTGAGGATGGGAGAGTGTGTGTGCGTGTTTGTGTGTGCATGTGCATTGTGGGTGTATCACACACACGGCATTACCACAATGTACATGTACACGCAAACACAGTCACACAAGTTTGCAAAAAATAAACACACACGAGTGAACACAGATGCCGCTTACCGTCCTGGGGACGAAGAACCAGAGGGGGAGTAGGCAGAGTGGGGGTTGGGGGAGGAGGAGGGGGAGCGAGCGGAGGGTGACCTGCAAATGAGTAAAGGTATGCATGCTTGAAGAGAGTGAGAAGGGATGTTACAAGCTTTTTTCAATGACGTCAATGCATTTTTCTGGAAGGAGCAGCACTAGAAGCTTTGTGTGAGAGAGAGAGAGAAGTTTGTTTGGGGAGGAGGGGGAGCGAGCGGAGGGTGTCCTGAAGACGAGAATGAAGGCATACAGAGAGAGAGGAGAGAATAATTTTAGCTTCTTGGTGAGAGTGCATGCATGGAAGCAAAGGAGAATCTGGATCAGCATTGGATTGGTCCAAATCAAGCTACAAACCCCACGTAGTGCTGGAGCTTGGCTGCTTCCAGTTGCCGTGTCCCTATATACAAACTCTCCAGGTCTCACTCTCCCCTCAAACATGCTTCACACTATAAACAGTAGTAAGTACAGCAAACGATGATTTGGTGCTTCTTAGGCATCGAGACCCAAATAATGTTATTTATTATGGCATTGCTGCGTTGCTGTTAGTCACAAATATGGGCACCTGTGGAATTCAGGATCATGCAGTGACAGCAAGGGAATCTATGTTTGTGCTTCTTCACTTGCTTTGCCTCCACGCCTTGCCCTCGCATCAATGCTTCTTGCACACTCACCAGGACTGTGCTTCTTCAATTGCTTTGACACTGCGCCTTGTAATCTCGGCATGTGGCACAGAAGTACGTTTTGTACACTCACCAGGACTGTGCTGCTGCAGAGGGAGCTCGGACGTCAGACACCACCAGTGGCACTGCACGGAACAAGGAAATTCTTCTAAAGCAGCATCTACATCACTAAGCAGAGATGACAAATGACATCACGGCGGGACAAATGACATATGACATATGACAAAAGCATAGATCACAACTAGTTGTGATAAGGATTAGCCAGAGCCATTTATATGTGGCGTATATATAAGGTATTTTTGGCAGGAAAACCACCAAATATGCGGTCGTGTACGGTGTATATAAACGGTTCTGGCCAACCCTAGTCACAACAGCACACAAGGTTCTGCTTGAAGATGCGCCAATTTGATGTTGTGGCACATTGCACAGAAAGACAGGAGAGACAGAGTGCATACACATCGTCATTAGGTACGTGAGCTATTAGACACCATCAGTGGCACTGCACGGAGAGGGAGCGACAGTTTTAGGAGGTAATTCAAAGTGCTAGTACACCCTGCTTTAGTCCTTTTTAAGGTACAAGTCAAAGGCGCATGTCCACGCATGATTTTTGTGTGGCACAAACACGAACAAGAATGACCAGCGGCACTTCGTTTTTGTCGAGACCGGTATGGGTAGAGATATACTGACTGTGCAATGCATCATTGCTCTTCCAAAATGGAGACAGGTGCCCCCCCTCCCCCCTCCCCAACAAATACTCTCTGAGACCATGGTAAAGCATGAGCTGCTGCGGGTGTGGATACTGGTGCTGGGTTCAAACACACACACACATAAATCACACCAGTGCTGGGTTCACACACACATACACACACATACACACACACTACACACACAGCCACAGCCACAGAAGGTACCTGGTGCAGCATGAGCTGCTGTGGGTGTGGGTGCTGGTGCGGGGGACGGAGCACTGCCAAAAAAGCCACGACGCATGCCACTGGATGAACGAGGGACGGCCGCAGCAGAGGATGCTGCTGGTGGTGGCGGTCCTCCCGCTGCTGCTGTTTGTGCTGATGGTGCGTGTGAGGGTGGTGGGTGTGCAGGTGGGGGTGGTGTGGGCGACTGTGGGGCTGAAGGCTGTGTTCGTCGGGGCTGGCGTGGGGATGTGTGCTGGGGTGTGGAGGGCTCACTCTCTGAGGGTGCCTGTGAGGCATTGTGTCCAAAAGAACTCAATCGATTGTGTGTTGGGGTGTGGAGGGCTCACTCTCTGAGGGTGCCTGTGAGGGTTTGTGTCCAAAAGATAATTGACCAAGGGTGTGAGTTTCCGAAAGGGTGCTGTCGATGACTGCACGCAGTCAGGAGCACCCTAAGGTGTGGAGGTGCGGGAGGAATGGGTTTGGAGTTAGGAGCACTGTGTTGGGAGTGCGGGAGCACTGTATTCCAAACTGGAGGTGCAAGAGCAACGTGAATAAAGATATGATACCGTATACCTCTGAGGCAATGATATGCAGCAGGCGTACTGTGTTTGGAGGTACAGGAGCACCGTATTTCTTGGAGGTGCAGGGGCAACGTAAATAGGCATTGACACCACATACCTCTGAGGCAATGATACGCAGCAGGAGCACTGTGTTTGGAGGTGCAGGATGAGTGGATTTGGAGTTGGGAGCACCGTGTATAAGGCAATGATACGCAGCAGGAGCACTGTGTTGGAGGTGCAGGGGCACCGTACAAGTGCATAAGGCAATGATGTGTGGCAGGAGCACCGTGCTTCTTAGAGGTACAGGAGCACCGTGCTTTTTAGAGGTACAGGAGCACCGTGCTTTTTAGAGGTACAGGAGCACCGTGCTTTTTAGAGGTACAGGAGCACCGTGCTCGGAATCACTGTGTTTTTGGAGGTGCAGGGGGAGTGGGTTTGGCCTGGCCTATGTGACCCTTTGTCTTTGGAGGTGCAGGGGGAGTGGGTTTGGCCTGGCCTATGTGACCCTTTGTCTTTGGAGGTGCAGGGGGACTGGGTTTGGCCTGGCCTATGTGACCCTTTGTCTTTGGAGGTGCAGGGGGACTGGGTTTGGCCTGGCCTATGTGACCCTTTGTATTTGGAGGTGCAGGAGGACTGGGTTTGGCCTGGCCTATGTGACCCTTTGTCTTT
>Ga0307963_1003323_pt1:0-2500 | contig 12763 bp, 11 predicted proteins | sample OrgLakmetagen594_FD_201829 | JGI IMG/M metagenome (GOLD analysis project Ga0307963, IMG submission 201829) | Saline water microbial communities from Organic Lake, Antarctica - #594 | ecosystem: Environmental > Aquatic > Non-marine Saline and Alkaline > Saline | place: Antarctica: Organic...
GTGTGAGTGTGTGAGTGTGTGTGAGTGTGTGAGTGTGTGTGAGTGTGTGAGTGTGTTAGCGTGTGTGTGTGTGTGTGTGTGTGTGTGTGTGTGTGTTAGCGTGTGTATGTGTGTGTGTATGTGTGTGTGTGTGTGTGTGTGTGTGTTTGTTGTCCATGTGATGAATGTGCTTGTGAGCTTCCAGCCTACCCCGCTTTTTCCTGCTTGCAAAAATGTCCCAGTTCAAAACAGTTTCTGAGGTTTGAGTTGAGCCCTTCCCTGACATCTCTCTATGCGCAGCAGCCTTTCAGATTACATTCCGCTGCTGTATACGCATTAAAATACGTTATATTCTTTTGTATAGCCGCTTAATGCTCGGGTTTTGATAGAACAGCTGGAGCAAGTTGCATGAAGTATTTGTGCCATTGTCCAGGGGTAGACTGGTCCACTTGTAAACAGGTTCGTAAAGGATGGCTACCCTCTTCCTGTAGCCTGTTTAGGAAAGTTGTCTTTCCGGAACCTTTGTTCCCTTCCTCTGGCCGCAACTTAAAAAGGTCAAACGATTTTTAGTCGTTTAGGTACATACTCTTAACATACAATAAAAACAGAAGGAAACCCTGCACAGCCAACAAAAAATCGTAAACGTGAAGCTCCAAGAAATTACCTCAACAATTCACACTCGTCTCACTCCACAACAATATGACCCTTCATGTTCATGGCATTTAACACCAAGCTGTCAATGTCGGCCAGCGGGTTTAGAAATCAGTGCAGTCGGCAGTCGGCCGCGTTTTGAACAGGTAGTAGCATCTGATGATGCCTGCAAGTGAGTGATGTTTGAGAGTGCACGTGAGCGATGCTGTTGTGCTGCAGTTGTCTTGTTCATTTTTTTTGCTTCCCTGTATTAAGTGACGAATGAGAAGCTCGCATGCATTGAAATCTATTTCCCAATATAAGCGTGAGAAAATGAAGGAACGCATGGGAAGTCAACTCTTGCAGCGAAAATGAAGATTAGCTTGGGAGCTCAACTCCATCAGCTTCAGTCAATGGATTCACATGGCTTCCAGGAGTAAGGTGCGGCTTCAATGACCCAAATTTGAAATTTGGGATGACCACGGTGAGGTGCAGTATTCAGTTGCAAACACAAGCAAGGGCTGCAAACCACATCGAATTGTACGACGACGCATCTCTTCAGAGAAAAGAATACAATACTACTTAGCCATTACAAAAGGCTTGCCCGGTCTGCAATGCAACACACACATCCTTGCAAAAATTTTCTTTACATGCCTGCAAAAAAAGCAGGCAGAAAGACCAAGTGGGTGGCCTGCTAGAAAAATTTAACTCCGGTGTTAATGTGAGGGTGTGAACTGGAGTCACAGAAGCTCCAGCCAAAATTGCTTGCATGTTACGCTACACAAATTTGCAAATTTGCACCAACATTAAACCAGGTCACCAATTGGCCCCCATTTCAATAGTATATTAAGCTGTATTTAATTTGTGTGCGTGTGTGTTTGTTTAAACAGGACTACTGTTGCATTTGTGCTATTGCCACTGCCACATTGTGTGTTGGGCAATTGCCCAGCTGTCACCAGCTACTGGACGAATTTGTGTCTTTTCACATTTCAAGAACCTATGCGTTTCCTTTGTGCACATGCATGCACACACCTGGACTGGGCTCTTTCACGCGCAGATCGGCGGCATTTCCGGCACGTATTGTAACCTTTCATGTCTGACTCTAACCACCAGTGTCCGCCGGAGCAGAAAGCCAGCTCCTGCGGCCAGAATAGATGCATGATTAGATTTTCACAGGGTGATGATATGATTATCAATGGAGTAGGACTGCGAGCTGTTGCTGATTGCCTCTAGATATGCTTCGCAAGAAAGTAAAAGATGAGCATCACTGCTCGCACCCACCTCTGGCTTTAAATTTTGAGCCAACACCTGAGCGCTGGATTTTGCTGCACACAGCTTTGTAACGGCCATGGGCCACACCGACAGTGGGAGTAACAGAATAGCAGCTGGACCCAGCATGCTGAGGTGGACAACGTACTGTCCAACCTCATTGCCACCCTATACGCAAGAGGCCGGCGGAAAGGTCAGGTTCAGTGGTTCATAGGTTAACAGAAAGTGATAGTTTTGCGTATTAATTGGAGATCTTATGTCTAGGTAAGTGTACTTGCTTCAAGGAGCAAAAGATTAACGCACTCATTATTTGGCCCATTTCCACTAGCTCCTTGCACCTTTATGCTTAAACGTAAGACCTTCTCACCTCACAAGTCCGTTTATCGTGGCCTACCATGCCGCAGGTGCTGCAGGCTTGCCCTTTTTCTATCATAATCACCACAGCCTGCATGCATGCAATGGAATCGTGAGATACGTTTGGTTGTGCTAGAAAAAAGATGAATGAACGAAAACAATGCAAGCTGGCACTACATGTGAAAATTGCCCATTGAAAGTATTAACAATGAAGAGAATAAGAACTGAGGTGTGGATCTGAAGTATGGGTAGTAGCCACATGCGTCAA
>Ga0307963_1003323_pt1:7500-12763 | contig 12763 bp, 11 predicted proteins | sample OrgLakmetagen594_FD_201829 | JGI IMG/M metagenome (GOLD analysis project Ga0307963, IMG submission 201829) | Saline water microbial communities from Organic Lake, Antarctica - #594 | ecosystem: Environmental > Aquatic > Non-marine Saline and Alkaline > Saline | place: Antarctica...
CTTTATTGTTGAGTACAACAACTCCAAGAGGCTGAAAATGACACAGGGAGGACAGAGTGCTTGGAATGCCGCAATCCAACAGGCCAACCAGCGCAAGAATGACGCAAGAGAGTATGAGGCAGGACTGCGCGCCAAGGAGAAGGCGGAGCAGGAGATGCAGCAGCAGGCGCGCCAGGAGTTCAACAATGAACAGCGGGACAAGGAGGTGGAGGACATCTTGTCGACGTGTGGTTCTATTTAAAGTGAAATGAATAATGAGCAAGCTGTAGAGCTGTTTAGCGAGTCCGGAATAAGTATATTATCTTATGTATTGGAGTTCTTGGACGCGCGCGACATTCATTTTGACATGAGAGACACTATCTGCTCGGCAGTGGTTGCCACTTTCACTTTCTTTTTATACAATAATACTTTGAGGCTTTGAGGTTTGTCTGGGCATACAATGAAATATATAACCCTCTGATTGACATGGTGGTCCTGGCCTGGGTGACTCTGGCTCTGATGATCTTCACAACCAAAAGAAAATGAAAATATTTCATAAAGTCTCAAATAAAGTTCTAAGCTGATGACAGAACCAACCTTTTTGGTCAGAGACTTATCTCATCCACAGATTGAATTTAGAACAGACTCAAATGACGCAAAAATCGTGTTAAGCGACAGTGCGTGCAATCAAGTGAATCATATCAGTCAAGATGAGAGTGGGGGCCTATTGTTAGGGGATAATGTGAATGTAACATCTACAGGAGTTGATATATATATCAGGAGATGTGAACATCAGCAAAGACCTTAATGTGAGCGGCAAGGCATCTCTGTCAGGCACTAGTACAATCACGCTCGGGAGTGAGGCAGAGGGTAGTCTCAGGTTCTCCGATAAGTCATACGCTCTATATCCGGCACTGTGTCTCTGGATGGTGGAACTGTCGTGACAGGAGAAGATTTCTCAGGAACTGCCATACGTAAACCCTAACCCAAAAACAATGACAAAGGCCTGATAATCGAGAATGACAGCAACCAGATGCTGGCCAGTGTCAACGGAGACACCGCCGATACGTTCCTGCGCGGGAACCTAAATGTGCGTTCAAACCTGCGGACTAACGCGGACAATATTAGGACATCAGACGCGGCCAAGCTCGAGCTCTATCACGACACCGCACAGCTGAACCTCAAGACCACAGACAATGCTTTGACACAAGGGCCCTCGGTCACCTTTGAGAACGCGGGAGGAGAACTGAACTGGGAGATGAAACGTGTTCCTGTATCTGCTGACTCTGACGAGTCTTATCTGGCTTTCAGAGGAGGGGCAATTACCACAGAGTTGCCTGACGTCCTCTTCCTGGCCAAGGACAGCGTCACAGCCCATCAAGACTTGGTTGCTGAGAAAACACTCAGTGAACGGGCGTAGGGAGAATAAAGACAGCGCCGAGATTGTGTTGGGAGAGGATGGCAGGCTGAAGACCAGGGGATTGGATTACAATGATGACATCATCTACGAGGCGCTAGCTGGTGATGGCTCTGCGCCTGAAGGATATGACTTCTCAGGCACCTCGATGCGTTTCAGGAAAGTAAAGAGTTCCAACCAGGGTTTCGTATGGGAGAACGGTGACAACGGTCATCTTATGTCTCTGAACGCGGACAGCGGGCGCCTCAGCGTCCAGGACCAGATATTAACAAGTGATGGGTCTGTGTCACACCCCGGGTTCGCGTTCCACTCCAGACCAGGTGTGGGTGTCTGGTCAGATGCCTCCAAGCTCCTGTCTTTCAGCACCGGCAATGACACTGAGGTGATGTTCATGAACTCGGATAACGAGACCACGCTCAACGGTTTTCTGGTGTTCAGTGACTATGACAGAGTGTCTTACCCGAAAGGTTTCTTGGATTTTGCATCTTCCAAATCAAACTATGGAACTGAGAGTGCTGTAATAATGCGTTCTGATGGCAATCTCGTCCTGGATGCCGGGGCAGACACCTACATGGACAGTGCCAACACCCGTGTTCTGGGCATTTTGGCCACCGGCTCTATGTCCGCAGGCGCATTTGAAAAGAAGAACGTGTTAGATGACGGAGAAGGACAGATGCACGTGTCCGGCAATCTGGGTGTAGGGACTTATGGCTCGGAGTCTAAGCTTCATGTCCCCGGAGGAGACGTAAAGGTTACTGGCGGAAATTTGGAGTTTGAGCCAAATAGCGAGGTTATGGGTATCAGAACACAGAATGATGACGGTCTTTTTATTGATGGCAACACCGGTAATTTTCTTTTCAAGAGACAGGTGCCATTTCTTCAAGCTCTTGGAAGTTTGACGGAGATGGAAACTTGTTACAGATTTACTATGACGGACGCATCCTCTCCAAGAACATCATGTTGAACGATGGTACAGAGAAATGCTACCTAGCATTGTTCATGCTATGGTAGATGAAGGCACCAGAACCTCCTCCTCGACATTCATTGCTTGTACCAGCAACACATTTTCAATATTAAAGATTGGTTTTCAATATTAAAGATTGGTTTTCAATATTAAAAGATTTGGTTTTCACTACTGTCTGTGCTATAAACACAGCATCAATTCGTTTTCTGGCGTGCATGCATGTCACGTGATTTGGTTTGGAAGACAGATATGTATATGTCTTCTCAGGAGTTTCGGACCAGCTTCCAAACCATGATCTGCTATAATATTGTAACTTCCTTGGCGTTGCAGGTTCAGATGCATCTGCCAATGGTTTGTAATAAATTACAACATTACAATGCAGGACGCAGGGAGTCCAAAACTAAAATTCAGTCTCAAGGCTGCAGCATTGCACCCCCCAACCCTCCCTCCAGTGAGTCGCGCAATCCTACAGCTGTAAGGGCCTGAATGCAAAATCATAGGCACAACATAGGTGGAACAGAAATATAAATTTCTTACTCGGCCAGCTTATTAATCGAAGACTCCAGCGTGTTTTAAAAATATTGCATTGAACAATATTACAAACAACCTGCAAGGAAACAGGTGTTATGTTAAAATGTTTGCTGAGTCTGCAGCTATTATAACCCAGCTGGGATATAGTTGCCAGGTCCTGCAGGACGAACTCGTTCAGTATGGGGTGTATGTTATGTTTATGTATTATGTTATGTGATCTGGTGATCTGAGGAAAAGAGGGGTTCTGTTGCACAACTGGCTAGGCGGAATGAAGCGTTGCCGGCTGCTGTCTTTTCTGCACGCAGATGCTTTTTCTATTTTCCCCCTCACACGTGAATCCCTCCACAGCAAAGTCAGCACGTATGTGCAATGCCTAACTCATATTACATCATCCCTCTTTTTATTAGTTACCTTATGGTCAGGTATGTTGTTCTTACAATCTGGAAGGAATTGGAATGCTTTCAGGTCACAGGCTCAAAAGGCAATTTGGCTTTCATTTCAAAAGAAATCGTAGAACCTGATGTAACGGTGTATGTACTCTCCAAATGTCCAGACCGGTATCTCAGACATAGACGTCTGCTTATACAACTGATGTATTTTGGCTCAAAAATGCTGCTTGAACCAGAAATCTAAACAGCAAACAGAAATATTTTTGAAGGCAAGAAGGAACATTAAGCAATCAACAGAAATGGGGCAATAAACCAAAATTCAAAACCAAAACTTGAAGGCACAGGATGGGCAAGAGAGATGAGCAAATGATTACAGTTCGTCACAGAACTGACCCGTCACAGAGCCAGTCACAGTCACAGAGCCAGGGAACCCTGGCTCCGCAATCCTATATGTGATCCATGTGATACATTACTGTGTGATATCTACATTTTTTATCCGAGTCGGCACCGCACATTTATCCTGATCTACTGCTGTCAATCTTACTCTTTCCGCCCTGATCAAGCCCACCTTTATGTCTAAGGATTTATTTTAACACGATTTCATAACAAAACTCCACCAAATATGCGCTAGCGAGCCTGTAAAGAATTAGGCTATTGCGAAGTTTTGCACAACTTGCGGCAAAGATAAATAAGTAATAAATTATATAAATGTGTGCGGGTTAGTGTGTGTGTATGTGTATGTAGCCAACCACATACAGCCACATACACACACACTAACCCACCAGCTCACTCTCTTCCCCGTAGCGGCAACAATGAACCAAAAGCACTCAGTATATAATCAACTTTCCAAATAGGCACTCCACATGTGCGTGGTTCCAAGTTGACCGCGGATTCCGCGGTGAATCCGTGGTGAATCCGCGGTTAAAGGATACATTTCTTAACCTGCGGCAGATTGGAGCTCATAAACTTCCATTTTTCACGGTATGAACACCCTTATACAGAACCTATGCATCTTCATGACTGAAAATGACTTTCGGTAAAATCACGATAGCTGTAGATTCACTGGTTAACCACCATATAAAAATAAAGTAATTATAGCATGACCAAAGAGAAAGGTGTTACGAAATCAGGTGGCTACACACACACGCCTCAAATGACTAGCAAAATGAAAAACTACAATTCTGAAGAAGGTTCACTTGTACGGGCAGAGTTTAACAACGTTACAGGCTGCTGGAAAGAGGCGGTGCTCCGGAACCTAAGGTGAAACACAAGTTGTAAGCAATGGAGGTGCATTATATGTGTTATCATGCAGCCATTTCTTAACCATACTACAGCGGCAGCCAGATGCCTAAAATCTTGGCTCACTACACTAGTTTAAAAGAGGGCTATGGAAGAGAAGAAGGAAAAGCAAGTCTCCTCCACCAAGAGAAAGAAAGACAAGGGGATGGCTAGCCAAAATGGTACACTAGTTCAACTTTCAAGTTACTAATAGCAAGGTTGCCATTGTTGGCAGCTGCCAAGTCATTGGCATGAAATCAAGGCACTTACTAAAAAAAGATGAGGTCTCTCAGTTTGCTGCTACAACCTTTGCTCTGCATATCATAGGGCAGATCGTGTGGAGAGGTCATCAACACACGTTTTTTTAACCTTAAATGCCCCATTGGACGCCGGCTGGTGGTGCTGCTCTATTCCCCGCTTCTGCCGCTGCTTCAACTCTTGCTGCTGCCCCTGCTGTTCCTCATCACTGCTCATGAGATCAATCATCTCAACCTCCTCCGTATGTGGTAATTGTTGTTGCTGCTGCTGCTGTTGCTTCCCACTCCCTTTCCCTCCACCACTACCACCAGCACCATCACCACCACTCCCACCCCCACCCCCACCAATACCAGCAGCAACAGCAGGCCCTCCTTCCCCACTTTTCCGCGGTCCCCCCCCACCGAAAAGGCAGTCCATTATTGTACGCTGGCCAGAGCCCACCTGCTT
>Ga0307963_1003328_pt1 | contig 12754 bp, 15 predicted proteins | sample OrgLakmetagen594_FD_201829 | JGI IMG/M metagenome (GOLD analysis project Ga0307963, IMG submission 201829) | Saline water microbial communities from Organic Lake, Antarctica - #594 | ecosystem: Environmental > Aquatic > Non-marine Saline and Alkaline > Saline | place: Antarctica: Organic Lake...
GTAGGTGTGTAAGAATGGGTGCGGGTGTGGTTGTGGGTGTGGATTTGTATGTGGGTGGGAGTAAGTTCGTGTCTGGGTGTGTAGGTGTGGGTGTGGGTGTGGGTATGGGTGATGGCATGTGCGTCTTTGTATGTGTGTGAGCATGTATACAGGCATTTTGTGTGTGTGCCAGCATATGAGTCCGCGTGGTCTCTGCTTAGCACTGCCGCATTCAAATCGCTGAGTAGTTTGTCAGAGCAGCACATGAGGCTCCAGCCACACATGAGATTTTCATTGTTTGTGCCTGCTGTTGTGTCTCTTTGTACCTATAGATCACGTGCACACACACACACAGACACAGACACACACACAGACACACACAGACACACACAGACAGACACATGTACACACATGTGCTCCCCCACAAATAGAAGCCAGCACACACACTCACGCACACCTCCGCACCTCCACTCACAACTCAGGCGCCTGCTGAGCCTGGCGCGCCAGCTGTCCACAGATAATGAGCGTAAGCGCAACGAAATTAGAGCAGAGCTCGCAAAGGAGCTCACTGCACGGGAAGGCAGGCTCAGCCAGGTGTGAATGTGTGTCTGAGTGTGAGTGTTTGTGTGCGCATGTGTGTGTGTGGTGTGTGTGTGTGTGTATGTGTGCATGTGTGTGTGTGTGTTTGTGTGTGTGTGTTTGTGTGTGTGTGTGTGTGTGTGTGTGATTGAAAGAGATAGATATATATATATATATATATATAGAGAGAGAGAGAGAGAGAGAGAGAGATAGAGAGAGAGAGAGAGAGAGAGAGAGAGAGAGAGTGAGAGAGTGAGAGAGAGAGAACGTGTATGCGTGTGTGTGTAAGAGAGGGAGAAAAATTGCATTTCGTGTGTAATTGTGTATTTATGTGTACAAATGTATGCAGATGCGTATTTACCTGTGTATATGTGTGTATGTAAGTGCACGCGTTGTGCACCAAGCTGTTTCATCAAGTCTGGCTGGCATAAGACCTCATCGCTTGCGAAGGTTGTTGGGAAGTGTGTCTGAGTAGCAAAAGCTAGATAGTTGAAATTAAGCCGCGGGTGCGCGTTCTGTCCTATAAATCGCATGTCAAATATGCTTGTGTGCATGCAGTGCAATGTTTGAGTTGCAGTTACCTTGAGTATACTGCTGCGTTCCGTTCGTGGCCTCTTCATTATGTCGTCAAAACCTTGACGTATTGAAGAAGCCAGGCAAAGAACAAACCAGAATATGGGAGCACCTTGATTCAAAGTCTGCACTACATGCGCACACGCATACTAGACACACAGCTCGCATGCATGGACAGTCATGATTTTTGTGCTCGATTCGCATGAAAGAGCATTAAGGCCTTAGGGTTGGATCAGGTTTCTCTGCTAGCTAGCCCACAATCCAGAGCACACATTGTTGTATGCTTAAATGCTGTTGATCATCACGCTGAAGCCTGAAGAGCACTAGTGGTGTCAAATTCTGACCACACTGCCGCTGCTGTAGCTATAGCCAGTCAACAGGTCACACCAAAAAAGTGTCGTGCAATCACTTTTACGTGACGAATTGATGCGTAGGATTCAGAGGAGTGTTACACAATCTCTGTCTTAATAATGCGCAGGAACTGGCGGAGCACAAGCGCCTGGTGTCCGACCACACTGCTGCTGCTGTGGCTCCCCGTTCTGTGGACCGCATCACAAATCGTTTAACACCCTTGCATTCACTGTTGAGTAACGTACAATGTACAGGAATTGGAAAAGCACACGCGCCTGTTGTCCGACTTCACCGCGGCCGCTAACCGGTCTGCGGTTCAAACTGTCATCTGTGTTTATGTGATCTCTGTTTGGATCATGCGCAGGATTTGGTGGAACACCAGCGCCTGGTGTCCGACCTCACTGCGGCCGCTGGCCGATCTGCAGACTACATCAAGCAGCTGCAGCATCAGCTGCAGCAGCAGCAGCAGCAGCAGCAGCTTCAGCCGACGCCGACACGTGGGAGTCCCACTACTCCAAGGTGTGTGTATTTGTGTGTGTGTTGTTTTGTGTGTGTCTGTCTGTGTGTATGTGCGAGAATGTGCATATGTGTTTGTGTGTGTGTGTGTGTGTGTGCTGCTGATTGGCGCAACTGCTTGTTTTTGCCTGCACTCCAATATTTGTGCTATTTACTATCGAGTTGGACACTCCCTTACCACCCTTCCTTGCTACTATGAGCACCTATGTGCTGTGTGTGGAATGCGTGCCTGTATGCACTTGGGTGCAGGTATGTGAGTGTGTTTAGCACATAATAGGTTGTATGCGAAAAATAAATCATGTGTGTAGGTATGTGAGCATGTATTCAGCACATAATAGCTTGTATGTACAAAATGAATAAGGTGCTATACGACTTGGGTAGAACATTTGTCACTACATTTGCACATTCACACACACACACACACACACACACACACACCACGCACGCACATACACTTCCACGCGCACGTCAACACGTAAACACACACGCACACATACATGCACACATGTACGCACGCACACACGCACGCGCACACACACACACACACACGCACACACATACACACGCAGAGGTGAGCAGCATGCCCCAGGTGGTGGCAGCACATCTGCTGAGATCCTTTCGCTGCAGCAGCAGCTGGAGCGCCTCAAGACTGAGCTCGACACCACACGCAGCGAGTCCTCCGCCACAGTGGCTCAGCAGCAAGGGCAGGTGTGTGTGAGTGCATGTGTGTGTGTTTGTGTGTATGTGTGTGTGTGCGTGTGTGTGATTGCATGTGTGTGCGTGTGTGTAAGCGCATGTGTGTGTATGTGTGTGATTGCATGTGTGTGTGAGTGCATGTGTGTGTGTGCGTGTGTGTGTGTGTAATCACGTGTGTGTGTGCGTGTGTGTGTGCGTGTGTGTGCGCGCGTGTGTGCGCAATAGCGCAAGTATTCAGGCTGCGTGGTTACCAAGCACTTAAGCCAGCAAAGCTTCCTGCATACCCAAATTGCATGTGCACACTTTTTATGTCCTGTAGTTGTGTGATTGCTCAATTGCAGGTGCTCAGGCTGCGTTACAAAAAGCTGCCCAAGCCTGCAGTTAACCACATAATCTTTATGTAAATACATTTGTTCTGTGTGTGTGTGGGTGTGTGGCTGCGCGATTGCAGGTGCTCAGGCTGCGTGACAAAAACCTGCCTAAGCCCGCAGTTCACAACGTATTTTTAATGTCAATTTTCTGTGTGTGTGTGTGTGATGTGTGTATGTGTGTGTCAGTGTTTCTTTTTAAGGCGACATACTATGTCGATCGACATAAAAACATGGATTTCCGACTTTTGAAATCGACATGAAACCAAGATTCTGGGGGTGCCAACAAGCCCCTGTGTAAAAGTGGTTAGAGGGCCTTCGAAAGCCCTCACGCACCACAAATTCCAAAAAATTACCAAATATTTAAGCATCATGTTAAAATAAGCGACAAACCCCATCAAAAAAGCCCAAAGTTGCCAGGGGAAAAGTGGTGGGAACTAATCAGGGGCTCGTGGGCCCACAAACAAGTTCATTGGCTTGAGCATCCAGCCTCTGAGGGACAGCCCCAGCGCAAGGACTTGCTGAGTGATAGGGGGGGACAAAAATAATTGGTTATAAAGAATTGGTTTCCTGAAATCACTGCAGCATCCCCCTTCATTTCTGAGAGTATGTTCAGCACGCTTGAGTACATCTGTGACCCCCAGCGCAATAGGCTAAGTGCGCAGCGCCTGACATGTTGCACAGGGGGGTCTAAGAGCTCAGCATTCAGCGTGGTGTCCTTCACTCACCCAGAGGCTGGCTTAGGCTGAGAAGCGCTGTGGTATGAAATAGAAAAACTTACACAGTTAGAATGAAGGGGGTTTCAGGCCCTACCTTGCAAATTCAGACGAACTTGTCTGTTTTAAAGCAATGGCTTCCAGATCACCTACACACTAATTGCATACACCATTTGGCCTCCCGGCGAGCTGGGGCAGCAAAAAAAAATCGACATGAGAACCCAAATTCTCAAATTGCCAGATTTGGAGGAGACATGAAACCAAAGTTTTCCCAAATCCTTAAAATAACACTGACACTGGTTGCACAATTGCAGGTGCTCAGGCTGCGTGAAGAGCATGCTGCTGTGGCTGCAACTAACAACGTATTCACAAAAATTGGATGCATTTGTTCTGTGTGTGTGATTGCACGATTGCAGGTGTTCAGGCTGCGTGAAGAGCATGCTGCTGTGTCTGCAGAGCTCCTACGAGCAAAGCACCAGGCCTCTGACTATGAGCGGCGCATGCGTGACTTTGAGGCTGCCTTGGCACTAGAGAAGCGTGACACACAGGTGCGGCATGGCGTGTGCGTGTGCGTGTGTGTGTTTGTGTGTGTGTGTGTGTGTGTGTGTGTGTGTGTGTGTGTGTGTGTGTGTGCGCTTTTATGATCAAAAAGAGGGCCCTGACAGTGAGAAGAAGTGCGAGCGTGACTTTGAGGCTGCCCTGGCACTGGAGAAGCGTGACACACAGGTGCGGCGTGGCGTGTGCGTGTGTGTGTGTGCTTTTATGATCGAAAAGAGGGCTCTGACAGTGAGAAGTGCGAGCGTGACTTTGAGGCTGCCCTGGCACTGGAGAAGCGTGACACACAGGTGCGGTGTGGTGTGCGTGTGTGCTATTATGATTAAAAAGAGGGCCCTGACAGTGAGAAGAAGTGCGAGTGTGACATGGAAGCTGCCCTGACAGTGGAGAAGCGTGACACAGTGTGGTGTAGTGTGCGTGTCAGCAGCAGCAGGCACTGGTGCTGAGTCTGTGTGATTTGTCTAGTTTTATGGTGGACAGAGGGTGGTGTAGTGTGTGTACATGAATGTGTGTGTGTACATGAGTATGTGCGTGTGTGTGCATGTGTGTGGTTGGCAACAAGCCTCTCATTACAAGCAACGTATGCGTGCCTCAGCTGCCCTAGCACCGAGGAAGCCTGACACACAGTGCGGAGTAGTGTGTGTGTGTGTGTGCTGTTGTGCTCAACAAGGGGGTTCTGATTGTGAGGCGCGTGCGTGACTTTGTAAGCTGCTCTGGAACTGGCAAAGCGTGATTCCCAGGTGCATGCATTGTGCATTTGTAGGGTTGGCCCAAACCATGTATGATACACATATACAGTGTATAAACGGCATTATTGGAAAACCACCAAATATACGGTCATATACGTTGCAATTCCACGGTTCTGGCCAACCCTGTGTATTTGTGCAAGTATGTGTGCGTCTGAACTTGTCCTGGAAGCAACCCTGTCATGTGTGTCTTGCGCACCTTTTTACACCTCCACCCCCTCCACATTTCCACTTGTTCACATTTTGGACGTCATTTCCCTCCTGTGACCCTGCTTTGCCTGCCACCTTTTTCCATTCCTTCAAATTCTCACACAGGCAGTGACAGGGGAGAAGATCAGGCACGTGGAGCTGTACCGCATCGCACAGAACCAGCTTCAAGAGATCAAGGCTAATTTGGAGTCCACGCAGGATAAGGTGGGTGTGGGTGGCGTGGGGTGTGTGTGCGTGAGAGTGTGCGCGCGGTTGTGTTGTGTTGTGTATGTTTATGTGTGTGTGTGTGTGTGTGTGTGTGTGAGAGAGAGAGAGAGAGAGAGAGAGAGAGAGAGAGAGAGAGAGCTTTGTGTGAGCTGGTATTGTTTTATGTGTGATTGAGGGGGAGGTACATTTTGAGGGCAGGGTGCAATGTGCGCTTTGTGAGTTTTGGAACAAAAGGTATTGTGAACCTGCCCACCCACTTAAATATGCATGAGAACATTCCCGCATTCAATGCCTTTCATCACACATATATGCCCCCCCCCACCCCCCACCCCCCCCACACACATACACACAAATACCCACATATCCACACACACACGTACACACTTCTTGCCACAGCTCTCCAGCAAGTCCCAACGCATCCTCTCCCTGGAGGTAGAGCTTTCAAGCGCGCGCGCCGCCACGGAGCGTGCCAGCTCCGACTTGGCAGGCAGCAACGCGGAGAAGGGCCGCCTGCACGTTGAAGTGATGAGCCTGACCAAGCTGCGTGACAGCGCGTGAGTGTGCCGTGCTGTGTGTTTTTTTTGTGTGTGTGTGTGCGCGTGAGTGTGCCATTTTGTGTGTGTTTCTTGTGTGTGCGCGTGAGTGTGCCATGATGTGATGGGTGTGAATGCGTGTTTTGTGTGTGCGTGCGTGTGGGAGGGTGGGTGTGGGCGAGGGGTTAGGTCGACAGAATGGGTGTGGGCAATGGGTACGTTTGTGGGAGTGGGTTTTGGGGGTTGGGTAGTGTGTGTATGTGCGTGTGCGTGTGCGTGTGCGTGTGCGTGTGCGTGTGCGTGTGCGTGTGCGTGTGCGTGTGTGCGTGTGTGTGCGTATGTGTGTGTCAGCCACAGAGCAAGGAGTGCACAGCAGACTGTGCAGTGTGTCAGCCCAACTAGACCATGTGTCTTTTGCAATTACGCATGTGTGTGTGTTTGCAGGGAGGCATCCTTGGCAGCCGCAGAGCAGAGCCACGCCGCACGCGTGGCTGCTTTTGCTGTGGAGATGAAAGAGCTCAAGGCCGAGCGGGAGTCTCAAAAGGAGCTGTACTACAACACCATATCAGCAGTGAACGACCAGGTTTGTGTGTGTGTGTGTTAGTGAGTGTGTCTGTGTGTGTGTGTGTGTCTGTGTCAGTGAGTGTGGGAGAGGGTGCGTGTTAAGGTGGGTGGGGGTAGGTCTGTGGGTAATTGTGGATGTGAGAGTATGTGAGTGTGGAGAAATGAATGGATGGGTATTTTTTGAGAATGTGGTGGGGTGGATAGCTTCCGCTTGAGTGTGTGTGTGTGTGTCTGCGTGTGTGTGTGTGTGTCTGTGTGTGTGTCTGCGTGTGTCTGTGTGTGTATGCGTGCATATGTCCTGTGCACTGGGGATCTGCAAGTTGGCTCAGATCAATCCCTCTTTCAGGTATAATATGAGTGCCAGGTATGTGGCAATCACGAGGGCTAAAGGAGCAAGTGCCGATCAGATGCTCGAGTTCTGTCTCTCCTTTTGCTTGGATGCTTTAAAGTGAAAGTGAGCACAAGAAGGTGACAACAGAACACTGGGTTGGGCAAGATCACTTCTGGACGCGTTCGACTCGTTTTTTTCCTTCTGGTCTGCTCAAAGCTCTGAGATATGTCTGGGCGCGTTTGAGTTGTACTGACTCTCGGTTAGCTTAACACTCTGAGATTACTTCTAGAGCATTCGACTTGTTTCTCTCTTTTGGTCAGCTCAACGCTCTGAGATCACTTCTGGACGCGTTCGACTCGTTTCGCTCTTCTGGTCAGCTCAAAGCTCTGAGATCACTTCTAGACGCGTTCGACTGTTTCTCTCTTCTGGTCAGCTCAAAGCTCTGAGATCACGTCTGGACGCGTCTGACTTGTTTTAAAATTTCATTTAGCTCAAAAGCTCTGAAATCACTTTTGGACGCGCCTGACTTGTTTCCCTCTTTCAGTCAGCTCAAAGCTTTAGAGGCTTGTTGGTTTTTTAATCCATGCTCCTTGCACGAGTTAACTCTGAGTCTTAAACAATAATTCGTTATGAGGAGAGCGTACGCTGGGAGCAAGTACTGACGAGATGCTGGTGCTCCTTCTCTCTCGATGCTCTCTTGCATGCTACCAAGCGATAACAAGTAGGGTTGGCCAGAACCGTATATGACTGTTTAACTGGTGATTTCCCTGCCAAAAAATATACAGGCAAAATATACACTGTATATATTGGCTTTGACTGACCCTGGATTAATCCCTGCCAAAAATACCTACTGGACATACACCGTGTACACATGGTTCTGGCCAACCCCTAAACGAGGGGTACATTGCCAAACACTAAGTTACTTCTTGTGATTTTGTCCCTGCAGCTGGCAAGAGCCAACTCTGAGGCCGGAACGATTCGGAGCGAGAAAAACAGCCTAGCAGGCCAGCTAGGGACACATTGCCAAACAATAATAGGCTTATTTTTTGGTTTTGTCCCTGCAGCTGGCACGAGCCAACTCTGAGGCCGGAACGATTCGGAGCGAGAAAAACAGCCTAGCAGGCCAGCTAGGGGTGCATTGCCAAAAACTAATTTACTTCTTGTGATTTTGTTCCTGCAGCTGGCAAGAGCCAACTCTGAGGCCGGAATGATTCGGAGTGAGAAAAACAGCCTAGCAGGCCAGCTAGCTGCCACAAAGGAGGAGCTGGAGCAGGCGCACACACAGGTGCGTGGTGAAGCACAGGTAAATATTTTAGTGTGTTGTGTGTACTGTATTGTGTATTAATTTGATGCACGGTGTGTGGTGGAGCACAGGTTGATGCTCTATGTGTTGTGTACCGTGTTGTAAACTGTATTGTGTAGGTACTGTATTATTGTTTCACGTGTCATGGTGCGTGTGATGAAGCACAGGTTGCTTCTCTACCGTGATTTTGTATTGTGTACTGTTTTGATGCACAGTGTTTGATGAAGCGCAGGTTGATACTCTCAGCATCGTGTACTGTATTGTGTACTGTTTTGATGCGTGATGCAGCACAGGTTATTACTCCCTGAATTGTGTACTGTTTTGTTACTGTTGCATTTAACGGTACAAATAATAGGATACCAAAGGCTGTGTCCACCTCACCCATCCTGCCACAATGTGCTTCCTAATGTGTGCGCGTGCTTGTGCACATGCACATACACACATGCATACATACACACATGCACACACACGCACACACACACACACACACATACGCAGACCAAGGCCCTGCAAGATAGTGTGACAGCCCTAGGCCAGCAGCTGGCGGATGCACGCGCCGCTGCGAGTGGGGATGCAGCTGAGGTGGTGGAGGCCACACGTTTCCGTGATGTGGAGGCCTCCCTGAAAGAGGCACTCATTGATCTGGATCAGGCTAAAGAGGTGAGAGGGTTTAAAAAGAGTGGTGCATTTGTGATCCGGAGGCCACGTGTGATGTAGAGGCCTCTTTGAGAGGCACTTATTGATCTGGATCAGGCAAGGCTCCTGTAATTGTTAACAGGCGCGTTTAAAGAAGGCCACATACACACACACAGAATCACACGCACACACACGCACGCACACACACACACACACACACACGCACACACACGCACGCACGCACGCACACACACACACACACACACACACACACACACACACACACACACACACACACAGAATCACACACACACAGAATCACACACACACACACATACAGAAACACACCAGCTCATTCATTTGGTCATTTTGCACAGATGCTGGAGTCTAAGAAGCAACAGGTGACCATGACGCAAGATGCCATGAGCGCCATCCAGTCGCAGTATGATGCGGTCATGTCAGACCTGACGGTGACACGTGCTGAGAAGGCGGCAGCAGCTGAGGAAGCAGAGCGCACGCAAAGTGCGCTGTCTGAGCAGGTGTGTGTATGTGTAAGTGTGTGTGGGCGTGGGTGTTGGTGTGGATGTGGGTGTGGGTGTGGGTGTGGGTGTGGGTGTGGGTGTGGGTGTGGGTGTGGGTGGGTGGGTGGGTGGGTGGGTGTGGGTGTGGGTGTTGGTGTGGTTGTGTGTGTGTGTGTGTTTGTGTGTGTGTGTGTTTGTGTGTGTATGTGTGTGTGTGTGTGCGTGTGTGTGTGTGTGTGTGTGTGTGTGTGTGTCCATAATTGCATATACCAAGATCACGTAAACATTGTGTTTTTGCCAAGAATATTTTTAGGAGCAGGCTTTGTTGTGTAAACCTAATTATGTTCACATTTGATCGACACCACAAGCAGGAAACCAGTTTATTTCTAGTAGATGTTGATCTTCAAACGGAAGCAGGTTGTGGTGTTAATGGTGTATGTTGTCTCTGATCATCTCTCTACGGACATCAGATTTTCGGTCGGACTGACTACCTCAGAACACCCAGTTAAATATACAGGGCAAGCAGCTGCAGGAGCACGTGGTGCTGCGTGCATGTCAGCCCTATAACTCCACAGTTTTGGTGATTCACATCTTGCCTGCAACTAGGGATGGGCCTGTATGACCTTGGGAACGTCTTATACAGCAAAACATGTGTTAAATGCAAAGTATCACAGTTCTCAAATACGCCGTTTGACCAATCCCTGCTTGCAACATAACTGTTCAAATGCATTGTGGTACAGCAGCTACAGGAGTAGACGGTGCTGCATGCATGCCTGTTCCAATCCAACTTGCTCGCCCGATCGTTGGTGAAAAGCACCAGTCATATGTTTGTCAAGCGTACGCATATGTACGCACAAGCGTGCATGTATCAAGCGTGCGTACATGTACGCTGCAGCTGCAGGCGGTGCTGAGAACATGCTTGTCATCTGACACACGACCTTGCACACTGCACCCATTCAAAACTTGATTGTGTGTGTGTGTTGTGTGTGTGTGTGTGTGTGCGTGTGCATGTGTGTGTGTGTGTGTGCAACACTGGTGAAAAGCACTGGTCAAACAGCTGCAGGCATTATTGAGATTAAGTGTGTTGTCTGACCTACGATCTTGAACACTGCACCAATTGTAATTTATAATTGCCACGCCACTGGCGCATTGTGCAGTTGAGCAGCTGCAGCAGCTGCAGGAGCAGGCAGCACCATCATACGTTTGTCCTGACTTGTTCACCCTTGCCACCCACTGGGCCAACGCACAGGTCCAGCAGCTGCAGGAGCTGGCAGCACCGTGTGCACGTTTGTTCTGACTTGTTCACCCTTGCCACATGACTGGGCCAATGCACAGGTCCAGCAGCTGCAGGAGCTGGCAGCACTGTGCGCACGTTTGTTCTCATTTGTTCACCCTTGCCACATGACTGGTTCAACGCACGTGTCCAGCAGCTGCAGGAGCAGGCAGCACTGTGCGCACGTTTGTCCTGACTTGTTCACCCTTGCCACTCACTGGGTCAACGCACGTGTCCAGCAGCTGCAGGAGCAGGCAGCACCGTGCGCACGTTTGTCCTGACTTGTTTACCCTTGCCACATGACTGGGTCAACGCACGTGTCCAGCAGCTGCAGGAGCTGGCAGCACTGTGCGCACGTTTGTTCTGACATGCTCACTCCTTGCCACGTGACTGGGCCAATGCACAGGTCCAGCAGCTGCAGGAACTGGCAGCGACCAGTGTGGCTAGATGGCAAGGGTACTACTTTAGTATGATGATTTCCCTTTTCTTGATCCTTCAAATTAACCGTGAGCACGTTTGTTCTGACATGCTCACTCCTTGCCACTTGACTGGGCCAACGCACAGGTCCAGCAGCTGCAGGAGCAGGCAACGCTGAGTGCCCAGAAAGAGAAGGAGGCTGCAGACGCTGCACACGCGGAGGCACAGCAGCAGCGGCAGGCGGCAGAGCAGAGCTCGGTACGTTGTGAGCAGGTGCATGTGTGTTTTGCTGGGGTCTGTTTTTAGATGTACAATTATCATGGGCTCCCTGACAAAAACAGGGCAGTGGCAGGCAGCAGAGCAGCTCTTGATGCTTTGTGAGTAGTTGCATGTGTGTTTTACTGGTGTCTGTTTTTAGATTTACAAATATCATGGGCTCCCCGACAAACACGGGGCAGTGGCAGGCGGCAGAGCAGCTCTTAATGCTTTGTGAGCGGAAAGTTCTTTACCGGTGCTTTCTGAAGTAGCACGGATAATATTTGCCTCTGAAGGGAGTGCGCGACAAATCAGGCACAATCCTGGGTGAGTCACAAATGTGCGTACTGTGAATAATGTACGTCACCGTCCCTAATGAGCGTTTATTGTGGAGGCGGTAAAGTATAAAGCATTCCATGGTGCGCACTCATGTACACACATGCTCACACACATGCTCACACATGCTCACACACATGCTCACACATGCTCACACATGTACACACACACACACACACATATTCCCCTGCAGCGTGAGCTTGGGCGCGTGCAGTCTGAGTACGAGTCTCTAAAGGCGAGGCATGCAAGCCTGGAGGCTGACGTGAAGCGTATGTCTGCTCAGGTGCGTAATTTTGAGTATAGATGGAGAAACTTAAGAGGAATACTGATAAAAAGCAAGAGCAATATGATATCGCTTTGCTTCACTCCAAGAACTGGAGTTCAAGTGTTTCACACTGAACTCAGCAGTTGTGAGTAAGCGAGACCCTCAGCTGCTGATGCTTCTTTGCTTGAAAGCACACACTCTTGTCCTGCTTCCTGTTGCGCTTGCTTACTCGTTGTGGCTACCAGCGTGTGCTGCTCAGATGGGCCCATCACTCGCTCCTTTGAACTGTATGCAGTGGTCATCGTCACGTGTTTGTTGCGCTTTAATGTACACGTTGTGGCTACCAGCGTGTGCTGCTCAGATGGGCCCATCACTCGCTCCTTTGACCTGTATGCAACGGTCATCGTCACGTGTTTGTTGTGCTTTAATTTACACGTTGCGGCCACCAGCGTGTGCTGCTCAGATGGGCCCATCACTCGCTCCTTTGACCTGTATGCAGCGGTCATCGTCACGTGTTTGTTGCGCTTTAGTGTACACGTTGTGGCGACCAGCGTGTGCTGCTCAGATGGGCCCATCACTCACTCCTTTGACCTGTATGCAACGGTCATCGTCACGTGTTTGTTGTGCTTTTATGTACACATTGTGGCTACCAGCGTGTGCTGCTCAGATGGGCCCATCACTCGCTCCTTTGACCTGCATGCAGCGGTCATCGTCACGTGTTTGTTGCGCTTTAGTGTACACGTTGTGGCGACCAGCGTGTGCTGCTCAGATGGGCCCATCACTCACTCCTTTGACCTGTATGCAACGGTCATCGTCACGTGTTT
>Ga0307963_1003338_pt1:0-10000 | contig 12744 bp, 13 predicted proteins | sample OrgLakmetagen594_FD_201829 | JGI IMG/M metagenome (GOLD analysis project Ga0307963, IMG submission 201829) | Saline water microbial communities from Organic Lake, Antarctica - #594 | ecosystem: Environmental > Aquatic > Non-marine Saline and Alkaline > Saline | place: Antarctica: Organic...
TTTTGCTGCAACAGGTCAACAACCAACTTGTTCATGATTTCCTTTCTCAGCAAAACAATAGACTTTTTCTTTTTCTTTCTGAGCTTATGGATTTATTTGTGGCTGGCCGAGACCAGTCAGCAGCCGATCAGCCAAACAACCTGGCTGAAGGTCACCCCCCATTGTAACCATTGTAACCATTATACTATTTTGCGTCGGTATTGGCCTCTGCTTAACAGAACCATTACGAACTCCCATCAGGAGCCGATTTCAGGCCAAGCCTCTTTGTATTTGTCAGTTATAGACCACCTCGTTCTCATAGGTTGAGCAGCCATTCCAGGTTGAATGCCTTTGTAATCCAAACTAAACTAAACTAAAGACCACTTCCCATATCAGGGTCAATCAATTCATCAAAGGAGAGAGAGGATTCAAATGCTGCAGCCTTGTGTGATAGCTGCGGTGTATGTCGGGCTGCCTCGGCCAAGATATTTGACATAGTGGCCTGCAGCAGCACACTGCTGCGATTAAACAAGCTAGTGATCTCTAATTGTCCTTACCTAAAATGTATTTGACGCACCAACTTCAATTATGTAAAAAAGCAACTTTTTCATTAAATGCTTTACACACCAGACCAGTTAATCCAACCCTAGTGATTAAAAGACGAAGAGACTGCTACAATGGCGGTGTTTGCGTTCCAACAATGGAGCGAGAACTGCTGCTGACTTCTAAGACAGATCGGATCAGCAAGCAACATCAAGACTAGAAAATGATTTGGTTTGGCCCTTCATTCATTGCCCACAAACACTTCCTCTATTCATGACCATTGGCCTAGAGGCGCACAGAAAATACAGTAACGATTGATGTGCACAAGAGCAAAACACATGTCTACCACTTCAAGCATGCATGCATTGCAGAATAATTGAATTGACGTGCTAACAAAGAGTCCCGTAAGAAATAATGCACACGAGCAAGAACATGCTGTATGTTTAAAACTCGCTGTATGTTTAAAAACTCGCTCATAGGCACACATTCATTCTTGTAATGCGGACTTCCATTTCAGAAGAAAGACATCGGGCGACTGAGAACTAGCAGGAGACTGCCAAAAGTTTTCCCAATATATTGGCAAAAAACCCTATTGGCCAAAAACCCAGCACAAAGTTGATCAATGTTTCAGTGACCTTGTTTGCCGACAGCCAAGATGGATCTGGATGTGGAGGCCTTGCATGACTTTCCACCCTTAGGTGCATTCGTCAACCTTAGGTGCATCCATCACCCACACACAGGTGCATCCGTCATCCTTAAGGTGCATCCATCACCCACACACAGGTGCATCCGTCATCCTTAAGGTGCATCTGTCACCCACACCAAGGTGCATCCGTCACCCACACCAAGGTGCATCCGTCACCCACACCAAGGTGCATCCGTCACCCCTAAGTGTATCCGTCACCCACACCCACACCCACACCCACACCCTCACCAGCACCAGCACCATCAACACAACTCTTGCTCTGGATCCTTTACAAGCAGTTGGCCGTGGCTTTCACACACTGGAGCTCCCCTCAAGCTTTATACACACTTTTTGGGCTGTGCAGCGAAACCCTCCTCAACTCCTTGGACCCCCCCTTTTCGTCAGCACTTCCTCGGTCATCAATTCCTTACCAAAATAACTAGGACACGTAGCAAGCAGCTTTTTGCCGCTCTGCCTCCACATACAAACATCACGCACATATGCACACACACACACACATACACACACACGCACAAACAAACGCGCACACACACACAGACACACAGACACGCACACACACAGACACACACACACGCACACACACACATGCACACACACACACACGGACACACACATGTCTGACTGCATGTTATTAACACAAATGGAACATGCTATTCCACCGTACGAGACAAACGCTCGTTCCAGTCAACCAACAGCGTGTCTCATACATGGTCTACAATCATAACAACACACTATGCCACCGCCAGAGATCCCCCCTTCATCACCTTATCCACCGTACGCGACATGCGCTCATTCCAGTCAACCAACAGCATGTCTCGTACATGGTCTAGTATGCGCAGTTCGGGATTGAGCTTTGAGCTCCATCCCTCCAGCACTAAGGTGGTCACCACCACGGTGCTTACTGTGCTGCGTAAGGTGACCTGCAACAGAGGGCGCACACCCAGGTGTGTGCGTGTTTGTGTGTGTGTGTGTGTCACGGTGCTTACGGTGCTGCGTAAGGTGACCTGCAACAGAGGGCGCACACCCAGGTGTGTGCGTGTTTGTGCGTGTTTGTGCGTGTGTGTGTGTGCGTGTGTGTGTGTGTGTGTGCGTGTACTAAGGTGGTCACCACCACGGTGCTTACTGTGCTGCGTAAGGTGACCTGCAACAGAGGGCGCACACCCAGGTGTGCTTGTGTTTGTGTGTGTGTGTGTGTGCGTGTGTGCGTGTGTGTGTGTGTGTGTCACGGTGCTTACGGTGCTGCGTAAGGTGACCTGCAACAGAGGGCGCACACCCAGGTGTGCTTGTGTTTGTGTGCGTGTGTGTGTGTGTGTGTGTGTGTGTGCGTGTGTGTGTGTGTCACGGTGCTTACGGTGCTGCGCAAGGTGACCTGCAACAGAGGGCGCACACCCAGGTGTGTGCGTGTTCGTGCGTGTGTGTGTGTGTGCGTGCGTGTGTGTGTGTGTGTGTGCGTGTACTAAGGTGGTCACCACCACGGTGCTTACGGTGCTGCGTAAGGTGACCTGCAACAGAGGGCGCACACCCAGGTGTGTGCGTGTTTGTGCGTGTGTGTGTGTGTGTGTGTGTGTGTGTGTGTGTGTGTGCGTGTGTGTGTGTGTGTGTGTGTGTGTCACGGTGCTTACGGTGCTGCGTAAGGTGACCTGCAACAGAGGGCGCACACCCAGGTGTGCGTGTTTGTGCGTGTTTGTGCGTGTGTGTGTGTGCGTGTGTGTGTGTGTGTGCGTGTACTAAGGTGGTCACCACCACGGTGCTTACTGTGCTGCGTAAGGTGACCTGCAACAGAGGGCGCACACCCAGGTGTGTGCGTGTTTGTGCGTGTGTGTGTGTGTGTGACCTGATTTTACAGAGGTCATACAAAGACAGAGGTCATGGGCTAACGTGCACTGAGCGGATGTGGGATGGGATCATGCTAAGCTAGCACAGGCCACTCCCTCACTCATTTGTTGATCTTTTGTATCTTCAAAATTTCTGTATCTTGCATAATTGAGTACATGCCCCTGTCGATCCTTTTTGTATACTTGTTATATTTCTCCGATTTTTCTTGCAATCTCCTTTTTATCCGATTCTTCTTGCACCGTCTCTACGCGACCCGCACCTGATGGCTTCGCAGCGTCTCAATAATGGACTCAATCACGTTAGAAGTGTGATATAAGATGTATTCCGGGTCCAGGCTGTCAAACATGGTTTTGAGGTCGACAAGGAATGCCTTGGGGTCCTGCGTGTGTTTGCGTTTTTGTTTGTGTGTGTACTTGTGTGCGTTTGGTTTGTGTGTTGGTTCAATTATTGTGAGAAGGACAACACATGAGCAGTTGAGCAGACTAACACAATCGTGCACACACACACACTCGTGCACACATATGGCGCTCGCTCATGCTCAGAATGCCTCATTCAATTGAAACACACGCGTACACACAGCAGCACTTCTTCTCTGCCATACCTTGCATGTATGGCGCTCGCTCATACTCAGAATGGCATTGCCCAGCTTCTCTCCATCTTGCTTAGTCATGGCCTTAAAAAAGTCGATGAGGTGGCTCTGGTCAGGCTTGCTCAGCTCTGCTATCATGCCGGTATCTGCGCAGCATACAGAGACAGGTCAGTCTGTTCTAAGCACACGCCCCACAGGCTTGCTCAGCTCTGCAATCATGCCCATATCTGCGCAGCATACAGAGACAGGTCAGTCTGCTTCAAACACACACACCACACAGGCTTGCTCAGCTCTGCTATCATGCCCGTATCTGCGCAGCATACAGAGACAGGTCAGTCTGTTCCAAACACACACCACATAGGCTTGTAAGGCATGCAAGGAGCGCTGCGGTCTACATGTGTGTAGAAAGTGACTAGTAGGCAGCTTGTTTACGACAAACATGTGTTGAAAGTGATAAGGCCGCTTGTTTCAGACGCTGCTGCCTTACATGTCGAAAGTGACAAGGTAGCGTATTAAAGGCAAATGTGTTGAAAGTGATGTGGCCGCTTGTTTCAGACAAAACAATTAGGGCAAGCAGGCACACAGCGCTGTTGTCATGCCCATACTTGCACGAATAACAATGACAGGGCATTCTGTCCAAAGCATACAAGACATGCACAAAGAGCTGCTGTCGTGTCCATACTAACACAAACAACAGTGACAGGGCATTCTGCACACAGTCCAGCTCAAAAGCACAAAACATAGCTTGAATGCAACTTGTTAACGATTTGGACCAAAGTTTGATCCTTTGTCATCTTTTACGCCATTCTTATGCTTGTGGGAAGCTTAACTGTTCCTCCCTGACGCACACATATACAAGCGCAGGCACAAACGCGCCAACACACATGCACACGCAGAAACGCGCATGTGCACGCATTCACACACACGCACACGCACTGCATGGGCTAAATGCCCACCGGGGTTGGTGCGGGAATGGCTGAAATACTTCTTTATAGGGTCCAAGGTAGCCATCTAAGTTCATGAAATTTGGGTTTCAAGATGAATACCGTAAGGTTTGGTAAACACAGTGTTGTAGCAGAAGGTTTCCATACATACAAAGGGTAGCTGCAAGAGCTGCTGCGTCAGCCAGCTCAGTCATCGTTTCCTGTGTGGCAATAACTAATCATCACATACTCCATGTCTCACCTAAGAAGATGACCTTTGGGGGGAGCTGCACAAGCTGCTGCGTCAGCCAGGCAATCCAGCTAGAGCCCGACAGTGATCTCTCCCTTACTAGGATGTTGCCAGGGTGCAAGTCCTGCACATATAATTACCGGAACCAGCATATGTCATATGTCACATACATTTACACATACACTTATATGCTTATGTGTATTTAAACGTACACATATGTATTTACACGTACACTTATATACATACAAATGCATACACTTATATGTCGCATACATCAACCGGGGTCAGCATATGTTTGATGAGCCTCACTGAGATGTTGCAAGGTTGCAGGGCCTATGGATGCATTTGTTTGGACTTACATGCAAACATATGGGAAACGATTCAAAAAAGCAAAAATTAACACACACACACACACACAACACACACACACACGTAAACTTGCACCGCAACTGTCACAACCGCACCCACACTCACATGCACACACACACACGCACACAGATACAAACGCACACACAAACACACACTCACACACACACGCGCGCACACAAAAACGCACCGCGTGTATGAAGTTGTCGCACAGCAGCATTTGCAGGAAGCACATGAGCCCCGTTTCAGCCAGCACCAGGCGGTGTTTGTAATCCGGTTGATTGACGAACTTGGAGATGAGGCGACCCTCCTCAAAGGACTCCACCTACATTTGGACAAAAATGGTCTGGTGGTATTCATAGTTTTGGCTTTGGGCCTTTCACCCAATCACCGTTTGGCGCGATTTGACAAATGGTTTGGAGATGAGGCAGCCCTCCTCAACAGACTACACCTGAAATGAATGCAAGCATTTAGAACAATGCATATTGCAGTTTCACCCATCATCACTTCTGTCAAATCCTAGAGTTGTCTTGTGAGTTGTAGCGTTGTCCATCCAATCATTGCAAGACGCACCCTGACGAGTATGGGTTCAACATAACTCAGAAGTTTACAGATTTATTAGTGCAGCTGTCGATCTTTTTGATTGATTTATTTGTTGGGACATATAGGTTGAGCAGCCATGCCAGGCTGGAGGCCTTTGTAATCCAAACTAAACTAAACTATCCAATCATTGCAAGACGCACCCTGACGAGTATGGGGATAGGTTTTAGGGTTTATGGGGATGGGGCGACCCTTCTGAAGAACGGCGTGTAAATGAACGACAGGAGAGATGGACATGTTTGTATGTTGCCTAAAAATGGATGTAAAGACGCATGGTGGGCACAGGAACGTTTAGTCCATCATCACACATTCTCAGTCTAGTTTTTTTATGCACCACCTAAATACATGACTAGGTTTGGCCAGAAATATAAGTAAAAATTTATATATTTGATCACAGTCCCGACGCTTGGTAACCCCTCCGGCCAAAAAGTGAGAGTCAAACTTCCCCATCCTCTTTCACCGACTTGGAAGGCACAGTTTCGTACAATGAGCACACCGTTGGATGCGTATTGAAGCCAGAATTCTAACACACTAATGTTCAGACTCTCCTTTTGAGAAACGGGCAGCTAGACGTGATTGAGCGGAAGAGAGGCAGTATTTGCAGGTTTCCAGACCGTTTGAGGACGCCTTACCCTGAATTAAATTCAAAGAATCACTCTTTATAGATAAAAACACAGGATGCTTAATTCCGGGGTCCCCTTGATACGCAAACTGGCAGGTCCAGGTTGCAAAACCCCTCATCTGCCAGCCAACATTTCGCCCAAATGGACAGCTTCTTTTCAGGCAATGAGCACACTGTTGGACGCGTATTGAAGCCAGCTTTCTAACGCACTAATTTGTAGACAGTCCTTTTGAAAAATGGGGCAGCTAGACGCGATTGAGTGGAAGGGGTGGTCTTGGGAGACTGGTTGCGGTACCACCTCCACGCAAATGCGTCTACCAGCCTCATTTCTCAAAAGGACTGTCTACAAAATAGTGCATTAGAAAGCTGGCTTCAATACGCGTCCAACGGTGTGCTCATTGCCTGAAAAGAAGCTGTCCATTTGGGTGAGCTGCTGGTTGGCAGTTGAGGGTTTTTGCGCAACCTGGAACTGCCAGCCCTTCCACTCAAACAAGTCCAGCTGCCCCGTTTCTCAAAAGGTCAATCTAAAAATTAGTGCACTGGAAAGCTGGCTCTAAACGCGTCCAACGGTGTGCTCATTGCATGAAATGAAGCTGTCCATCTGGGTGAGCTGCTGGTTGGCAGTTGAGGGGTTTTGCGCAACCCGGAATTGCCAGCCCTTCCACTCAAACAAATCTAGCTGCCCCATTTCTCAAAAGGACAGTCTGGAATTTAGTGCGTTAGAAAGCTGGCGTCAATACGCATCCAACGGTGTGCTCACTGTAAGAAACGGTGCTGCCCTTCCGGTGAAAAGGATGGGGAAGTTTTGCAACTAACATCTGTACCAAGCGTGGGGACTGTGATATTTTCAGTGATATTTTTTAAATTTATTATCGTGGTGTGTACATTTTGTTCATACAAGGTGTATAAACACGGTTCTGGCCAACTCTACACATAATGGATGGAGAGATAAAAAGGTTTCTACGCAAGTTGGCATTAGGCAGATTGGCTACCAAATCACAAAACTGCAGTAGCCGTTCATTCATTGCACGCTGCACTTATTGCACATCAAATATTGACAGATCTTGGAGGTAAGGAGGAATTCACAAGGCAGTGGAGACCACCAACGCCTTCAAGCGCTGATTCATTACAGAACACCTGTTTTCAAACTTTTATTCGTTCGTAGAAAAAAGAGGGAATGCGGGGGAAAAGGCAGGAAAAAGTGGAAACAACACAGGTAAAGTTAACACTACTAATATGGATTACAAGAGGTTGTGGTCAGGTCCCCCCCGTGAAAAATTCACCCCCCTGCCAGCCGAAGAGTCTCACTTAACTTTGCGCAAGCATATCTCTGCACCCACTCCACCATTCCATGACTTGAGACATGCATTGGATAGCTGGTTTTTTGTTCTTTCAGCAGATGCTTAAAGGTTTGGGAGAGGTGCAGAGGCTGGGGAGATATTTGGGCGTGGGCGCGCGAAGAAGCGTGTGTGTATGTGTGTGTGTGTTTGTCTGTGTGGGTATGTGCGTGCATGTGAGGTATTTTAGCTGTCCTTTCGTCGCACGTGATGCACAAGTGGCATCCTGCTTACCAGCCAGTTGTGTGTGTGTGTGTGTGTGTGTGTGTGTGTGTGTGTGTGTGTGTGTGTGTGTGTGTGTGTGTGTGTGTGTGGGTGTGTGTGTGTGTGCGCGTGCGTGCGTGTGTGTGTGTGTATGTGTGTGTGCGTGCATGTGAGTTATTGTAGCTGTCCTTCCATAGCACGTGACGCACAAATTGAGCGGACATGTATCAAAGGAAGGATGCACACTATTGATGTCTTGCCAACTTTCCATCAATCCTTTTTCTTCAGCGCTGCCTTTCACTCTTCCCAGTTTCTCGTGCCAGGAGTCGCTCATGCACAGAGAGTGACCACGTGCTCATGCACAAAGAGTGACCACGTGCTCATGCACAGAGAGTGACCGCGTGCTCATGCACAAAGAGTGACCACGTGCAATGCACAGAGAGTGTCCACGTACTCTTGCACAAAGAGTGACCACATGCTCATGCACAGAGAGTGAACACATGCTCATGCACAGAGAGTGACCGCGTGCTCATGCACAAAGAGTGACCACGTACTCATGCACAAAGAGTGACCGCGTGCTCATGCACAGAGAGTGACCACGTGCTCATGCACAAAGAGTGACCACGTGCTCATGCACAAAGAGTGACCACATGCTCATGCACAGAGAGTGACCGCGTGCTCATGCACAAAGAGTGACCACGTGCTCATGCACAGAGAGTGACCACGTGCTCATGCATAGAGAGTGACCGCGTGCTCATGCACAAAGAGTGACCGCGTGCTCATGCACAAAGAGTGACCACGTGCTCATGCACAGAGAGTGACTGCGTGCTCTTGCACAAAGAGTGACCACGTGCTCATGCACAGAGAGTGACTGCGTGCTCATGCACAAAAAGTGGCCACATGCTCATGCACAGAGAGTGAACACGTGCTTCTGAGTACCTACCAGCACATCAGAGGCAACCAAGGGGTACATAGGGGCAGGGAAGGACACATTGGACCACATGCGGAAGTTGTGCCTGTGTGTGTGCGTGTGTATATGTCAGTAGGAGAAAAGTCATGAATGAAGACTGTTGAGTGTGCAATGCATACGCGTTGTGTGTGTGATTGTTCCGTGTGTGTGTGTATGTGTGTGTGAGTGTGTGTGCGTGCGTGTGTTTATGTCAGTAGGAGAAAAGTCATGGATGAAGACTGTTGAGTGTGCAATGCATACGCATTGTGTGTATGATTGTTCTGTGTGTGTTTGTATGTGTGTGTGCACGCGCTTATGGTTAAGCACATCCACTAGGTACTACACAGCACCCTTAATAACGCACTATAACAAAATAAAATTTGTCAACATACCCCCAAAATTTCAAAATGTTTGTGAAATCCCGCACTTTCCTGCGCGCCCCAAAAATATATGTATGTATGTTTTACCCTCACTGCAGTCATTCCGCAGAGCTTCCAGCCCTGAGCAGCACCAATAAGCTTTAAATGAAAGAGGACAACACAAATGGGAAAAAGGAAAGTTATTGCTGTTTGCATGTTAGTTAGCTTGACGCTCTTTGCTCTACTGCCCTACGCCTTTGCTGCTATTCCCCCCCCAAAAACTACTTATGCTTTCTCTAGCCACTATCACTGCCGCTGGCACTCTCCTCGCTCTCCTCGCTGCTGCTGCTGTTGCTGCTGCTGCTGTTGCTGCTGTTGCTGCTGCTGCTGCTGTTGCTGCTGTTGCTGCTGTTGCTGCTGCTGCTGCTGCTGGTGGTGCCTTGTTCGCGCTTCTATCACTGCTGCTGGCACTCTCCTCACTTTCCTCGCTGCTGCTGCTGTTGCTGCTGCTGTTGCTGCTGCTGGTGCCTTGCTCGTGCTTCTATCACTGCTGCTGGCACTCTCCTCATTCTCTCCTGCTGCTGCTGCTGCTGCTGCTGCTGGTGCCTTGCTCGTGCTGCTATCACTGCTGCTGGCACTCTCCTCGCTCTCCTCACTGCTGCTGCTGTTGCTGCTGCTGGTGCCTTGCTTGTGCTTCTATCACTGCTGCTGGCACTCTCCTCATTCTCTCCTGCTGC
>Ga0307963_1003351_pt1 | contig 12726 bp, 15 predicted proteins | sample OrgLakmetagen594_FD_201829 | JGI IMG/M metagenome (GOLD analysis project Ga0307963, IMG submission 201829) | Saline water microbial communities from Organic Lake, Antarctica - #594 | ecosystem: Environmental > Aquatic > Non-marine Saline and Alkaline > Saline | place: Antarctica: Organic Lake...
CAGACAGACAGATAGGCAGGCAGGCAGGCAGGCAGGCAGGCAGGCAGGCAGGCAGGCAGGCAAGCAGGCGGGCGGGCAGACAGACGGACGGACAGACAGACAGACAGACAGACAGACAGACAGACAGACAGACAGACATTCAGACATACACACATACAGATATACACACATGCACACATACATACACATATACATGCATGCATACACACATACACAGATACAGATACACATACATACACAGATACACACGTACATACACACATACATACAGGTGGCCATGTACCACAAAATGGAGGCTGCGCTCTCTGCAGCTGTCACTGCTGCAGAGGTTGAAGGCAGAGGAGGTGGACGGGGAAAAGGTGCCCCCCCCCCTGTTACAACTCACAGAGAGGGAAGCGGCTGCAGGCCGAGGTCGAACGCGTCACCGGACCCATCCCCAGGATTGCCCATTTCAAAGCAAGGTGCGGCACAGCACAGCACAGTGCATCGTGCGCACGCCGCAAACACGCAACAGACGGTGTGTGGGGCAGCTGGATCCCTTCCTGCCACTTGGTGTGTGTGTGTGTGTGTGTGGTTGTGAGATTCCTTTGTTCATGCAAACACGCTTGTACGTGGTTGCGGTCACACGCGCACACCTGATCTGTAACATCAAACACCCGTGATTACGTGCCTACACAGGGACACACTCCGCTGCCGCCCTGGCTGCAGCGCGAGCTGCGAGTCACAACACACCCGGTGGTCGAGCGGCTGCCTCTCCTTCGTACAGGGATGCTAACCCTTCAGTCCATGGCTCCACTGCTGCAGCCGCACGTTACCAGGGCCACAACCATACTGTCCGCGGTGAGTCAAGCGGGTAATTGTTTGTGTGTGTAAATGTGTGCGTGTGCGCATGTGCGCATGAATGCGGTGGCATTTTTGTATCTGAGAAGCGCTCCGTTTTGCTTGTGCAAAATGTGTTGAGAGAGCGCCTGAAGCAGGAACGGTGGGAGGCTTCAGGGAAAAACATCAAGGCGCGAGTGGGAACTGTCAAAACGCAACATTTGTGTTTTCCAAAACTTGCGCAACATCCTTTGCTCCTTGCTGGCATCGTGTGTCGGCTCTTCAAAAGCAAGGCAGGTCCTGCATGCAGGTCCATTCAGTCATGACCCGTGGTTTGCACGTACAAATTCTCTCCTAGAGCAGCCTGGAGACAGCAGCCTGGAGACAGCAGCCTGGAGACAGCTGCCTAGAGACAGCTGCCTAGAGACATTAAATAGGCGCAGGCTTTGCGTAAGACAGCTGTCGAAACATTAAAATCATTCCTTGCCGCATACAGGTCTAGTGTCTCCCACTCTGCCTTGCAATGTAGGTACCTCCTAAGGCGAGGGCTTTGTAAAGACATGGAAAGCAAAACTTGCGTGTCCCAAACGTGTACTTACAGCACGTCTTATGTCGTTCCCTCTGCCTTGCAATGCAGGCACCTCCAATGATGAGCTTTGTAAAGACACAGAAACGCTTCCATGTCCAAAACGTGCACTTACAACACTTCTAGTGCCTTCTTCTCTGCCTCGCAATGCAGGCACCTTCAATTCAAGCTCCGTGAAAGTGAAAAGCTCCGCAGGCACGTCCTCCTTCCCCGCCCCAAAGCGGACCTCCAGCTCCTCCTCCATGCCAGCCGTGTCCAATTTTGTGACGTTAGGGGGGGGGGCGGGGAACAAACAGTCCCGCCTCCTAGCATCAACCCAGGGCCCATATCCGACAGATGGGGGTGTTCTGCTGCCACCTGCAGCAGATCCTGCCAGAGAGGGAGAAGGTGTGTTAAGTGGGTCGATGGCTTTGATGGGTGGTGTGCTAGGGGAAATGAGAGCGCTGCTGCAACGAGCGGTCAGGAGGTGATCCCCAACCCTTTTTATATCTGTTGCTGAAACGGAAGTTCGTCGAAATCTCGGGTGCCTACCAAAGGTGACGCTAGCAATGTGTTGGGTCGATTGATCAGCAGCGTGTTGGGTGCATCATGCTTGTGGGTGGGTTGATTGATCAGCGGCGTGTTGGGTGCATCATGCGCGTGGGTGGGTCGAATGATCGGCGACGTGTTGGGTGCATCATGCTTGTGGGTGGGTCGATTGATCGGTGTGCGAGAGTTGGTCATCTGTGGGTGCAGATTTCTTTGATGGGGGCTTGGCTAGTTTGAGCACTAGTCCGGGTCTGTCTTTTAATGAAGAACAGCGCGAGCATGAGCTCGTGTGTTTTTCTGTGCATGAGGCACATCACGTTGAGAGCGCCATGACAGCTTCCTTGCCGCAGACCTTTTCCATTGACTTGTGGTACGTGGAATGTGGTAAGTGGGCAAGCACTTGCTTGCGGCTCTTTGCTGCTTGCTTCTCAAGGAAGGCAAGCGCACGGCCGTGCAACCGTCGCTTCCGCCTTTCTTTTTCAGAGGCGGTGAGTATTTTGTAAGCAGAAGAGGCAAATTTTCGGTCGACTATTGTGGGGAATGAATTTGTAGAGGCGGTGAGTATTTTGTAAACAGAAGAGACAAGGTGCTGCCATGCAGGCTGCTTGAAATTCGTTCATGCCGTCTAGTGTTCCTGGTAGATCAGCGTCATGGTAGATCAGTGTTTCTGGTAGATCAGCGTCCTGGTAGATCAGTGTTCCTGGTAGATCAGCGTCCTGATAGATCAGCGTCCTGGTAGATCAGCTGGGCGTGCGATTCTGATGTACGGGCTACAATCTGTGTGTGATCAATTGAGGTGGTGGCCTTTTTATGTGAATTTTAGATTGCGGCGGACAGAAGGATGATAGGTGTGGTGCACAATCAGAAGGGGCAGTGCTTTCCTGTGGGTAAATTAGTAGGGGAGAGGAACCGGCGCTCAACACGAAGCTCTGGCTTGTATTTGTCTCTTGAATGCATGTGCCGGTGCTCACAATGCGCTGTGCGAGGCTAAAGTAGAGCACGACAAGTGTGGCTGTCGCTGTTGTAAATCTTCCGTCATGCCTCACACTTGTATGTTGATGCGCTGACGCATGAATGCGTACACACGACATTTCAAGGGTGCTCATTGCATGCGTGCACGCAGGGCGTGCCTCAAACCCTGCAGAGGCCCTTTGCCCTCCGTCCTCTACTTATAATGACCCAAAGCTGACGAGTAAGTATTGGGTCCCATTTCCTGCGTGGAGAGTGTTTTGCGCCTCCTTTGGATACTAGGGTATCTAGGGTATCTATCACCCTCTGCTCTGTTGCAATGGGTCAGTAACGACTGACTAAGCCGCAGCAAGTCGCAGCTGCCGACTGTGCAGTGCATGTGCGAGACAAAAAAGGAATGCAGCTCACGCACGGCGTGTCCACAGCGCAGCAGGGAAAGAGGGTCGTGTCACGTCATGCCGTGTCATGTCATGTCATGAAGGAGCTCTGCGTGGCCTGTAGATTTCTTATTCAGATGGAATTGGAGTTGGGTTGACCAGAACCATTTATATACGGTGTATGTATTGTATTATTGGCAGGGAATTTTACCGAATATTCAGTCAATACAGGGAATACATACACTTATGGCCAACTTTAACTATAAGACCATGCTTTTTGTATCAAGTAACCTCTGTCTAAGCTGCATGTGCTCGATATCCTTTTTTCATACTCTTAACAAATCATATATCCATCCCAGTCCAACTCTCTGTCATCCAAAATCACAAGCCCACTCAATTTCTACATGCAATAACGAACACACGCCTGCGTGTGTGCAAGCGCGCACACACACACACATACACACACACACACCACACACACACACACACACGTGTGTGTGTATATACATTCTCCCCTCTCCTCCACAGGCAATGTGCTTCCTGCGCACCCTGGAAGGCAGCGCACGACTGTGACAGAGGAAGGACTGGAGAAACAGGGGCAGAAAGAGGGCCAAGGAGGCAGTTCAGGCCAGCTGCTGCATGACGTAGAAGGAAGGTCAATGAGTGGGGGAAGGCAGGGCCAACGATTTTCGACAGGTAGCCACTCCTCTTCCTCCTTCCAACCTCTGCCCACCTCAAGCGAGCACAACACAGCTGGAGGTGAGTGCCTAGGTTGCGGTGCCTTTTTGGGGTAGGATGTGCTGGGGAGCATGTGTTTCAAAGCCAACACTACAGAACTCCAGATCTAAATGTGAGAAAAAAGGTGCGGCGCTGATTTGAGTTATGTAAGCACTAGATCTGACCGCTTCTTGTTCCCAAGCCTGACTGTCCACGGAGTGACACATTGACTGTCCATGGTGTGACACATTGACTGTCCATGGTGTGACACACTGACTGTCCATGGTGTGACACAGCTGACTGTCCATAGTGTGACACAGCTGACTGCTTCACACCCACGCATTCATCACTAGCAGTACACCCAAGTCTCGAATTAGAATGTTTTATATCTTTTTTATTTTTTTCGATCTCTTTCTTACCTTATTCCCAAGATACTTACTTGGCTAAACTTGGCTACTCTGCACCCTGTACCCTATATACAAACAACCTGCTGGACAGACACCTCGCTGCATGCACCACACCGTCTGGCGCGTAACCACTGAGCGCATAAGCTGCTGCTGCTCACATTGCACACGCTGAAACACGGCCACGCAGGTGGCTCGGATAATGACTTTGATTTGAGCATGCGTGGAGGAATCATCGGCACAGGGCTCACACCTGGTGCCAAACAGGTGTGAGCATGTTTAGGCTTGGCGATATACGTATGTGTGTGACGTGTCAAGGGTGCGTGTGAATGTAGATGTGTGTGTGTGCCTTGATGGTGGGTGTGCGCCTTGTTGGCTTGATTTAAAGTTGTGAAACCCTTTCTAAAGGAGGTCCTAAGTCTAGCGATTACTGGTGAGAAAACGGTGTGACTATGCTTGTGTGTGAAACATGGGATCAAGATGGTATCATTGACATCAGAGTTGTTCTCCGAAAAGCCTCGGGCTGCTGTTGGAATGTGGGCAATTACGATAAGCTGGTCAAGGAGTATTGAGTGCAGCGTTTGCTCTCTAACTTTGCTCTCTTTCACAGGAGAGAAGAAACATGTGCTCTCTACTTCACTTGCATCTGTATGAGCATCTCTAAATTCACTTGCATCTGTTTGAGTAGACACAGGTTCTTCCCCCTTCTGTCCAAGCATACACAGGGTCTGTGATCATTGTGGTTGTTGCGCACACACACACACACACACTCTCTCACACACACACACACGCACGCACACACACACGCAAACACACACAATCTGGTGATGGGCACACATGTGCAGCAGCGAGGGCTCTTTTGTTTGTATGAAACCGTACAGATGTACACAGAGGCTGGTCTTGATCAAAGTCAACTCGTGAGTGGTGCTAAGTAGCCCCATTCCTGATTAGCAGGACACAGGTCTCGCCCAAAATTGTTGATCACTGATTTCAAACTACACCTCATAAATAGGGTTGGCCAGAACCATATATATACAGTTTATATACGGTATTTGAGGGAAATCCTCAAATACACGGTATATATATGGTTTTGGCCAACCCATTTTATAAAGTACGTCGGTCTCTTCCTAACCAGTGCTTGTTGGTTTTGTGCAAAGAGGCGTGTAAGTGCTGCTTCTATCTTCATGGTTTTCATATATTATGCAAGCAACCTGCAAGCAACTTTCGTAAAGTAAACGATGCAAAACTGAAAATATGTTGAGAGAAAACTGTATTGGTCTTCTCATTTGTACATTACACAAGCCCTTTCATAAAGCCTGCTCAAATCGCCCCTCACACCACACCCCTCTCACACCGCCCCTCTCACACCACCCCTCTCACATCACCCTTCAACATACACACACAAACACACACACACCCCAACCCTTTCACACCACCCTTTTTGCATCACTCTTCAGCACACACACCAACCTTTCACACCACCCCTCTCACATCACCCTTCAGCACACACACCAGGGAGGAGGTGGTGCATACGCAGCGCTCATGGCATCCGGGCACCAGCAGCATTTGCCCTCTGTGTTCACCAGCACTGCTATGGAGAGCATGCACCCACAACAGTCAATTGCTGCAACGTTGCAGCAGCAGCAGTTGCAGGGATGGCAGCAGGGAGAACAGCAGCAGCAGCAGCAGCAGCGGTTCAATAACGAGGGGGCCAGCACGTCGATGAGTGACAGGGGTGGGGTAGACATTGTATTGAATGGGGGGGGTGGCAGTTCAATAGGCAGGGGCAGCGAGGCAGGCAGCTGGCAGTTCAAGCAGGCAGGGGAAGCCGCGTCAGCTGACCTTGCCCGCCACCCCCCTGCTGCACATGCGTTCCCAGGCTGCTACTCCACACAGACCAGCTCACTGCTGGACTCACCGCCCTCTGGCCCTTCCAGGCTCTACTCCTCTGGCCAAACCCTGCTGGCGCTGCCCCCCCACATCCACTTTCAGCCCCCACAGCAGCAGCCACCACAGCAGCAAGAGCCGCACCATTCTATGCACCAGCTACAGCAGCAACAGAATCAGCTGCTGCAACTGCAGCAGCAGCAGCAGCAGCAGCAGCAGCAGCAAGGAGGGAGCCAGCATCTTGTGGTCCATGTGGACCCACAAACCTCAAGGAGGACGAGTGGTAGCAGTGGTATGTCAGCTGTGTGTGTATGTGTGTGTGTGTGTGGTGCGTGTGTTGTTGTTGTTGTTGATGCTGGTGTGTGTGTGTGTGTGTGTGTGTGTGTGTGTGTGTGTGTGTGTGTGTGTGTGTGAGAGGCAGAGCCTGAGCATGTGGTTGTGTGTGTGTGTGTGTGTTTTCTACGTCCTTGAGCCTGCATCGCATGCGTGCTTGCAGCTGATTGGCCGGCTAGTAGTGAGAGGGATGCGTTTATGTGTGTGTGTTTTTGTCTGCAATGTGTTGCTTAGAGCTCAAAGGGTACAACAGAGATGTTGTTTATAGGTTTGTGCTCCTTCTGAGTCCATTTTGTTTGCCTGCTTTGCAGCTGCAAAATATGCAAAAAAGAACACCTTTGCTGTGAATACGCATCTGTGTGAAGGATTGCTTAACACTTCTGTGTTGGCCGTGCAGGTGTTTGGTCGGACCAACATCAGCTCCACTGCCGCCCCACCAAGCAACAAGTTAGGGACGCACAAATTTCTCACATGAGGGTAAGGTCAAAGTTGCTGATCTAATCACCATGGATGAGAAGCTAAAATTTGAAGAACGCATTTTTTCCTGTCAGTGTATTTTAAGCTTGACTGGTCAGCAATCTGTTTTGAAAGGGCTGTGCACATTACACGCGCACACAAAGACACACACACATGCACACACACACACAAACACACACACACAGGCACAGGCACACACACACATACGCACACACTCATGAACTTTGAAAAGTAGGCAGGGCTAGACCATAAGGGCTTGCATGTACTTGTGCAGGATGAGATGGAGGTGCTTTTGTCAGGCAAAGGAGACGCAGCTATAAATGCCTTGGTGGAAGACGCGTTTCATCCGAACTTGGAGGATGAAATTAAGGCGCTTCATAGCCGTAAGGTACGTGACGTGACTTGTTTCATGTATTTTGAACAAGTGTGTGTGTGTATGTGTGTTTTACGGGAGGGTCTTACGTGTGGGATTCCAGGTGGTGTTGTATTGGGTTAAAGGTGCGGTTACGGTTGTGTGTATGTGTGTAAATGTATGAATGTGCAATTGTGATCTGCCTTAGGCTGCACAACAGCTTGCCCAAACTCTTTTCTGCTGTCGCTCGAAAAGGCAATCAGAGTTGCATGCTTTGCTGACTGACACACATGTGTGTTCCTTGCACTCATGCAGGCATCCTTGCACAACAAACGTATTCTAATTCTTTCCAAATTGGTTGGTTTTTTCTCGGCGTCCGTGCTGTTTTCCATCCTTGTTACCCTTGCACCCATGCAGGACCCACTGACCTCAGCTGCGCCGCAACAGGCTGCCGAGGCAGAAGCGAGTGGTGGAAACGGTATTGCGCACGGGGAGAGGAATAACGGGAAAGAGCTGAGGGCTGATTGAGTGTGTTGTTTTGTTTCTAAACTTGAATTGAATGAGGAAAGCGTGGAAAGAGGATGCCACGTACAAAGTAGATTGATACTGCCGCATGACCAGTCTGTCTGAAAATACAATGCCTGCATCCAAAGCTTTTTTAATTATAATCGTGTATCTCCCATTAATATATAGTTGAGTGTGCGTGTCTAATTTCAGCAAAGCTTAGCAGAAGTTACGATTTTGGTAATCCCTGCATTATTTGTCCTGCTGCACCTTTTATTATGATTTATGATGGTTTCACAACACAAGAGCAAAGTAGGAGAGGAGCACGATGAGAGTGGCACACGTTGGGGAGTACTAATGTTATTGATGAGGGTTCTCAGCGCAAGAAGATCCCGCATTGCACGTGATTTGGGCATCTTTTCTTGCCTCTGTAATGAACTTTATGAATCTTCACCACCCGTCTGCCCCTCTGTCAGAGCCGGGAATGAACGCAGTCCTCCTCACACATTGCCTTTCCATGTAGCTGCAGCAGCCGATCAGCCAAACAATGTGGCTGAAGGTATCATCCCTTGTTATCACGAATGTGACCATATTGTGACCACTGGGCACTGCTTTTTTTCATAAGTAAGCTGTTACTTAACCCAGCGTGCACTTACTTGCTCAGCCATTTCAGGCTGCTTGATATTGTCGTCAGAATGATTCAACGCAACGCGTGCTTGGTCAGGCATGATAGAGTTGGTCTTTTTTGACACTGAATCTCCCTCAGACGATCCTGTATTCCCAGAAGTGTACAGCCCATTGCCACAGTAACCTGCATCTATAGCGTAGATAGAAAATGCAGAGGCATTCTCACCCCTGAGCGCTTCAACATTTTCCGAAGGGCTTTTGAAAAGGCAGAATACAGCGGCTTACATAACAACATCCCACCCCCTCCCATGAATTTTGCATCAGAACTCGTAGGCCTCATCACACGCAAAGATACTGCTACCTCCAGACATGCAAGCCAAAAGATCAAAAACTCGTTCTCACGTATGCTTCTCCCCCACAGAATCACCGCCCTAGTCACTAAAGAAAAAATGGCATCCGCCCTTAACTGTGACCCCACGCCCCCCCAATTCTGGAGTGAATACCCAAGAGATAAGGCCTTCGGGGCAAACTGCAACGCTTTCTCCTCCAAGTTCACTGGTTTCTCCATCTGCCATCCCATTTATCATGAAAACACCATGTATCTAGCAACAAGGCATGCAATTTACTCTGCTGCCCTTAGCACAGAGGCAGCGGCTACCTTCATGTTCCTTCCCTCCTATAATGCATAAAAGGATGACGGCACCACAAGTCCCTACGCATCGCTCTACCGCAGATTCCTGCATCTATGCAGATTCTTGGGCTCCATACCATCACACCAACCCCATATGCAGAAGTACCCTTCTGGAACGGTATACAGACGCCCCTTCCCAAACACACTTGGGATATGCACATCATTGCCATATGGAATACTAAAGGCAGAAACTACTGGTGCAATGCTTGCAACAAAAACTGGCTAAAAGTGCTTGCCAAAGAAATTTTTGAGGCAAAGTGGGAAATTAATTACATTCATAACGACCCCTACCCCTCTGCACTTCGCACTGAAGAGACTCCTGGCCTTAATAAAGTAAGGAAACTACCCAGCGGCCATCTTCATCAAACTCCACAAGGCCCCTGCCTAAGATAACAATAGTACCCTGGACCCACCTCAGAGCTCTGACAAAGTGACCCAACAGAGCTCCAGCCCAAACCTGATCCGTAAAGTACAAGAAAGGCGGGACCGGACCTACACTGATGGCAGTCTTTAACAGCACGAAGAAGGGCAAGACGCAGGATCATACCCCACCCCAGAGCATACCCCACTTGCTTAAACATATCCCATTACGTGTACCTAAGAGGCGCAGGTATAACCAATACCATCTCACGTGCAGAGCGAGCTAGCAGCTATAGCAGCCGCAATCATTCACGGCTACTCCCATATTGTCACAGATGGTCTAATCTTAATGCACCAAAATAAAAAACAGCTCTCACACCCAGACCTCCACCACCACCACATCCAGGTCCTCCGATCCACATCCAGGTCCTCCGATCCACCATATCCAGGTCCTCCGATCCACCACATCCAGGTCCTCCGATCCATTGCCAAAGCAATCCACCAGTCACCATCGCCCATTCATTTCCACAAAGTCAAATTTCACGCAGGTATTACAGGCTGTGAATATGCTGACGCTCTTGCAATGACAATCAATGACAACCTGCTCTGACATTGCAAATACCTCCATCAAAACAGCTGGCCTTGAGGGAAATCCTTTCTGCAACATCTACTGGCTTGCAAAAGAATATGAAGTACACCGAATCATACAAAACCACCCAAACACAGCCCATTCACCAACCTTAATGCTTTGGTTCCTATCAAATTACCATGACGTCTTGCAAGCACACATGCACCCCCTCCACAAACTAGGAAATGCCAATACTGAAGCAAGCTACCATGAATACTACCAGACCCTTTAAAAAACGGCACTGCCAATGAAGCCGCCAGCAATGCTTACCTAACAGCGTCCTATGTCCCTGTTAAAACTGAATGCATCATTATGAAGTACAGAACACGAACCCTGTACAACCAAAAGCATGCGGTATGAATTAAGCACTCAATAAGCCTAATTTGCCCCCTCTGCCCTCAACTAGACAGTGCCTTGCATATCCTTTCTGGATGCCAACACACGCAAATAAGAAATATGATCTCTGAGAGACACAACTTAGCGTGCAGCATGATCTTCAAAGCAATCAGCAAGACGGGCTCCCTAGGTTCCTGCTTTGTCTGCATGGACAAAGGTAGCAGCGAACGGCTATGCAAAATCTCCAGATTCCCAATACAGCTGAAACCAGGATTGTACCAAAGTGGCTCTTTCCAACCCGCTTCTCATACAAAAATAGGTTTTACCTCCAGCCGTCCAGATGCTGTACTGGTTGCTCTCCACCTCAGTGAAAACTAAAAAGCAACAGACTAGCAGTGAAGGAGGGTGGGTTGCTTCTCAGAAGTGACAGGGGGCAACTGAGGGAGACCAGGAGCACCTCAGCAGCACCGCCAGCCATTAGCAGATCCACGCTCCCCAAACAGCACCGACCCAAAGATCTCAGCATTCTTCAATGTGACATTCACCTCATCGAGATCAAGTAATGTGAGGACAATCGGCCGCAGAACCAGCTGAGCGCCGTGCAGGAACAGCAATAAATGCCTATGCTCCACCCTTTCAGGAGCCTCTGTTACTCTCCGCACCATCCTTTTGGGCGTAGGTGGCACCATCTACAACACTCACACTCTGAAGCCTTTCAAGGAACTGGGTCTTGATTCTCAAAGAGTTGAGAAACTTGCTTCCAAGCTTCATGTTCATTCTGTCAATAACGCTACCAAACCTGTCCATACCAGACGTGCCCTTTCCAGCACTAATATCGACTCTCATCATTAGGAGAAGATGGTTTCAGGTCAACCCTTTTGATCCCCATTGATATTTGTCCTAATCTTTTAGTGGAGGAGTTTTACGGTGCCCGGTACCAAAGTGGCTCCTTTTCCTTCAATGTGGGGAATGGTTTTTCACTGCCTGTGTAAGGTCTGTTTTGTCACAAATCCTAGCTGCAGCGCACTTTTTGCTGCCGCAGCTTTGAGTGCGGCAGGTATTTGATGAACAATTACAGAAATAGGGAAAAACTTTTTATGAAGCTCAAGTAATAAAAGACTGTGTGTGAATTCGCATGAGATCTATGACTGGTTCAACAGTGTTCCAGCCTGCTTTTTCCAGGGCTTTCTTTTGTACATAATTGTGTTGCCCCTATTCTATTTAAAAAGTGAGGCACTTTCAGGGTGTTAGTTGAGTTTATAACTGTCTGAATTTCGTGTGGATCTCCCTTCTGTAGTCTTCGCCGAGATCAAGATCTATCAGAGCCCGTCAAATGAGACATTCAGGCACACAGGTCGGTGACGGTAAGCAAGAGAGAAAAGGTAAGCAAGCATAACAAACACTCCTCAAAAATTTTACAATGTTTTACTCATGCAGCCTAGCTGTCGCACTTTTTGACTGATGGCTTTATCTGTAAACTCTTTAAGCAACTAGCATTGCAAGAGAAGATAAGAAGCAAGCAATTTACACAGGCTCCTGCCAGCCTCAAACACCAAGTACACACACGATTTCACTCAACAAGCTAGGCAGCTCGTGTAGGTCTGTGAGTGTAGGTCTGTGTGTGTAAGCAGCAGTCGCACTTTTTGACTGATGGCTTTATCTGTAAACTCTGTAAGCAACTAGCATTGCAAGAGAGAAGATAAGAAGCAAGCAAGTTACACAGGCTCCTGCCAGCCTCAAACACCAAGCACACACACAATTTCACTCAACAAGCTCGGCAGCTCGTGTAGGTCTGTGAGTGTAGGTCTGTGTGTGTAAGCAGCAGTCGCACTTCTTGCCTGAAGGCCTTTCTTTGTAAACCTTGTAAGCAGCAGAGCATCAGGAGAGCAGCGTTGTAGGAGGCGCAGCAAATGTCACTCCATATCCATTACAGATTACTTCAGTGAGATGTTTAGCAGTATCTGCTTCCCACCTGATCTTTATGAACTGCCTTCTCTTTAACCTTTTCCTGAGACATATCAACAGCTTTCTTCTCGTTCTCCTTGATGCTTTCTCTTCGCGCTTCTTCAACACAAACGTTCTCTTTCTCTATACACTTTATTCTAGCTTCTTTTTCTGGTGTCTTGTTCAG
>Ga0307963_1003352_pt1 | contig 12725 bp, 13 predicted proteins | sample OrgLakmetagen594_FD_201829 | JGI IMG/M metagenome (GOLD analysis project Ga0307963, IMG submission 201829) | Saline water microbial communities from Organic Lake, Antarctica - #594 | ecosystem: Environmental > Aquatic > Non-marine Saline and Alkaline > Saline | place: Antarctica: Organic Lake...
AAGTTGAGGACACACTCAACTTGAGGAAGTTCAAGTTGAGGACACACTCAACTTGAGGAAGTTCAAGTTGAGGACACACTCAAGTTGAGGAAGTTCAACTTGAGGACACACTCAACTTGAGGACACACTCAACTTGAACTTCCTCAACTTGAGGACACTCAACTTGAGGACACACTCAACGCGTTAGACGGGAGGAATTTCATAACACAAAGAATATAAAAGAATAAGAAAAGGCAGGAGCAAAGACTCCACAAATCAAGAACAAGCCGCCTTGGAACCAATTATCAACAAACTCCAATAGAAACAAAAAACAGGGATGGGTCATGCAGACTTTAGGTACGTCTAATACGGTAAAATAAACGTTGAGTACAGAAATACATGCATTTCTGGAAACAGGGAAGCTAAGGAAGACCTCAATAAGAAGAGGCGCGAGGAAATGAATCGACCAAAAAGAGCAAAAGGGACTGCTTATGTTGGAAATAGAATCTAGGAAACACATTCTATTGAGCACTGTATACTGGGGGTGAAATAACACCTAAGCGGGTGTCATGCTACATTAATAATTATACGTGACAAGACTTACAGCCTTCCATCTCTGGACGCAAGCAACTATTGCCATCTTTGCTTGACCTATATTTGAGCGTGTATATATATGCGTCAGAAGGCCACAGCGCTCCATGCCCCTCCACTTACCAACGGTGTCAGAAAGCCAACTCTGCATGCACATAAGAGGAAGCGATGAAATGTGTTGAGTAGCTGTACTCTCATTAGGAGTCGGTTGTGGTCCAAGCCACCCCGTGCCAGTTGTAAAAGTATGGTTCACCTTTGGAGGAGCTTTCAGATTTTGGAAGTGTGTGTATATGCCAAGCCTGTGACAACCCTCTTAATCCCCATTAATTCATTTTTCCAACTTAAGATGGAGGAATTTTGCGGCATTCGGTATAAAGTAGCTCCTTTTCCATAAACAATGAAGTAGCTTTGTAAACAGGAGGGAGAAGCAACAGCAAATGCCTCCTCACATGTTTTTGTACAAGATGTACGAGCACTACTTTGGTGCACTACTTAAGCGCACAGGTGCGAGACTCATTGCATGAGGCAAAAGCATGGCATAAGCACACATACGTCTCATGTTGTACGACTTCAATCAATATGAGTAAGCGTAGCATCACCTACACAACATCCATTCCTACCTCCAGATCTGTATCTTCAATCGGAGTTATGGCTAGCCCTCTCCCTGCTTGCTGAGGTCCTTTAGGGGACATGGACCACCATACGCTGCCCTCATATCCCTGCAAGCATGTCAGAGTGTATGTGTGTGCGCTTGTATGAGGGGGTGATTGTACGTATGCTTGTCTGTGTGTGAGCGTGTGTGTGTGTATCTGTTTGTGTCTGTGTGTGTGCATGCACGTGTGCATGTGTACGTGTGTGTTGCGTGCGCATGCACAGGTGCTTGAACGTGCGTGTGTATGCATGTGCTTGTGTGCATGTGTGTGTGTGTGTGTGTGTGCATGCTCATCTGTGTGTGTGTATGTGTGTGTGCGTGTGTGTGAGTGTGCCTGTGTGTGTATGTATGTGGGTGTGCGTCCGCATGCATGCGTGTGCGTATGCGTGTGCGTCCGTGCATACGTGCATGAATGCATGTGTGCGTGTGTGTGTGCGCGTGCGTGTGCGTGTGCGGTGCGTGTGCGTGTGCGTATGTGTGTGTGTGTGCGTGCGTGTGCGTGTGCGTGTGCATGTGTGTGTGCGTGTGTGCGTGTGCGTGTGCGTGTGCGTATGTGTGCGTGTGCGTGTGCGTGTGCGTGTGTGCGTGTGCGCGTGCACGTGTGCGTGTGCGTGCGCGTGTGCGTGTGTGCGTGTGCGCGTGCGCGTGCGCGTGCGCGTGTGCGTGTGCGTGTGCGTGTGCGTGTGCGTGTGCGTGTGCGTGTGCGTGTGCGTGTGCGTGTGCGTGTGCGTGTGCGTGTGTGTGTGCGTGTGCGTGTGCGTGTGCGTGTGCGTGTGCGTGTGCGTGTGCGTGTGCGTGTGCGTGTGCGTGTGGGTGTGGGTGTGGGTGTGGGTGTGGGTGTGGGTGTGGGTGTGGGTGTGGGTGTGGGTGTGGGTGTGGGTGTGGGTGTGGGTGTGGGTGTGGGTGTGGGTGTGGGTGTGGGTGTGGGTGTGGGTGTGTTTGTGTGTGTGTGTGTGTGTGTGTGTGTGAATGTCCCCTTCTTACCGGTAGCTTTCCAAAGAAGCACTGCTGTATCATTAAAAACAATTAATGATATGCTCCAATTCAACTCAGAAAAATCCCTTTTGCACCGTTTTTTACTATAAAACCATCCATATGATTCAGATACCAGATGAAAAACAGATACCAGACAGCATGGCAGCACGGCAACACACTCCCCCTACAACTGTTGATGTCGTGCACTCCTCTCTCACCACCATCAGAAGGACGCTTGTGTTATATCACACACATTTTGGTGAACCTTTGGGGATCTCCTGGTGGGATGACAGAAAAAGAATTCACAAGCCTATGTTACCTATCTATCTTCGCTCGGATATTTCCAACGTTCTCAGCCGTGCACTTTCTTGCCTTCGCCTTTCTGGCCATTTATGTTCTGGTCCAAAGAATACGTCATAACAGGAATAGAAGGCCTAAGGCCTTATGAGCTCAGGATCTGTGATCTGTGACAAATGTGACTGGCACTTGTTTCAGGATGAGGAACACAATTTTGCTGAATTGTCCGCATGAACATCTTGTTAGCCTCCGCACACAGCACCGGCAGCTGGTCTTCCCACCTCAGTATGAGGATAGCGCAACTCGTTTGAGGACTTTTTTTTAACCAACCAGATATTTGTGGTGTAGCCTCTTTTGTGGTTGAGTGCCTAGCCCTGTTTCCTTTTTATTTGGTTCGGTTTCAGGCTTTTTCCAAGCTTCCGCTCAGATGCCCACCAGAGGCATATATAGCGATGTAACCTTACCTTACCTTACCTTGTGTGTTGTATATTATTAACGCTGCAGGCCCCAAAACATGTGTCGCTAACGTTATATACACGCCGTGCCTTTGCGTTTCCATTTTCCCACACTTTAGCTTCATGCCCACTTTTTTTTTTGCTATAGCTCAACTGCCCTCGCTGGCTGTGTAACCCTTACCCTTACCCTTAGCTTCATGCCCACTGACCAGACTCTGACAGTCTTTTCTAATTCCTGATAAACACACTTAGTTGTTTTTAACACCAGGTGTGAAAGTTGCAGAACCAAAAGTCCAAACCCTGCATCTAGTATTGTGGTTTATTGAGGCCCCATAACAGCATCGCCCTTGCGCGTTACAGGATCAGACACTGCTTGGTTGTAGTTCCCTGTCTGAACTCTCTCTCTCTCTTTGCCGGGTTTCAGCCGCCCTCATGCCTGCGCTGGCGGGCGCTAGGATTGAAAGCGGTTTAGAGTATGAATCTTTTGTGCTGAATGATTGCCAGTTTTTCGATGTAAGTAAACCCACAGCAATGGCACCACGGACCAAAATCGCTTTCCTTTGTGTGTTTTGGCCCCGGTTCTATGATATAGAATATAGAGATTCGTTGGTAAAAGGAAAAAGTAACGAATATTCCCCTAGAGGATGAACCTTCAACCCAAGTGTGGTTGTTAACGCATTAATTGACGAATAGCCGCTATGGCACCAAACTGCAAAGCACTTTGAAGGAGAGAGAGTGAATGAATCATTCATTTGTATGGTACAAATCGGAATGTATGGTACAAACACGGAATGTGTATACAGTAGAGAATTCCGTAAATAAGTGTTGTACAAACTGAGGCAGCAGGAGTCACATACCACCTCGACCTTACATTAAAAAGGCGCCTCATTGGTGCAATGTTGGGCCTTCCTTGACATGCATCTGCAACTCCTTGACTATGCCAGTCACAACGGGCTTGTGCGTGTGCGTATGCGTGGAGTGGTTGCTAGATTTGCCCACGCTGATTCTTATCACAGGTGCTACTGCCTGCAATTGCATGTGGAACACAACAAAACAGTTCTGAGACCGTTTACTTGTGTCGAAGCGTGCGATTTCAATGTACTCCATCGTTGACAACAAACAATAGGAAGCATAGTGTGCTCTGTCTTCTCAACGCAAATTCGCGAGCCTTGCTTGCTTGCTCTGCCCCCCCACCTTCACCCTGCAAAACAAATGCTCAGCGCTGACACATCCTGCCCCTCACCACATCACGGCTTGTCCGCTACCAAATAATTACCTTGGAGGAGCCCATGTCAAGTATTTTTGGTGGGAATGTATGGCTTTCTCCAGCTTGTAGCCCCTGTGCCTCAGCCACTTCAGCCTTGTTTGCATGATCGTCGTAGAAAACAGTGACGTACGCCACAGACTGGGTGGTGTTGTGGACCTTCGTGCTGTGCACAAGGTTTGGGCAAGGGGCCTGCATCTTTCCTAACATGTCTGAGAGTTATAGTGTACGAGTGGCACTTATATAATATAGTATAGCACCTCCCGTCCTTGAAAGGAATTGCTTTTATTGACGTCTCTCAAATTGTGACCTTAGTGCTGAGCACGGGACTACACGCAACAGTTATGCTAGTTTAGCCCTTCAAAACGCGCCAACCGCCCAAACCGATTCATACATTCCATACACATTCCGTACACCAACCAACTCCTACCACAACGACTGTACTTTTTTAATATTTCCACTTCTGCAGTACGATCCTCACGCAGTCATCCCTCGCGATGGCACGATCTTGTACGCACGTCCTGGCCCTTCTCTGTCTCTTGGGGTGCCTGACGACCGGCTTTGCCAAAGTCAAGTGCTACAGTGAGTGTCCGTCACGCCAAATGCAAGTATTTCGTACAACTCAGGGGTCTCCTGGGGGGCGGGCATCGCTCAGGAAGGCCTTACTCTCGCACTGCGCGAGTTCCACTGCGTCATGCAAGCTCCATTGCCCCACCGTTGAGGGTCGCCCATTTATCTCCCCAAAAAAAAATTCACTTTTTCTTCACACACACACACACACACACACACACACAAACACACACACACACACACACACACACACACACACACACACACACGCAAACACACACACACGCAAACACACACACACACGCAAACACACACACACACACACACGCAAACACACACACACACGCAAACACGCAAACACACACACACGCAAACACACACACATGTATCTGCCTTTCGACCTGCAGAGACGCAGGGACATGATGATCACGAGCGGAGGTCGCTGCTTGCGCACGAGGGAGGGGGCACAGAGTCTAAAAGTTTGGAACTAGAAGCAGAACAGGATGCGGATCACGAGTACGATGCTTGCATCATCTTCAAGATTGAGCACGTGGTCAGTCCTTGAGCATATGCATTCTTGCAGGGTTTGACCATTTAGTTCTGCTCTGATGGGCATGCACGCATACATTTCTGGTGTCCTGTTTGCCCATAAAAATAGGCATTCCATTGAAAATGGTATGGCGCAAACAATTAGGGTTGGCCAGAACCGTATATGTACAAATAATACAGTGAGCACGCTCCTGCAATCAAAAACCTTGGGGACTGCATGTGCCTGTGAGGGGTGCGTAATGATCTGTAATGCGTGTTATTTGATATCTAACCCAGCGCTGTTTTTGATGGTATGTGTGCATGTGTCCTTTTCTACATGTGCAAGTTGCCAACATTATTTTGGCTGACTGCAAACTGACCCTCTTCTCTGTTCAACTAACTGTTTGCAGGATCCCTGTGACAAATTTGATGAAAACAGGTGCATTGACGAGGACAGCCATGATGGTGATGATGATGGCCACGAAGATCATGGCCACAGCGAGGTCACTGTTTCAGGGTGCGCTTTTGCTCTTGAGATCCCAGTACATTTTGTCTTCAGGATGTACACCTTCAATAATTTCAGCAATGTGGGCTAAACCTGGGCCTGCTGCCTTCTGTGTGGACTTGCTGCAGCTTTTTGTACCCGCGCACTTTTGCCTGTCAATTGCCTGAAACTGGCATAACTGACTCCATGTCCTTCCGGTCCTCAATGCAGCCACTTCTATGGTGGCATAGACTGCTCGGGCTGTGATTTTTCTGCCCTTACCGCTGATGAGACAAAGGCCTTCCGCGAAGATGCAGAGCAGGTAAGAACAGCTTGATTTTTACCAGACATAGCTACAGCTCCCTAGGTGTGAGTGTGAGCGTGTGTGGATGTGATTACAAGTGACGGTGTAAAGATACGTAAGACTGTCGTGAGCAGGTTGTGAAGCTCATTTCTTTTTTTTCATATTGCTGCATTCTGAGCCATGCGTTCCCATAAATGTGACCGAGCATACAAATGTTAAACGGCACCAAGCATCACGACATTTGCTGTGTGCACGTAAGTTTTTTAACGCCCGTCCCAATGAAATCACGGAAGAGGAGCTGACTGTGGCACGCACAAGCGTTTTAGGAGCGAATTCAGGGGTGATACACCATTTATTTTGCCCACACTTCCACAGGAGATCAACGAGCACATGAAGGTGGACTTGGGAGTCAATGACATGACTGCCCACATTGAGCATGACGCCATCGTCACGTGAGTATAAGCGCTGCTGCAGTATGGGTCCTTTTTTTTAAATTAGCATGCGTAAACCAGCCATACCTGCTTGATGAGGGGTTGTGCTAACCAGATCTATGAAACTTTTCGTGTTCAGCACCCGTGCATGCTGGTAGAGGATGCAGCAACATGACGGCGATTGGTACTCTCTCAATGTCTGTGCAGGACGGCTGATGCCTCGGCTTGCAATAACGAAGATTACTGCAACAATGCTGAGACGGCTGAAGGCCTGTCTTTAAGCGTGTCTTCGGCCAGCAGCTTAATGCTCTCCACTGCCCTGCTTGCATTGAGTGCTGCCACTGTGCTGTTTTTGTGAACTTGAGGCTGGGATGGATTTCCTGAACTTAGGGCGTTCAGCTCCTTAGTGAACCGCAATATTTCGACAAGGCGCGTCAACGTGTTCTTGCTGCCTTGTACTGCTTGCCCGCCAAGGAGTGGAGATATTGTGTTGATTTTGTTGTAAGCAAATGAGAGTGCATCGGCTTTTGTGAGTGTAAAGTATACTGAAACGATTTGGTATTATGGTGAACAACCTCCGAGTGTGATCTATCCGAGCGTGACCTTTGCGGTTATTCATAAATGTAATTGACGAGTGAGCGTTACTATTTGTTGCATATCTATGACTGTACAACAGCAGACTCTTACTTTGGTTGCAATGGTTACAATGGGGGATGACCTTCAGCCAGGTTGTTTGGCTGATCAGCTGCTGACTGGTCTCGGCCAGCCACAAATAAATCCACAAGGGTTACAATGAGGCGGAGACCTTCGGCCAGGTTGTTTGGCTGATTGGCTGCTGACTGGTCTCGGTCAGCACCAGTGCAAATATGTCTGTAACAAAAAAACTGAATTAGTCTTAGCCAGTGCAAAGCGAAGGGCAAGAAGGTTGTTGTCTTGATGTGGCAAATAAGGCCGGGCTGCTAACCCTAAGAAGTCCTCAAACAAAAAGTGGATATCTTTCCTCAGCTCACAAACCCGATTGTCTTGACAAAGTAAAAGCGCGTGTCAATCGCAGCTAGCGCTACTCATCTCTGGTTGGCTGCCACACCACTGTCCCTTCCCAGAGCTGGGACCGTTTGGTTAAGTTTGGATTACAAAAGGCTCCAGCCTGGCATGGCTGCTCAATCTATAAGGTCCCAACATTTAAATCAATCAAAAAGATCGACAGCTGCACTAATGAATTTGTAAAGAGTTATGTTGAAAAACAAAACCTTTGGTATCACCTTCAGTAATACATCAAATAAGTGGTTGAACTGATGCCGTAAATGTTCGGTGCCCATGAAAATGTCGGTGCCCATGTTCGGTGCCCATGAAAAAATAACGTGTTTCTCATCTTGAATATAATCCCCGTTTTCACACAAATTGCAAACACGTGCACTCCTGTCCGGACTCTTGCCATATAAACCGGTTTCACACTTCAACCCATGTCCTCGAATCCTGAACCGAGCTACGTTCCTCATGACACTTTTGCTCAGAGCCATCTTCAAATACTCCGGCAAGACAAATGGTGCACGTGCATCAGAAATTAGTCACTCAGGCAAAGCAAACCAGTTGTGATAAGCCACAGACTTTTTTAAACAAGAGCAAGGATCTTGACCACGTGCCTCTCTCCAAACTGCTTGATGCCTGAATCTCAAGTCTATGCGCAAATTAGAAATATTCAGCTTCCTGCATTGTAATAAGTCACTTCTGTATACAGTGCCATTCTGCAAATCACCAAAAGCATCCTTCATCTGTCTAGTCCAACAATTAGAAGTACCAGAATTTCCAAGGGAAATATCTGCTTTCATAACATCGCTTAAAGTATTGCTGTTTGAATCAACCATCCTGGTTCCAAAATTTGATAGCTGACCTGAACTAGTCAAACTGTAAGGGTTCCTGCGCGCATTCTCGAAGCACACTCCAGTTTCCAGAAGCAGATTTCATTCCCAAATTTCTCTTTAAAAGCGCCATGTGTGCGACCTGCAAAGGGTTGCTGAAAACATTGTCATGCTTCAGAAATTGCGTCGACCAAATCTGACTGGCATACATGCCAGCTGACAACGCTAATGTCTTGAAATGCCACAACATCACATGAGGCCTCTCAAAAATCCTCTTTTCTGTACCAAACTATTCACTCTGCGTATAGCTGCATTAAAAGGCCTTACGAATGGGTCGCAGCATGATGTAAGTTCATGTGCTTATCAAATAACATTCCCAGGTAGGTAAAAGAATCTCTCTTCAAGCTCCTGAATGTAGAGACGAAAAACAGGAACTGCGGAATTTCGGTACGCACTAAAATTAACTAAGTAGGATTCTGCACATTTACTGTAAGTCCTTTCCTGGCAGCATACGATTCAAGTCGTCTCAACAATTTCTGCAATTGGACCGGGTTATTAGCTGTCAAGGTCAGGTCGTCAGCATAGAGCATGTGAGTTACCCTGAGCCCCTCAGTGCCTGTAACAGCACCCATTAAGCCACTCCCAAACTCATCATCCACATCATTGATAAAAAGGGAAAAGAGGAGAGGAGATAAAGGACAACCTTGTTTTTCACTCTCAAAGACGTAGTGGAATTACCGGTACTGGTAGTTTTGGCACCATCAATCAAAACATACTCGTCTCCATCGTACATTTGTTTGATAACATTGACAAGGTGAGTGGGCATCCTGATATTATTAAATGATCCCAAAGGTGGGGTCTGCATACGCTTGTTAAAAATCAATAAAGGCCGTGTAAAGGTGGGAACAACCCTTTGGTTATATCTGTTTGGCAGCGTGGACTAAGTGCCTTAAAATAAACATCGGCTGGATCGTGCTACGGTCTGGATTGAAGCCAAATTGCGTGTCAGGAACTTTTCGGTTCTCAACACACCACTTGGTCACCAGTTCTCTCAAAATGTTGGCGCACAGTCTATTCAAAGTCCCACTCACAGCCTACATGCGGTAGTTGTTAGGATCAAGCTTAGAGCTTTTTTTGTAAAGGGGGGAGATCTTGGCTTTTTTCCAACAAGCAGGAATACGTTTCTCATTCAAAGCAACATGAAAGAGGTTGGCCAGGTAAGGAACAATCCCATTTTTATATTTTTATCTTTCTCATTACCTGGGTAAGCGTATTTCAAGAAAGGAGCTGAGAATTCTTAAAACCAGGTGAAGAAGCGGCATTCTTCTTACCCAAAAACATAGAGACCAGGCACGTCATAACAGCTAGACTCAGACAGTAAAAAGCATCGGCAGTTCTGTTCATACCTTGTAAAATACGACCACGACCCAAAGGGACAGCTGAAGCCCGTGCATCTATATGCCTTAAATTCCTGTTCAGTGGATCAGGAGGTTTAGGAGGTGGTTTAGCATTGGAATGTGAAAGAAGGTAGGTATTCCAAGCATCTGTAGGCACAGGGGATGGACAGGTTGTCTTTCTTTGTTTCAGCATGTCGTGAATAGCCGGATCCCTTTTGCTCAACCTGTCCAAGAAAATAGCAGTCTGTTGTTTTGAGAATTTGCGTGCAACCCTCCACGTATGCTTTCTGTAATCTTTGTATCCTGTATATCCTTTCCACCGTCCCTCAAAGAGCGTTAAAAATCCCTTCTGGGACCGTTTACTTAGACATTCTCGGTCTCATCGTGTTGCACGTCAATATGACTAGAACAATATTAGAATCAGATACCTTACAGAATTCACAGGATGTACAAATAAAGCCATCTGTCAAAACGTGCGACTGCTAGGCTGCGTAAATTAAATGTGTAAAACTGTGATAATTGCTGTCGTAGCTCCAGACTTGTAGCACCTACAAGAAAATACCTGGAAAGGGAAAAAAGGCACAACACTGTTTGTGACATTGCAGCACTGAATATAATCAGTTAACAATTAAGCATCTGCCAGGACCAGTTGACCGCATTTAATCAGAGAGGGGGAACATCTGCGTGTTGGGCTTATGATCTTCATGTTGCTCCTGAACATCTGTCGCACTGAGGATACCATGAATGAGGGAGGCAAATAACATTATACATAAACTCAAGTGTGAGGACATGCTGTGGGCCCTGCTGCTAGATGAACTATGAACCAGCACTTGCCTGGCTAAGACTGTAATAATCGGGTATAAAGAGCGAGTTGATATCAGAGACCTTACACGGTACAGGGTCTCTCAAGGATCCCCTCTAATGGTACCTCTTAGAATGCTCACATTTGTCGATTGATTACCAAAACTATCAAATCCAGAAAATAAAGGTTTCTCAATAAGACTGGCATGTGACATCCAGTTCATTGAACAAGACATACAGAAACTCTCAACTGTCAACCAACTAACTGCTCTGTCACATGATTTGTCACTGCCACGAATTGGGCGTACATACGTCACGTCAAATGTCTATCTGAATGGTTACAATAGGGGGGGACCTTAAGGTTGTTTGGCTGATCTGCTGCTGACTGGTTTCGGCCGGCCACAAATAAATCCATAAGCTCAGAAAGAAAGAGAAAAACTCTAGTGTTCTGCTAAGAAAGGAAATTATAAACAAGTTGGTTGTTGACCTGTTGCGGGTTGGGAAAAAGAAATAAGAAAATTTACGCAGGCAGTGAAAACCACTCCCCACATTAATTAAGGAAAAGGAGCCACTTTGGTACCGAGTACCGTAAAGCTCCTCCACCGCGAAAAGGAAAGGGAAAATCAATGGGGTTCAGGAGGGTTGCAGGCTTGGCCTGATACCGGCTCCTGATGAGAGTTGATAACAGTACTGAAAAGGGCAAGTCTGGTATGGACAAGTTTAGCAGCAAAGTTCACAGAGTGCACATGGAGCTTGGAGGCAAGCTTCTTAGCTCTATGAGAATCGAGACCCAGTTCTTTGAAAGGCTTCAGAGTGTGAGTGTTGTAGATGGTGCCGCCCACACCCAAAAGGATGATGTGGAGAGTAACGGAGGCTTCTTGGAGAATGTCGCCAGTTCTTTGAAAGGCTTCAGAGTGTGAGTGTTGTAGATGGTGCCACCCACACCCAAAAGGATGATGTGGAGAGAAACGGAGGCTTCTTAGAGAATGTTGCAAAGGTCTTTGTGCTGTTCCTTTACGGCGTTCAGCTGGTTCTGAGGTCTGGTGTTCTCACAGTACTTGATCTCAACGAGGTGGATGTTGCGCCGAGTTTTGTTGAGGTCTTGAGGTCGGTGCTGTCTGGGGTTGGTGGCTGTACTAGTGGCTGGCGGTGCTGCTGAGGTGCTCCCAGTCTCCCTTAATTGCCCCCTGCCACTCCGAAGAACCCACCCCCCTACATTAAATTGTTGTTTTTGTGTTTTTGCAGCGCTGAGAGTTACCAGCACAAAATCTGGGCGGCTGGAGGTAAATCTGTCTTTATCTGGGAAGTGGGGTGGGAAGAGCCATTTGGGAACAATTCTGCTTTCAGCTGTTTCAGAAATCTGGAGATTTTGTATGGTCATCCGTTCGTCGCTGCCTATATCTTTGGAGACAATGCATGATCCTAAGGAGCCTGTTTTGCTGATAGCCTTAAAGATCATGCGGCATGCTAAGTTGTGTCTTTCGGTGATTATGTTCCTTATTTGCGTGTTGGCACCAAGAAAGGATGTGCAAGGCACTGTTTACTTGTGGGCAGAGGGGGCAAGTTTGACTTGTTGAGAGTTTGAACAATACCACATGTTTTTTTATTGTATAGGGTGCCTGTTTCGAATTTCATAATGATACACTTGGTCTTAAAGGGAACATCGGATGATGTTAGGTAAGCATTGCTAGTGGCTCAATTGGCAGTGCCGTCCTTTATGAGAGTCTGGTAGTACGCATGGTAGTTTGCTTCAGTTTTGGCATTTCCCAGTTTATGGAGAAAATGCATGTGTGCTTGAAGGGCGTCATGGTGGTTTGGTAGGTACCAAAGCTTTGGGGGAGGAGAATGGGCCATGTTTGTTGTATGGGTATGATTATGGGTTTGTGCTTGGTGTTCTATCTTCTTTTGCAAGCCAGTGGATGTTGTAGAAGGGATTTCCCTCAGGGCCTGCTGTTCTGATGGAGGTGTCAGCAATGTCGGCGTAGGTGGTGGCTGACTTTTTAGCAAGGGTGTCGGCATGTTCATTACCAATAATACCGGCATGGGACTTTACTTTGAAGAAGTAGATGGGCGATGGTGATTGGCGGATTGCTTTAGCAATGGATTGAAGGACATCTCCTTGGATGTGGTGGCGATGG
>Ga0307963_1003354_pt1 | contig 12721 bp, 13 predicted proteins | sample OrgLakmetagen594_FD_201829 | JGI IMG/M metagenome (GOLD analysis project Ga0307963, IMG submission 201829) | Saline water microbial communities from Organic Lake, Antarctica - #594 | ecosystem: Environmental > Aquatic > Non-marine Saline and Alkaline > Saline | place: Antarctica: Organic Lake...
ACACACGCACACGCACACACACGCACACTTCACACAAACATATGTGCATACACACAACATACACACACACATACGCACTACACACGCGCACACACACACTCACACACACACACACACACACTCACACGCACACATACACACACTCACACGCACACGCACACTCACACACCCTCACACACACACACTTGCACACACACATACACACACACACACTCACACACACACATTTTCACACAAGCATGTGTGCATACACGACACACACACACAAACACACACACGCACCCCACACATACACACACAAGCGCACGCACGCACACACACACACATATACACACACACATGCAAACACACAATAAACACACACACGCACGCATGCACACACAGGCACGCCACACGCACACACACACACACACACACGCACGCACGCACACATACACACTCACTTCACACAAACATACATACATAAACACCACACACATGCACATACATACATACACACACAGTTGTGCATGAACAGAAAAGAATGCAAATAAGTGCATGCACACACACATGCATGCTCACACGCACACACGCACACACAAACACATTCACTCACTCACACACACTCACACTTAAGCGCACACACATACACAAACACACAAACAAATTAACACACAAACACACACGCACACCACACACACACACACACGCACACACGCACACCACACACACACACACACACGCACACACACACTTACACACACACTTACACAACACGCCATAATGATCTTAAATGTAATGAGAGTAATGCACGGTATGGGTTGGTGTCCCTGGCTAAAAGCATCAGACAGGGGAAATACTGGTGAAGAACAGCAGATAGTGTAATTAACGTCAATGATTAAAAAAGGGTGTTGCTATGTAATTTGCACCTCCCATTAGATGAAGAGCCACACAAGATCCCACTTGGAAAATTAGGACAGGGCTCCTTTCCTTCCTCAAGCTACATGTCTTCTTTTACACTACCAGCGTAGCTTTATCTGCTTTTCTGTTTATTTCAAAAAGTGCTTTGTGGGCTGATGGTCTAACACCTTTGATTTGGGACCTATTTTGTATTTTATGTGCACGTGTGCTTTACCTACACAGTATTGAGAGCCTTTCTGCGATAGCTAACAACTTTTAGCCGCAGGTAGTGTAATTACTACCGGCATGGATAACTTTGTGTCCTGCTACATCCAATGGATGCAAAGACACAACCTCCCACCTGGGGAATAAAGATAAGAGGAGTTTTTCAAATGGGGGCAGGTGGTTGGAAGGTGTGGGCCTGCACACCAACGGCAGTAATGCTCAGATGATTTTGGGAGTTGTGCTCAATGTTTTGCCTCATCTGTATGATTTTTGTTGCGGATCTGACTGCAGTTGGGCTTGTTTTTCGTGAGTGCTGTGGCATGTAGACCAGTTACTCCAAGGCTGTGGAGAGGGCTCCTTGTGTGGCTGCTGTAGATGGTGCCTGTTGCTCCAAGCTGGATGGTGTGGAGGGTTTTGCAGTGTACGAGTAAGCGAGGCATTAGCAGCTTATGTTGTTCTCGTTCCTTTTCTGCTTGTTGGGTAGGGGAAGTGTTTACACAGTACTTAATTCGATTAAATGTATATTCCGTGTGTTTGGTTGTATGTCTCTTGGTTTCATAGCCAGGGGGTATGGATTGGCAGCGCCATCTGCTAGGTTACCACAGGCAACTCTTCTTGCATTGTTGGCAGTCCTAGTTTGGTACGTGTTTGTTGGGTTTTGTTTGGGGCGTGGTTGCTGGGTCGGAGTAATTACAATTGCATTTGGCTTGCTAAATTTCCTCTGCTGTAGCGCATAGAGATTGTAATGTAAGAGCCATGTTGGGATCATTCCTATCTGAAGTCGTCTCTGAAGGACGCATAATGCCTTGCCTTGTTGTACCATTTTTCACGACTGCCTACGTCTGCTTGTGCTAGCAGGCAGGCACCCTGTGTACCTTGTTGGATCGCTTCTATAATCATTTGTCCAGCAGCGTTGTGCCTGTTAATGATCAATTTATTTTGGCTGCAGCCAGACAGCATGTTTTTTTTTTCGTCTAACTTTTGGCAGACGGGGCAGATTAGTGGGCCTTCTATATGGTTGGTTGCACTAAGCACGCTTTTGGTTGTATATCAACCTGTGCGGCAGAGCATGGCATTTTTCTTTTCTCCAGGGGTGACACTTGCATTTCTCCAAAATAAGTTACATGTCTTTCTTGACAATGCCTTCCTTGATCGGCTTGGTATTTTGTGTAGTACTCTGTGGTTTGATGGTTTAAAACCTTTTTTGATTTAGGACCTAGTTTGTGTTGTACGTACATGTGTGCTTTCACAGCACCGAGATCAGATAAATGGAGAGCCTATCTGCTGGAGGCCCTGTTTAGCAGGTGCTAAGAGTATTTGATAGGCAAGCTGGGGGAGGGTCTTTCACCTTTACTGGCCAGAAGATGGATGAGTGGGGATGGGCGGCAGTGTTGATGTGGATATCATGGTCACTTTGATTTTTCTCACATGGTTCTGAAGTCTAGTATCCTCGCATTACTTGATATTTGATGAAGTGGATATCACGTTGAAGTATGCTGATATCTTTGGGTCGATGCTGTCCGGGGAATGTGGATCTGCTAACGGCTGGTGGTGCTGCTGAGGTGCTTCCGATCTCCCCTATTCGCCCCCTGACATTCCGAAAAACCCATCCCCTCCAGCATTCGTTTATTGCTTTTTTGTATTTGCGCAGATAGGAGCGACCAGCGACCAGTACATCATTTGGACGGCTGGAGGTAACCCTGTTTTTGTCTGAGAAGAGGGGTGGGAAGAGCCACTTTGGTATTTTCCTAGTTTAAGCTATTTTGGGATCTGAGGATTTTGCATCGCCAGCCGTTCGCTACTCTCTATATCCATGGAGAGAAAACAGGAGCCTAGGGCTCTTGTTTTGATGATGGCTTGTATGACCATGCTGCACGCTAATTTATGCGGTATTAGCCTTTTCCTTAGTTTTTGGGGAGCCTACATAACTAGCCAGCCTTGGCAAATCACCATATCTTCGGAGGTTCAAGAAAAGGTGCCTATGGTGCCCGCGTTTTTAAACTAGATTGCCGTTGGTGACAGGTCTTGTTTTGATCTTTTTGACCAAGATGGGCTGTTTGTAATAAGTTGCTCCCTGGTAGCTTTGTTCCAGACCACTAGGATACATGTGTTCCATGTTGCTTATTGCAAGGGTGGTGTTCTGTCTTGCTGGTAGAGAAGCGGCATACAGCGCACTTTCAAAGAATAGTGCAAACATCCTTATTGTCAGTGCAGGTTTTGCAAAAAGTGCTGGTGCTATTGTCCATCCAGTTTGGGAGCAGCAGGAAGGTAGCGGTTGCCTCTTGATTATTCAGGGCACATACGGTTGCATATTGCACTATTTTGAGCACGTCCCTATCGTCATACGGATAGGGTTGGTCATATATGTATATGTACGGTTCTGACCAACCCTACATATGGAAGATCTAGTGAACTATGTGGAGAACGCATCTGCTCTAAAACCAAGTAATCTCAGGCTATCTCTTGGATGGGCTGTCCAAAACTCTTGAAACTCAGGTCTCAGAAGGGACCATTCTTTTGTCTGTGAGCAAAGTGAACAGGGCATGTTAGCAAAAGGCTGTCATGTATTGGTCAGAGCCTGATTATGTGAGCCTTCTTGTTGCTTGTCAATGAGAGTTGAGGGAGTTGTTTGAGTAGTCCATGGATTTCTGTTGCAAGGTCTTAGACAGGGGGACTCAGTAAGGCGTGGATGCCTTGATAATAAGCAGACTTGCAGGCATCCTGCAAGATACTGAGGCACTGGGGAGCGATGGTACCATTGGGAGGTGCAAATGCTGGGGTCCTCCGTTCTCTTCTTCCTTATCTCCTCGCACAACTTCCTTTGGTTTCTTAAATCCAACTTTTCCCGCCTGAACCTTTTTCCCTTAAAAGCCTCCCCCCTCGCCTCCTTTTTCCTGTCCAACGAGTCTCTCTTGCTACCCTTCTTCTTTCAATTTTCCTTTATTTACTCGCGTAGTAGGGAGTTTGATGTATTACCCTCAAAAATCAAAAAATGTTCCTTGCCGGGCCAGGTTGTCCAGGTTCTTGTCTGTGGGTTCAGTCTGTATACTAGAGGTGGTTAATTACTTGCCTCATTCTCTTCAGCTGTATTTCTGTAGTTAGGGTTGGACACGATTGCTGACCCCATGCTGGCTCCCAATTGACCACCCACATCTTGCGTTCTGTGTTTCTATGCCGTGCTTTTTTTTTAAAACTGGGAAGATCATGGCAGGCTGGGCAGTACTATTTTTCCAAATGGTCCGTACTTGAATGGGCATCTTGGTTGTAGTAAAAGAAAAAGATAAAATTATGCAGGCAGTGAAAACCACTCCCCACGTTAAATAAGGAAAAGGAGCCACTTTGGTACCGAGTACCGTAAAGCTCCTCCACCGCGAAAAGGAAAGGAAACACCGATGGGGATCAGGAAGGTTGCAGGCTTGGCCTGAAACCGGCTCCTGATGAGAGTTGATAACAGTACTGGAAAGGGCACGTCTGGTATGGACAAGTTTAGCAGCAAAGTTCAAAGAGTGCACATGGAGCTTGGAGACAAGCTTCTTAGCTTTTTGAGAATCAAGACCCAGTTCCTTGAAAGGCTTCAGAGTGTGAGTGTTGTAGATTGTGCAACCCATACCCAGAAGGATTATGTGGAGAGTAACGGAGGCTCCTTGGAGAATGTTGCAAAGGCCTTTGTGCTGTTCTTTTGCGGCGTTCAGCTGGTTCTGAGGTCTAATGTCCTCACAGTACTTGATCTTGACGAGGTGGATGTCGCGCCGAGTTTTGATTAGGTCTTTAGGTCGGTGCTGTCTGGGGTTGGTGGCTGTACTAGTGGCTGGCGGTGCTGCTGAGGTGCTCCCAGTCTTCCTCAATTGCCCCCTGCCACTCCGAAGAACCCACCCCCCTACATTAGTTTGTTGCTTTTGTGTTTTTGCAGGATGGGAGTAACCAGCACAAAATCTGGGCGGCTGAAGGTAAATCTGTCTTTATCTGGGAAGCGGGGTGGGAAGAGCCATTTGGGAGCAATTCTACTTTCAGCTGTTTCAGAAATCTGGAGATTTTGCATGGTCATCCGTCGTTGCTGCCTATATCTCTGGGGACAATGCACGCATGATCCTAAGGAGCCTGTTTTGCTGATAGCCTTAAGGATCATGCGGCATGCTATGTTGTGTCTTTCGGTGATCATTTTCCTTATTTGCGTGTGTTGGCACCCAGAACGAATGTGCAGGGCACTGTCTACTTGTGGGCAGAAGGGGCAAGTTTAACTTGTTGAGAGTTTGAACAATACCGCATGTTTTTGATTATATAGGGTGCCTGTTCTGTATTTCATAATGACACAATTGGTCTTAAAGGGGACATAGGATGATGTTAAGTAAGCATTCTAGTGGTTCCATTGGCAGTGCCGTCCTTGATGAGGGTCTGGTAGTACGCATGGTAGTTCGATTCAGTTTTGGCATTTCCCAGTTTATGGAGAAGATGCATATGTGCTTGAAGGGTGTCACGGTGGTTTGGTAGGTACCAGAGCTTTGGGGGAGGAGAATGGGCCATGTCTGTTGTATGTGTATGATTACGGGTATTTGTTTGTTTTTTATGTCTTCTTTTCCAAGCCAGCGGATGTTGTAGAAGGGAATTCCCTCAGGGCCTGCTTTTTTGATGGAGGTGTTTGCAATGTCGGAATAGGTGGTGGCTGACTTTTTAGCAAGGACGTCAGCATGTTCATTACCCAATACTTGAAGTTCATAAGACATTCCCATGTTAGGTGCGGCCGCATGTATTGCATTGACAGATACCTTGCTGCGTGATCCGTTTCAACAACCTCTGTCTTTTCCTTGCTGTGGGGGGTTCAGCAGATTTTGCAGGATTTTGTGTGCAATGGGCACTTTGCTTGCACATTTGAGGATGCTTGCACGTGGTATTGAAGTACCCGCTTCTCTAAGGCACTAGGACTCCGATAGACCAAGTATTGTTCCTGGGATGCTGTTCTGTGCCAATCACTTTGAACCCTTGCCTTTTTTGAGCGGATCTTTTGCCAGTAAGGTATCTTAGTAATGCCATTGTTAAACTCGAACATCTGGCTGGTTTACAACTTTGGATGCCCCCGACTTGTTAAATTTTTAGCATACTCTCTAAAGCACGTCTGTCGATTGGTGGTTATGTGATGGACAAAATGACTTGCTCCTTCCTATTCATCAGAAACTTGTTCTATGCAATGGAAGCGTATTCCTCGGTTTGCAGGTCGTTTTACTGAGCGTTTGCGTGCAAAGGTGCTGAGGTGTTTTGGTTATTAGTTAGGTTGGGAGGCTGTGCATACTTGATATGCTGGTTGTTTGTGTTTAAATATTCCATGAAGGCTCGTGTTCTTTTGGCCTGCATGTACGGGATGCGTTTTGGTCTCATGGTCCCGTCTAATTGGTATGCGTGTGGGGTAAGTTTCCGTTGAATATTGATCTTGGTGGCGGAGCTTAGAGATCTCTTTCCATGTCCAGGTGGTAAGCAAAGCATCTAGTGTGTGGTTGCTTGAGACTAATGCAGTGATATGAGCAGTGATGGTGTTAATGGCTTAATTCTGTACATATATTTCCTTATTCTTGTGGCTCAGCATATTTTAGATTTTGACGTGTTCGGGAGGATAGGGAGAAAGCAAACTTCCAACTACGAGGCTGGAAACAAGCCGAGACAGTTATATAAAACAAAGAGCAGGCTAGAAGAAAAGGAAATAAAGGGGGTGGCAAGTTGATGTCTGGAAAGGAAATGTAGGGTATACACATAGCGCATACAAAGGCAAGAGTGAGGGGGTATATTGTACACTTGAATGTTTAACGGAGAAGAAAGAAAAAAACGAGCCGAGTGCACATCCAGATACAAAACCTCGGGGCACTTAACAAGAAGCAATGGAAGCTAAGGCTTAGCCAGGGTAAAAGCAATTAAGCCATTGTGATGACTGATGCGCCAAAGCCAACCACAGCTCAACCTGAGAGTTTCTATAGGGTTAGGCTAAGTAAGCGCAAATCCACTCTCAAAAGAACAAGTCCACAGCAGGGAGGACAAGAAGGAGAACAGGGAGCTGAAGTGGCCTAGGCATTTGTCTGCAGCTCCACTGCTTAAAAATGAGAACACGGGGGAGGCTGGTGTGCCTAGAAACAGATATTAGACAAGTAAGCACCTGGCTAGGACAGGAGCTGCAGTGAAACAGCCAAGGAGCTGTTTGGCCTAGGATACACAAAAGGAGAAGTCTGGCTTAGATAAGATGGAGATGGGTAAATGGAGACGCTCCCTTGACAGGCTGCAAAGTCTTTTTAGGCTGCACGGAGGAGGTCAACTGCTCTAGCTTCAATTTCTACAGCCTCTCTCTCTCTCTCTCTCTTTCTCTCTCTCTCTCTCTCTCTCTCTCTCTCTCTCTCTCTCTCTCTCTCTCTCTCTCTCTCTCTCTCTCTCTCTCTCTCTCACAGCAGCCGCTTTGCAACCACTTTCTGCCTCTGCCAGAGGTCCAGGATTGAACATTTATTTACCTAGCCATGTTTAAAGCGATTAATTGCTTTTCTCTTGCTCCTCTGCTTCAACAGACTCTTTTCAGTTCCGCGCCAGTTATTATGTGCACACCATTTTGCTCTGCAAGTTTATGCGGACTGTGTTTGCTCAGTGCCGTGAAGGGCCGTGTTATGTTTTGAAGCAGCTCGAAGAATCAGGAAGAGGGAGCTGTGCCCCAGATGCAGCTTCTGCTGATGCTGGTTTGATCTGTTGTCGTTTGACAACAGACGTCTTGTTGATGCCCTTGACCAGGTGCACTTGGCTTAGACGTTGCTGCTTATTTATCTTGTCCGCATGAAAAAAAATAACGCAGGCAGTGAAAAACCATTCCCCACATTAGTTAAGGAAAAGGAGCCACTTTGGTACCGGGTAACATAAAACTCCTCCACCAATAGGAAGGAGAAAAGATCAATGGGGAGCAGGCTTGACATGAAACCGTCTCCTAATAAGGGTTGATAATAGTATAATAGTACTGGAAAGGGCACATTGGTATGGACAAATTTGGCAGCGCAATTTACAGAATGAACATGAAGCTTGGAAGCAAGTTTCTTAACACTTTGAGAATCAAGACCCATCTCCTTAAAATGCTCCAGCTTGTGATTGTTGTAGATGGTGCAACCCACTCCCAAAAGGATGGTGTGGAGAGTAACGGAGGCTCCTTGAAAGGTGAAGCAGAGCTTTACTTAAAGCTGCATGGTGTGGGAGTTCTGAGTGTGCTGAAGTGTGCGAGCTGCGCATGAGATACAGAGACCTGTTTGAAGGAATGTTTAAGACTCTGCATGCGTTTGCTCCTTTGAGCTCTGAATTTATTTCTTTTTGGCTTATCATCACAGTATCACTGATTTTGAGATCAATGCATTCCTGAATCAAGACTCATACAGACTCCTCAAGTTTGTGTCAGATTTAATTTCAATTTTCGACACTGGTTGATTTTGTTTCACCAGCCAATTGCCATCAGCCAGAGACTCGGGCTGTAGGCCATCCTTGTAACTTCTTGTAACCCCTTGTAACCCTTAATAAGGGTCAGCACAGGCTAGCAGACGCACTTCTTGACTGAAGGCCTTATCTTGTAAACCCCTTTTGCATAAGGGTCAGCACAGACTAGCAGTCGCACTTCTTGACTGAAGGCCTTTTTTTGTAAACCCCCTTTAAATAAGAGTCAGCACAGGCTAGCAGTTGCACTTCTTCACTGAAGGCCTTATCTTGTAAACCCCTTTTGTATAAGGGTCAGCACAGACTAGCAGTCGCACTTCTTGACTAAAGGCCTTTTTTTGTAAACCCCTTTTGTTAAGGGTCAGCACAGGCTAGCAGTCGCACTTCTTGACTGAAGGCCTTTTTTTGCAAACCCCTTTGTAAAAGGGTCAGCACCTCAAGCCAGCGTTTAGGGTCGACACTTCATGCCTGCATTTCAGTACCGGTCAGCACTGTAAGCCTACATTTATAAACAGATTTCCAGGCCTGTAGTTAGGGGTCAGCAGTTCAGGCCAGCGTGTAGGGCTAGCAGTTCAGGCCCTACGTTCATGATGAGCCGTCCAGGCTTGCATTTACAATTCCGACCCAATTACTATGCCTACGCCCATAACGACGCCTTCGCATATTAGAACTATTAGAGTTTAGGCCTGCGTTCAGGGTCAGCGCCTCAAGCCTGCAAGGGCTAGCAGTCCAGGCACTCATTCATATCTGCTCGTATAGTGAGAGATTCCACCAGAAATAAAAATCGGGCAGCTCCTTAGTCAAAGCGATCTTCGGCTGCAGCCCCCCTCCAGTCACGTCCCTTTCTCACTGACATACATACATACATACATACACACACAACACACACGTACACACACACCACTCACCGTTTTCCAATGCAACATCTAGAATGTTCTCTCCATCTGCAAGATCAGTCCAAGCCGGAGTCAGTGGTGATAGCAATCTTGGAGTGATGTTCGTACAAAGACCACAGTCATTCCAAACACACGAAACGAATCAGGGCATAGATCTATAATAGCAAGCGGCTACAAACGCACCCGGCACTTCTAACTGTGTTTTCTGCCCTTTATGATCTATCTCCACTTTAAAGGCAGCTACAGGTGCTAATCTCTGGCTCCGAATCTGACGTGCACATAGTCCCTGTGTATGTGTTGTGTGTGTGCATATGTGTGTGTATGTATGTATGTGTGTGTGAGTATGTGTGAGAGAGTGTGTCTTTGAGCGTATGTGTGTGTATGTGTGTGTTTGTTCGTGTGTGTGTGTGTATGTGTGTGTGTGTGTGTGTGCGTGCGTACGTATATGTGCGTGTGTATGTATGTATGTGTGTGTTTGTGTATGTGTGTGTGTTGTGTGTGTGTTTGAGTGTATGTGTGTATGTATGTGTGTGTTTGTGTGTGTGTGTGTGTGTGTTTATGTGTGTGTGTTTATGTGTGTTTGTGTGTGTGTGTGTGTGTGTGTGTGTGTGTGTGTGTGTGTGTGTGTGTATGTGTGTGTGTGTATGTGTGTGTGTGTGAGAGAGTGTGTGTGTGTGTGCGTGTGTGTGTGTGTGTGTGTATAAGTGTGTGTCTTGTTGCCATTGTCATGTCTTGTGTCCAGCCTTGCGTGGCTGCTGTTGAGCACCCATCTCACGTGCCCAGATGCATGAGCTCAGGAAACTGACCTGACGGGATGGGACACATCTTCCAATCCCTTGAAAGCTCACTGGTCCTGCAACCTGCATTCGGTGCTACTTGCTGATTAACTTTTAGCTGAATGATATACTAGTAATTTTTGATAAAATGAATTACACAGTTTTGCACACTTCTGAAGAACGATGCAAGCATGCAATTGGTGACCAGTCCTCCTCTGGGAAGGAGAGCCACTGTGCAGGCACCAGCTGGTAAACCCAGGCACAGACATTTGCTAGCACATGGGAGCATGGGGAACAGCAGTTCGCAACGCATCCAGTACAAACCAATAGACCTTGAGGCGGGACCAGAACAGTTGCAGGTGCTTTTTTTTGCGATCAAGCAACGCCTTTAAGCATGCTGTTGCTGACAGTTCTCGTTCCTGCCTCTAATCGTCAGGGCTGTACATTCTGCGAGCTGGCTGCACCTCAGGAGACGCAGCATTCTCGCGTGTTTTTCCAGGTCTGCTGGTCTGCCAGTCTGCTACTTGGCGGTACATTGGGTCACATAGTTTTAAAGGTCACACCATTATTGTGAGAGGCACCCTTGATGAAAATTTGCTCCTTCTATGTCCGCCTTTTTTGCCTATCTGCAGAACCCACGAATAGTAGCGTTCCCTGACATTAATCCCGCGGCTTTAGGTAAATGACTATATGTGTCAACTCATGGGTTTGATCCAATCTTTATGCCAAAGGATATACACCTGTGTCAATGGAAAAATGCACAGAAATAATTAATGTACTCCCATACCATATACCATATATCGCTCGGTGTTTGTCTGCATCCATGCGTAGGTATGGAAGTAGTTTGCATGTGCACGTATGCTAGGCATCTCAGTGTGTGTGTGTACCTTTTTTTCTAAGGTGCTTGTGAGTTACAGAACACGTCAACTCACCGTGCAGGCCATTTCCTCGTGGTGCCGAGGGCACACATCACGAGTGTGCAAACTGTCAAAAGCGATGACTTAGAGCTTTGTAAGTAATCGGTTGCCTGCCTCAATTACCTAGGAGACCATTTTGATATTGAGCCTGATCAAAAATTCATTGCTTATTTTTTGGTACCTTTTGGCATGCCACACATTCCATGCTCTTCTGGGTCACTCTGGGTTTATTGTTGGAAAACATTTCTTCGGCTTAGCCCTGCCTGCGAAAATGTGTCATCTACAAAAATCTCCTTCAGTATCATTCTTCATGTAGAAAAACAGGGGTACAAACACCAAAGCGACCGTTTTTGCTGCTTCCCCTCTCCTTTTGCGTTGAAAGAAATGCGTCTGGTGCTACCCCTCTCCTTTTGCAGTGCTATACATGCAATTGTGCTCATTCTCTTCTTTTGCAGTTTAAGGAATGCCTTATTTACTTTACTTTTGCAGTAAAAGAAATGCACAGTGTGGGCCGGCAGCTGCTCAAAGAACGGCATCCATACTGCAAACACCTGGTGAGTGAGTGACAATGGGGCTGGGGCCGTTTTGCAGGTGCCTCTTATTGTTGGACTAGACAAGAAAAGAAAAGAAAAAGAACGCAAATAGTGTTAACACTACCGACTCAAATTAGGAAGGATGTTGTTTTGTGTCCTGCACCTCCCAATGGATGCAGAGCCACACAACATCCCACCTGGAGAAGAGAGAGGAAGGATTTTCAATGCGGATCAGTGCTGGTGTTTTTTTGGCTAGCTGCGTTTTCTTCCTTTTACTTCCCTTGCAATCCCGACTACCTTTCCAATCGCTCTTCTGCAGCGCTATCAAACACTTCGCAGAGTTATTAGGCATGAGTGCAAGATGCGTTTACTACATGGCTTTTCTTCTGGTTTACTCACAAAGGTTCTGCTGGAAGGACGACAGGGCACACGATCTGCTAGCTATTTAGATTAAAAAGATGAAAATAAATCGGAGTGTGCTGCATGGCTGATGGCCTCTAGGCATAATGATAAAAAAGGGGCCTAATGGCTGATGACCGCCTCCAGGCAAAGTGGAAAAACAGGAAGCATGGTCTTACAAAGATCGTGATAACTTGACCCATAACGCCCTCCCTGTCTATAAAATAGCAACTGAATTTGTAGGCATGTGCACGTCCCCATGGCAGAGCCGCTAATCAAAAGGCTTGTCTAAGGTGAGCAAGAGTCACATGATAAATTATCATTGATCACACTGCCCACGATATGTCGTGTGCGTGAGGAGGTACCTCCACATACAACTCCTGTTGATAAATTATCATTGATCACACTGCCCACGATATGTCGTGTGCGTGAGGAGGTACCTCCACATACAACTCCTGTTGATAGATATTCATTGATTACACTGCCCACGATATGTCGTGTGCGTGAGAAGGTACCTCCACATACAACTCCTGTTGATAGATAATCATTGATCACACTGCCCACGATATGTCGTGTGCGTGAGGAGGTACCTCCACATACAACTCCTGTTGATAGATAATCATTGATCACACTGCCCACGATATGTCGTGTGCGTGAGGAGG